>Ga0334889_1005672_pt1 | contig 10203 bp, 8 predicted proteins | sample GraSluR1_MG_2_FD_207222 | JGI IMG/M metagenome (GOLD analysis project Ga0334889, IMG submission 207222) | Sludge microbial communities from methane-producing bioreactor in Wageningen University, Netherlands - Granular Sludge_8_08-R1 | ecosystem: Engineered > Bioreactor > Anaerobic > Unclassified ... | reverse complement strand
CGTATCCAGTCGCAAGATGAGGTCGTTTTGCAGACCACACCAAGAACTGAAATTTCATTTGTTGTACGATTACAGAACAACAACACGCTACTGGTACATCCCTCCCCCCTACCCCGCCAAAAACTCCAAAAAATTCTCGCGATTCACCATCCTGAAGCGGCTGTTGGGATAAGCCGACACAAACGATGAGGGTGCGCGCCATTTGCCGGGGTTCCAGCGGCAGGCAAACACATTCAGCATGCCCTCGCTCTCTTCCAGATAGTCCAGGCAGGCGCCGTCGTAGGTGCGCCAGAAGTAACTGCTGTCGTAGCGCCGGCGGTTGCGGTTGAATTTGAATCGCTCGCTGATGAAGTAGTTCTCCCACAGCGCCTCCACGTCGGGACGCAGCTCGATGGGGTTGAAGCTGCGGATGACGGCGTTGCGCAGCCCCACGTCGTAGAAGTAGATTTTGCGCAGTTTGCCCAGCTCTTTGCCCAGCTTGCGGTTGAAAGGCGCAATTTGAAACACCAGGTGCGCCTGCTCCAGCAGTGACACATAACGCGCCGCGGTGCTTTTGTCCACGCCCAGTTCATTGCCCAGGTCGTTATACGACACCTCGCTGCCCACGCGCAGCGCCAGCACTTGCAGCAGGCGCCACAGGTGGTCGGGGTTCTTCACCAGCAGGCGCTCGATCACGTCGCGGTAGGGATTCTCTTGCAGGATGTTTTGCAGCACCGCCGCGGGGTCGGGATGCTCGATGACCGCCGGGTACATGCCGTACACCAGACGCTGGCTGATCTGCGCCTTCATCTCCTCGGCAGAGTAGTGCGACAGCAGCTCTTGCAGAGACAGGGGATAGAGATAAAAGCGCGACTTGCCCGCCGTGAGCGGTTCGTTGACGTTGTGCGAGATGTCGAACAGCAGGCTGGAACCGGCCGCCACCACCTGGGTTTCGGGAAAATGCTCGCCCAGGGCTTTGAGCGTGGCCGCAATGCCGGGGGCGCGCTGCGCCTCGTCGATCACCAGCAGGCGGCGCCCGCCCAGCAGGGCGCGCAAATCACTCTTGCGCCGCCGGGTCAGCGCGTCGCGCGCGGCGGGGTCGTCGCAGTCCAGGTAGAGCGTGTCGGCCTGGTGCGGCTCGATGACGGCGCGCAGCAGGGTGGTTTTTCCAACCCCGCGCGCGCCGTACAGCACCACCATCTTATGATGGAAGAGCGCGTTTTCGACGGCGGGTTGAATCAGGCGCGGGATCAGGGTCACGGGTGTCCTCCCTCGACACAATGGACGGCGCACAACCTCTTTCATTTATAGACTGCCGGTGGTGATTTGTCAACTGGAGCAGTGTTATACTTCTTCCCGTTATTCGTACTCATTTTGATTATTTGTGGATGTTTGCATGGAAAATTCTCTAACCGCAACCGACCAGGGGGAGAGCTTCGCCCCCACTTACCTGACCGCTCTGGGGCACTTTGTGCTCGAGTTCGCCAACAACTACATGCCGGTGGTCTATCCCCTGCTGATTGTCTCGATGGGGCTGACCTACAGCCAGGTGGGCACGCTGGCGCTTGTCATCACCATCTGCGGGGCGCTGTTCCAGCCGCTGTTCGGGCTGTTGGCTGACCGTTCCGACCCGCGGCGCGTGTCTGCCTGGAGCGTCGTCTGGGTGGGGGTGGTCATGGCGCTGGTGGGCTACGTCAAGAACTATTGGCTGCTGGCGGCTGTGGTGGGGTTGGGGTCGCTGGGCGCTTCCAGCTTCCATCCTTCCGGCGCCATCATCAGTGCGGCTGTGCCCGAAAACCGGCGCGGTACGGCGGTTTCGGTGTTTTCAGTGGCGGGCAACCTGGGCTCAGCCCTCAGCCCGCTGCTGATGGGCGCCGCCATCGCGGCGGCGGGGCTGCGCAGCACCGCCTTGCTGGCGCCGCTGGGGCTGGCTGCCGGGGTGTTTGCCGCGCTGCAACTGCGCAACTACCCGGCGCTGTCCAACCATCACAACAACGGGCAGGCTCGTTCAACTGTCCACGGCGCCGCCAAACAGGGCTCCATGCTGGCGCTCATTATGATGACGCTGTACGTGGGGGTGCGTTCGTGGTTCCAGGGCGGTTTTGTCACCTACCTGCCCGAATGGCTGCACAGCAGCGGGCAAAGCCTGGAAGCCGCCAGTGTGCTGCTTTCGACCATGATGATTGCCATGAGCGTGGGCAGCTTTGTGGGCGGCCCCATCTCCGACCGGGTGGGGCGCATGCCTGTGCTGCTGGTCAGCATGGGGTTGATGATCCCGTTCATCTGGCTGGTGCTGCATCTGACCGGCATTCCGCAGGCAGTGGCGGCGGTGCTGCTGGGGCTGTGCAGCGGGGTCAGTTTCCCGGCGTCCATTCTCATGGCGCAGGAAGCCTGGCCTTCGGGCACCGGGCTGGCTTCGGCCATGGTGATGGGCATCGGCTGGCTGCCCTACGGCTTCGGTTCGCTGCTGGTGGGCTGGCTGGCAGACCGCTCGACCTTGAGCAGCGCGCTCAACACGCTGGTCTATGCGCCGCTGGTGGGGGTGCTGGTGGCTGTGGTTTACTACTGGGACCTGCGGCGGCGGAAGATTCCCCTCACCTGACCTCCACCACAGGTGTGCTTCGCAATCCCGGTGGAAGAGGAACCAAATTTTGCGCTGGCGGGGCCAATGATGTATGTGCACACCAGCATCCCTCACCTAACCTCTCCCGGCGGGAGAGGAACCAAACCTACATTCAGAATGTGCATTTGGGTATTACGATTTGCACCCGTTTTATGATCGAACGGACAAAGCCGTTATTGCTACAACCACTCTTGAACCGCAAAGTTTTTGTCAATTGTATTTCCTGGCGCCCCTGGCACCTTTGCGGTTCGAAAAATTTCTGTGTTCATCCGTGTTTTCTGTGGTTCCATCATTCTGCGTTTCCGTGTTTATCCGTGTTCATCTGCGGTTCCACCCGCGGCTTAAAAATCCAATCCACCATTTGCTTGACAGTTCTTCAAATTATTGACTACAATAAACCATTCATTATGTCTTTGCTCGACGACCCTGACAGATCCCGATCGATAAGACAGACCTCACCTTCCGCAATTCCACACCGCGGTTTGACTTGTTGTCCCGCATTACCAGTTTCATAACGTCGTTCTTTGCCGGTCGGTAACCCCGCACCGGCTTAATCCATATTTTTGCCAAGGAGTAGAAGAACATGAAGAGATATAGCCTGCTTATTTTGCTGGTGATGGCTGCCCTGCTGCTGGCGCAGTGCGCCCCGGCCGCCCCGGCTACGCCCGCCGGAGAAGCCCCCGCTGCCGAACAACCCGCCGCCGCGGGTGATGTGGCGCGCAAAGACATTTTCGTCTATGCCCACCCCACCACCATCCCCAACCTCGACCCCTCCACCAGCTATTCCAACGACCTGGTGGTCATGGCCAATTGCTACGAAACCCTCACTTTCTACAATGCCCCCGGCAGCGCCGAAACCCTGTCGCCCAAGCTGGCCGAAAGCTGGGAATCGAACGAAGACGCCACTGAATGGACCTTCAAACTGCGCCAGGGCGTCAAATTCCAGGACGGCGAACCGCTCAACGCCGCGGCGGTCAAATATTCCATCGACAAAATCCGCGAGCTGGCCGTGGGCGCTTACTACATCTGGGATGCCGTGGACACCATCGAAGCCGTGGATGACTACACCGTCAAATTTACCCTCACCTATTCCTCCCCGCTCGACCTGGTGGCCTCGGCCAACTACGCCGCCTGGATCTTCAGCCCCAAAGCCTATGAAGAGAACGGCCCCGACTGGTTCAACGAAGGTCACTGCGCCGGCACCGGTCCCTACACCATCGACAGCTACGAGCGCGGCTCGCGCCTGATCATGAGCGCCAATGAAGATTACTGGGGCGGCTGGAAAGACGGCCAGTTCAAAAAAGTGGTGTTTGAACTGATCGAAGACCCCACCGTGACCCAGCGCATGATCGAATCAGGCGAAGCCGATTTCACCTATCAACTGCCCGCCGACAACCTGGAGAAGATCAAGCAGAATCCCAACCTGGTGGTTTACCAGAACCCGGCCTTCCTTAACCTGGTGGGATTGTTCAACACGGTCAAACCCCCGCTGGACAACAAACTGGTGCGCCAGGCCCTGTCTTACACCTTCCCCTATGACGCCTTCATGGAAGGCGTGATGAACGACCGCGCCACCCAGGCTTTTGGTCCGGTGCCCGACGGCATGTGGGGTCACAGCAAAGACCTGTTCCAGTACAGCTATGATCTCGAAAAAGCCAAAGAACTGCTGACCGAAGCCGGTTATCCTGACGGCGGCTTCAAATTGCTCTACACCTTCGCCACCGGCGACCTCGACGAACAAACCGCCGGCGAGCTGTGGAAAGCCGAACTGGCCAAACTGGGCATCGAGATGGAGCTACAGGGCTTGAGCTGGGAAGCCCAGTGGGACCTGAGCAAAGCCGATCCTGCCAAAGCCCAGGACGTGTTCGTGATGTACTGGTGGCCCGACCTGATCTCGCCGCTGTCCTTCCTCAAGAGCATGTACTACTCGGAAGAGGAACCCCTGTTCAACCTGGGTTACTACAAGAATCCCGAGTTTGACAAGCTGGTGGACGAAGGCGACGTGCTGACCGGCACCGACCGCGAAGCCGCCACTGAGAAATTTGTCGAAGCGCAAAAAATCCTGGTGGACGATGCGGTTTCCGTCTTTTTCTATGACTCGGCCAACATCCACGTGGCCAGCGCCAGCGTGGCTGGCTATGTGGACAACCCTGCCTACCCGCACGTTGTGTTCGTTTACGACCTGACGCGCAAGTAAGATTGATTCTTAATGAGACAAGGGGCTTAAGCCCCTTGTCTCACTTTCCCCATCCAAATAAACCTCATGCAGCGTTTTGAATACCTGATCAAACGATTCATACTTGCCATTGTGGTAATTCTCAGCGTGATGGTGCTGACCTTCTTCATCTCGCGCGTGCTGCCCTCTGACCCGGCGGCCGCCTGGGCGGGCTCGCACCCCACCGCTGAGCAAATTGCCATTGCCAACCAGCGCCTGGGGCTCGACCAGCCCCTGCACGTGCAGTTCTGGCGCTATTTCACCTCGGTGCTGCAGGGTGACCTGGGCACCTCGCTGCAAACCAAGCAGCCCATCGCGCGCGACCTGCGTACCTACCTGCCCGCCACCATGGAACTGGTGTTTTGCGCCATGCTGCTGGCGGTGGTGGTCGGCATCCCGCTGGGCGTGCTGTCGGGCGCCTACAAGGGCAGCTTTTTCGATCACCTGACCCGCCTGGTGTCCATCAGCGGCGTCTCCATCCCCACCTTCTGGCTGGGGCTGTTGCTGCAATTATTCTTTTTCAGTCAATTGAAAATTTTGCCGCTGGGCAGCCGCATTTCCACCGCCACCGCCATCAACAACCCGGTCACACAGCTCACCGGCTTCTACCTGATCGACACGGCTGTGACAGGCAACTGGGCGGCTTTCAAAGACACGCTGCTGCACCTGGTGCTGCCCGCCTGCACCCTGGCCACCTACCCGGTGGCGCTGGCCATCCGCATGACGCGCTCCAACATCATCGAAGTGCTCAGCGAGAAATACATCCTGGCGGCGCGCATCACCGGCCTGCCGCGCCGCACCATCCTGTTCGACCTGGCGCTCAAAAACGCCATCATCCCCACCATCACCGTGCTGGGCCTTTCGTTTGCCTATTCGCTCACCGGCGACATCTTGATCGAGATCATTTATTCGTGGCCCGGCCTGGGCAGCTACATCACCGGCGCCGTGCTGGCCATCGACTTCCCGGTGATTGTGTCAGTGACCTTGTTTGTCACGGTCATTTATGTCTTTATCAATTTAATCCTCGACCTGCTGCAAGCCATGCTTGACCCGCGCGTGTCGTTGGAATGAGGTACAAGAGCCGCGCATGACAACTACCACACTTTCTGCTGAACCTGCCGCCAGCCCTCCCGCCGTCCCGTCTGAGCGCCAGCTCATCCTGCGCGCCTTCCGGCAAGACAAACTGGCCATGCTGGGCGTGCTGGTGATCGTCTTTTTCGTGTTGACATCCATTTTCGCCCCCCTGCTCACCCCCTACCCCGCCCAGGGCGCAGGCGCCCCGAATATCATCGAGAAGTTCAAAGCCCCCGGCGCCGAGCATCCCCTGGGCACCGACTATCTGGGGCGCGACGTGCTGGCGCGCATCTTCTACGGCGGGCGCAGCTCGCTGACCACGGGTTTTCTGGTGGTGTTTCTGGCTGTGCTGATCGGCGCGCCGCTGGGCGCGATAGCCGGATATTTCGGCGGGCGGGTCGATGACGTGATTATGCGCATCACCGACGTGTTCCTTTCGTTCCCGCCCTTGCTTTTGGCCATTGCCATCGCCACCGCGCTGGGCAGCGGGTTTGTCAACACCATGATCGCCATCGCCATCACCTGGTGGCCGTGGTACACGCGCCTGGTGCGCGCGCAAACCGTCTCGCTGCGCGAACGCTACTTCATCGAAGCTGCGCGCAGCATCGGCGTGCCATCTTTCAAGATCATTGCCACCCACATTTTGCCCAACGTGCTGACACCCATTCTAGTGCAGGGCACCATGGACCTGGGCAGCGCCATTCTCACCGGGGCGGCAATCAACTTCATCGGTCTGGGTGTGCAGCCGCCCCAGGCCGACTGGGGCAACATGATCAGCCAGGGACGCATCTACTTCATGGAACGCCCGTGGTTTGCCGGTTCGGCCGGCGTGGCCATCTTCCTGGTGGTGCTGTCGTTCAACCTGATCGGCGACGCCCTGCGCGACGCCGCCGACCCGCGTACCCGGCGAGGTGAGGCATGAGCCAGGCGCTGCTTTCCATCGAAAACCTTTCGGTGCGCTTCAAAACCTACGCCGGCACCATTCACGCCGTCAACAGCATGAGCTTCGACGTGCGCCCCGGCGAAATTTTTGGCCTGGTGGGTGAATCGGGCTGCGGCAAATCGGTCACCGGGCTGGCGGTGGTGCGCACCCTGCCCGGCTCGGGGCGCATCAGCGGCGGGCGCATCCTGTTCCACGGCGAAGACCTGGCAGCCAAGAGCGAAGCCGAAATGCAAGCCATTCGCGGCAGGCGCATTGCCATGGTGTTTCAAGACCCCACCGCCTCGCTCAACCCGGTGTTCACCATCGGGCAGCAAATTGACCATATCATCCGCCATCATACCGGCGACAACCATGAAACCGCCCGCCGCAAAGCGTTGGAATGGTTCAACGCGGTGGCATTGCCCGACCCGCAGGCGGTTTATGACACCTATCCCCACCGCCTGAGCGGCGGCATGCAGCAGCGCGTGATGATTGCCATGGCGCTGTGCTCGGGCGCCGAACTGTTGATCGCCGATGAGCCCACCACCGCGCTGGATGTGACCATCCAGGCGCAGATACTGGAACTGTTGGTGAAACTGCGCGACCAGCAGGGCATTTCCATTTTGCTGATCACCCACAACCTGGGCGTGGTGGCTGAAACCTGCGAGCGCGTGGCGGTGGCTTACGCCGGGCAGATCGTGGAAACCGGACCCACATCCGCCGTTCTGGCGCGCCGCCTGCACCCCTACACCGAGGGGCTGCTGGCCGCCCTGCCCACTGCCGTGCAAAAGGGGCAAACGCTGCAGCCCATTGCCGGGCAGGTGCCCGACGGTTTGCAGCCCATTGCCGGCTGCCCGTTCCACCCGCGCTGCAGCAAGGCGCTGCCGGTGTGCGCGCAGGTCAACCCTGCCCTGCTGCCGGTTGAACACGCAGATCACCTGACCGCCTGCCATCTCTACACGGAGGCAGCCGCATGAGCGAACCCCTGTTGATTGAAACCCGCAATTTGTGCAAGCATTTCAGCGCCGGCGGCTGGCTGGGCGGCGGCAAACGCGTGGTGCGCGCCCTCGATAACGTCAACCTGTCCATTCAGCGCCAGGAGACGCTGGGCGTGGTGGGCGAATCGGGCTGCGGCAAAACCACCCTGGGGCGCGTGCTGCTGCGCCTGATTGAACCCACCGCCGGGCAAATTTTGTTCGAAGGGCGCGACATTGTGCCCCTGAAGGGCGAAGACCTGCGCCGCCAGGCGCGCGACATGCAAATTGTCTTCCAAAACCCCTATTCATCCTTCGACCCGCGCTTTTCGGTGCGCATGTCGCTGGCCGAGCCGCTGCAAACCCACCAGGGCTTGCAGGGCGCCGCGCTGGAAGAGCGCGCCAGCGAACTGCTGACCCAGGTTGGCATGCCGGTGGATACCCTGTCGCGCTACCCGCACGAGTTCAGCGGCGGGCAGTTGCAGCGCATCGCCGTGGCGCGCGCATTGGCGCTCAATCCCAAGTTCATCGTGCTGGACGAACCAACTTCAGCACTGGATGTGTCGGTGCAGGCGCAAATTCTCAACCTGCTGCAAGACCTGCAGCAGCGCCTCAACCTGACCTATCTGTTCATTTCGCATGATTTGAGCGTGGTCGAATACATCAGCAGCCGCATTGCGGTGATGTACCTGGGCAAAGTGGTCGAATTATTGCCCACCGCGCTGGTTTCCGCCGGGCAGGCGCAGCACCCCTACACCCAGGCGCTGCTTTCCGCCATCCCCGAGGTCAGCGCCGAACGCCGGCATAAACGCACGCTGTTGCCCAAAAGCGTCTTTGAAGGCAAAGCGCAGACGGGCGGGTGCAGCTTTGCCCCGCGCTGCCCGTTTGCCATGGACGTGTGCCGCACCGTTGAGCCGCCCCTGCTGGAACTGGAGGCGGGGCATCTCTCCGCCTGCCACCTGGCAAACGAGATGGAATAAATGATGAATGGGCACGGGCAAGCCGTGCCCATTCATTTTGTAGGGGCATGCCCAGCGCAGCGCGCCGAGGCAATGCTGCCCATTCATTCAATCAGTTCCCACAGGTTGTGAAGGTCAGAGTCAAATACTTTGCCATCGGGCATGATTGCGCCCTCAATAAACACCTGATCGATAGCGGCAATTCCCAGGTCTGCGCCTTTTAGCCTGGCGCCTGTCAGGTTGGCGCCATCCAAATGAGCGCACAACAGGAGCGCCCCCCACAGGTCTGCCCCGCTCAGGTTGGCGCCGCGCAAATCAGCGCCACACAGGTTAACTTTTCGCAAATCTGCCCCTTCCAGGTTGGCTTTTTGCAGGTTTGCCCTCTCAAGATCAGCGCCGCGCACATGAACTTCTTTCAGGTTTGCGTTCGCCAGGCTGGCATTTTGCAGTCGCTCACCGCTCAGGCTGGCCCTTTCGCTGCCCTCTTCGCCGGCTAGGAATTTTTGATGCAAATCAAGAATTCTGGATAACTCGTTTTTTTTTCATTTGTCTACTCCGGCTTCATTCGTGTTGTTAACCAGGCCCGCCTGCAAAGCGGCCATCCGAGCGCTGACTGTGCACCCGCCCCGGTGAGGTCCCCGGCCAGCGCGCAGGTGCCGCTCGTTTTTTAAGCGCACCTTTTATTCTGGCGCAACATATATATATGTATCCTTGTGGTGCAGTCTGGGAAGCGACTACACAGCGATCAAGTGGTCAACGTCGTCTGTGTTTAACGATGTTCATCTATGGTTTCATATCTCCAAAATCAGGGTATAGTAAGCCTAGATTACCGGATGAAGGAGCAAACAGCATGACTGATTTAACTATTTTACTGGAAAGCCAAAAAGGATTGAATTGGCGCAACTGGCAGCGCTTCGCCGGCGCGGTGGAAGAGCTGGGTTACGCCGCCCTGTACCGCTCGGAGCATTTCGTCTATCCTGCCCCGCCCGACTGTGACTCGCTCGACCTGTGGAGCAGCCTCACCTGGCTGGCCAGCCACAGCCGGCGCATCGAGTTCGGTCCGCTGGTGTCGCCGGTTTCGGTGCGTCACCCGGTGCTGACCGCGCGCGCCGCCATCGACGTGGACAACCTTTCGGGCGGGCGGCTGCGCCTGGGGCTGGGCGCCGGCTGGGTGGAGCGCGAGCACCGCATGTTTGGCTTTGCCCTGGGAGAAATGAAAGAACGCTTTGCGCGCTTTGATGAAGCCCTGCACGTCATCACCCACCTGCTGCGCAGTGATGAACCGCTCACCTTCAACGGACAGTTCTACCAACTGGAAGAAGCCCGCCTGTTGCCGCGCCCCGAGCGCCCCGGCGGTCCGCCCATCGTGATCGGCGGGCGCGGCCCCCTGCGCACCCTGCCGCTGGTGGTCAAATACGCCGATGAATGGAATACCTTCCGCATCCCGCTGGAACAGG
>Ga0334889_1005667_pt1 | contig 10206 bp, 4 predicted proteins | sample GraSluR1_MG_2_FD_207222 | JGI IMG/M metagenome (GOLD analysis project Ga0334889, IMG submission 207222) | Sludge microbial communities from methane-producing bioreactor in Wageningen University, Netherlands - Granular Sludge_8_08-R1 | ecosystem: Engineered > Bioreactor > Anaerobic > Unclassified ... | reverse complement strand
CGACGGGGTTTTTGTAGGTGTTCTGCAGGGTCACCGTCTTGGTCACGTGGTTGGCCGTGGTGAAGCCCGCCTCGAACTTCGGGGCGATCTCGCACTCGTCCGGCACGCCGTTGCCGTTGGCGTCCGTCACCAGGCCGGCCAGAATTTCGCACACGTCTGCGGTCCCGCTGTCGTTGCAGTCCGGCTGGCAATCGTCCGGCACGAGGTTCCCGTCGCAGTCAGAGCTGGGCCCCTGGGCAATGTCGCACTCGTCCGGCACGTCGTTTCCGTTGCAGTCGTCGGACGTGCCGGCGGCGATGTCGCACTCGTCCGGAATGCCGTTCCCGTTGCAGTCATCGGACGTGCCTTCGGCGATGTCGCACTCGTCCGGCACAAGGTTGCCGTTGCAGTCGAAAGAGACGCCCGATGACAGGTCGCAGTCATCGGGGATGCCGTTTCCGTTGCAGTCTTCTTCGCATTCGTCCGGGATGCCGTTGCCGTTGCAGTCCTGGCTTGTGCCCTGCGCGATGTCCTGTACGTCGTTGATGCCGTTTCCATTGCAGTCGGGGAATCTCAGCAGTGAGGGAAGGCCGTCCATGACCGCTCGGAGGGTCTCGTCGCCGTGGAATCGCATGCAGGCGAAGCCGTCGTCGATGCAGTCCGGGTAGGCGATGTTGGCGCGGTCAAAGGCCTCCCGAATGGTGTATCCCAGCTTCATGTAGTAGAAGAGTTCATTCTGCCAGTCCATGGCCACGGGCCAGCAGTCCGTTGCGCAGAGGGCGTCGCCCATCCCGCAGTAGCCGACCACAACCGTTCCCTCGGTCGTGCCCTTGGTCAGCTCGTACGCGAGGGTCTCGTTGCCGGTCCCGCACATTCCGCCGCAACTGCCCAGGAACGAGAAGCGCATCGGGTGGTACTCCGCGATCCACGCCTCGATCTCGTTGTGGGTGATGCTCTCCGAGTCTGGGCAGATGTTGTGAAAGGAGGTGTGGTCCCCATGTGCCAGCTCGTAGAACAGCGCTACGGTGTCCGATTGGATGTGCTGGCGCACGGTGTTGTCGGGCGGGTTGTCCGCCGCCACCGTCTCGTAGCCCATGTAGTCGAACCACCACTTGGCATTCGCGGCGTACGGGTAGTAGTACGTGTCGCAGGAGCCCCAGTTGGGGCCGCCCAGCGTGAAGGCCGTCGTGACCGGCGGCGATACGCCGTGGCCCAGAAACTCCGAGGTTACCGCATCGACGATGAGCACCGTCGGCCGCCCGTCCCGGTCGGTCCACACCACCCAGCACGGATGCTGCGGCGTGAAGTCCAGCGGAAAAACCGAGGAGTCCGGCGCGATGTAGTAGAGCCGGCAGAACCGAACGTCACCGGCTGCCAGCTTTCCGGCATCCGCCTCGCTGATTACGGCCGGCAACTCGTCCGGCAGATCGTCCCGCCAGCGAACCCGCTTCTCGACGAATGCGCCATCGGCGGCGGCGAAGTGGTACGTGATGGCGTCCATTTCCACCAGAGCGTGCCCGATGTATCGATCCCGGTGGTACAGAATCCGGTCGCGGATGACCATTCCCTGGAACCACTCCGGCCGGTCCTCGCGCGCCTGGAGGTGGGCGCGGGCCGCCAGAACGCCCTCGGCGGTCCACGGGGGAGCAACCCGTTCGGCCGGTCCGGCCTCCGCGCGGCTCGTCGCCTCTCGCGGCATGCGGAGGTGTGGAGTCAGTCCCAGCGTTGCGGCGTTCGTCTGTGCCGGCCGGACCCCCGTGGAGACCAGCTTGCCGCCGCCGGCGGACTGGCGGGCGTAGCAGAGGAAGTGCGTCTGCGGATCGTGGACCAGCGTGTATCCGTCCAGCGTTTCGGCAACGCCCGCACGCTCGTCGCTCCGGATGCGCACGTGAAGAAACGCCCCGTCCGACTCCCAGACGCCGATTTCTTCGCGCGAGACCGATTCGCCCTGCGTTCGGCCGGGGCTCAGCAGCGTCGCGGCCCATGCCGTGATCGTCAACAGAAGCACGCGTCCGGACGCTTCCTGGAGGGAGAAACGACGCGAGAGCGTCCGGCGGACCGGACCGGGCAAGCGGCCCGATGAGAGACAGCCAATGGGGTTTTTTCCATCAACGGGGCCAGAGCAATGGTGCATCGCACGTCTCCTTCCAACACAGACCTGCGGTTTTCGCGTGGCCGGACGTTCCGCCGTTGTCGGGGCGATGCCGCCAGGAGCGGTCCGGTCGGCGGTGTGTTCATAGGCGCGGGTTGAACGGGCATCTGGGGCGACGAGTCTGCCACGATGAAACGGCCGGAGTGATTGCCTCTTTCCCATGGTCAGACCCGCTGCCACCGCGCAACACCCTCCAGGCCCAGTGTAGTCGATCGCGGGTTCTCGCTGCAATCCCTATACCGTGAATCGCCCCAGTGTTCCCCATTGCGCTCGCGGATCAGGGAGCGTCGTACACGGGATAGGGCGAGACCCGCACACGCGGGCTGTAGCGGGATGGCAGGCGCCTGTTCAGCGCATTCCCATTGCTGTAGGCGGCGGGCCGCACGGTTTCCCCATGCGTGTCGGCAAACAGCACGTTCACCCGACCGTTCGGATGGCGGCGGGTCGGCATTCGCGACGGGAACGTCTGCTGAAAATCGCCGAGATACGGCCCCGGAGTGAACAAAGACTGCACGAGGTTCGCGAACTCGTCCCAGGACGGCATGGACTGGTACTGATCGGCTGTTTCCGGCCCGGTTTCGAAGACCAGTCCCACGTCCCCCGGGCGCGAGACGCGGTCCAGGTTGCCCCGAAGGCGTCGGCCCCCCGTCCCATAACACGGGTTGGACGGGGGGTACACCGACCCCCCCGTACACGTCTGCCAGCCGCCTGCCCCGCGAACCTGCCGCCAGCAGGTCGGCAGACCGGTGTCCGAGTCGCCTCCCGCGATGTCCTCGCTGATGCCGTAACTGAGCCGGCCCCAGTAGGCCATGCGGGCTGTCGGTGTTGTGGGGTTGCCCGGGTCGCCTGTGCCTTTCAGGCCGTTGTTGTTTGCCCCGTCGTTCCGTGGATAGTAGGGCGTGGAGAGCTCCACGGGGTCCGACGGGCAGATCACGGCGTCAAAATCGCGGCTGATGAGCGATTCCTTCTGTTTTGCCTCGGCGAACGTGACCGCTCGCACGCCCCAGTCCCAGTTGTTGCGATATCTCACGCCGGCCGCCTGGGCCAACGCGACGGGCCAGGAGAGCAATTCGCGTTGGGCGCCGTAGGCGTACCGGTTGGCGTCCGCGTCCGCCTCGCGCAGCACGGACTCTCCGGTGGCGATCTGGATGCGGTTCTCGCGGTCCGCGGCAAACGTCACCGCCGCCTGGCCGGTCCCTCGCATGTGCGAAAGGCACTTGACCAGCTTCCCCTGATCACGGGCTCGGCGCAACGACGGCAGCAGGATCGACAGGAGCAGGGCGATGATGGAGACGACCACGAGTAGTTCGATGAGCGTGAACCCGCCCGGTCGCCGTTGTGTTCCGGCGGCTGCTTTGGCCAAGCTTGCGCGTATGGCGATACGCATGGGTCGGTGTTCCACGCGGCGGTCCCGGAAGACCGGCCTCTCGCTCACACGGCCAGCGCCGCCGGGGTCGGGCGCGGGTCGAACAGGGCGTCGCCGCCGCCGGCGATCACATGGCGGTACCAGTAGGCCGAGTCCTTCAGGGTGCGAGCTTGTGTGGCGAAATCCACGTGTACCAGGCCGAACCGCTCTCGGTACCCTTCGGCCCATTCGAAGTTGTCCAGGATCGACCAGTAGAAGTAGCCGCGCACGTCCACGCCGTCCTGCAACGCCTCTTCCAGCTTCCGCAGGTAACGGGCCATGTAGTCGATCCGCTGAGGATCGTGGACCTTGCCGTCCAGGGCCACCCAGTCCGTGTTTGACATGCCGTTTTCGGCAACATGGATGGGCAGCCCGTATCGTTCGTGGAAGAGACGCGGACCCCAGTACAACGCTTCGGGCTCCAGTGCCCAGCGAAACGTGCTCATCGCGCCTCCGGGCGCCGAGGGCACGCACTCCGGACCCTGGGCGCCCATGCGGACCACCTGGGCGCTGTACGTGTTGTGCCCGAAGAAGTCCAGCGGCTGGTGGATGATTTCCAGGTCGCCCGGCTGAACCTCCGGCGAGTCCGCCCCGAACCGCCGAATCCCGTCGATCGGGTATCGGCCCAGCAACGGCGGGTCCATCCACCAGGTGTTGTTGAACAGGCTGTCGTTGTGGACGGTGAACATCATCTGCCGGGCCGCTTCCACGTCTGCCGGCCCGTTCGTGGCCGGGACAAACACCGTGCCCACCGGCGCGAATCCGATCTCGCACGGCCCCTCCGAGGCCGCCCGCAGGGCCTGAACGGCCTTGCCGTGTGCCAGCAGCACGTGGTGGCCCATCTGGAGCACCTGTTTGCGAGGCAGCTTCTTGCCCGGCGCGTGAACGCCGGTCTGATATCCGTGGGACAGGAACACCTGCGGCTCGTTGATCGTGAACCAGTGTGTCACGCGATCGGCCAGCCGGCGCGCCACGACCGTCGTGTACTCTGCGAACCAGTCTGCGCTGGCCCGGTCCAGCCAGCCGCCCCGGTCCTCCAGCGCCTGGGGCAGGTCCCAGTGAAACAGGGTCACGTACGGGACGATGTCCGCGTCCAGCAGCGCGTCGATCAGCCGATCGTAGAAGTCCAGCCCGCGCGGATTAACTTCCCCCACGCCGCCGGGGAGCACCCGCGGCCACGCGATCGACAGGCGATAGGCCCGCAGGCCGATCTGCCGCATCAGCGCCACGTCTGCCGCGTACCGCCGGTAGTGGTCACAGGCCGTATCACCCTTGTGCCCGCCCCAGACGGCGGCCGGGCGGCGGCAGAACACATCCCACACCGAGGGCCCGCGGCCCTCGGCGTCCACGGCTCCTTCAATCTGATAGGCCGACGTCGCCGCTCCCCAGGCGAAGTCCTCCGGAAACGTCACGATGCACTCCTTCACGCTCGACCGCGAATCCGCGGCCTTGTCTCACGGCTCTCCCTGGCTCCAGCGCAGCCCGACGTTCGCGGGTTCTCCATGACGCCCCTCCGGCGGCGAGGCACAAGGGTCTCGCCGCCGGAGGGGTCGGAAAGCCGCAACCGGCGATCCACATGCGATCGCCGTCACGGGCCTGTGAGGAAGCGACTGAGGATCACGTAGTCATCCGCGTCCACGTCGCCGTCGGCGTCGATGTCCACGCACTCACACCCCGGGGCGACAGCCGCTCCGAAGCACGTCTGCATGAGGGCAAACTCCGCGAGGTCCACGTCGCCGTCCCCATCGCACGAGACGGCCACCGGCGTGAACAGCACGTTGTCCACCGTCAACGTGCCCGCCGTTCCCCAGGTCTCCACGCCGTCCACCATCGTGACGGTGACCGTGTAAGAGTCGACGCCCGCGATCCGGCCGGCGATCGGGCTGACCACGGTTTCGAAGTCTTCATCCAGCACAATCGTGGTGCCACCGACGGTCAGCGACACGTTGTCAAACGTGATGCTGGCACCGTCCGGCCAGGTCTGCTCGTCCTGATACCCGGACAGGATGATGACCACGTTGTGTGTGGCCGCGTTCGGGTCAAAGACGAAGTCACTGCCCGTGCCGGAGTCCCCGGTTCCGCCTTCCACCGCCGTGGACAGGGGGCCGCCGATCGACTGCCACGAGCCGTTCGCCACGAGGTCAAACGCGAGGAAGTCGATGTTCGGGTCCTCGATCCGCAGCGTCATCGTGCTGAGGGTCAGCCCTTCGCCTTTGATGTCTGCCGTCAGTGAGACCTGGCTCAGGTCGCTCAGGTCAACGTCCAGACCCGGCCACGTCACGCCCGCCCACCAGCCGCCACACGTGCCGTACTGCAGTCCGGTGACGATGAGCTGACCGCCGCCTCCCCCTCCGACGCCACAGTCTTTGCATCCCTGCGCGGTGACGGTCTCCATGGTCGGCGGGTCGCCGCACGACCAGGTCCCTGCGAAGCACTGCTCCCCTTCGATGCCCGCGTCCCAGGGAAGGCCGCCAATGGTTGAGCTTCCGTTCGCCGCCCAGAACTCGCCGCCTTCTTTCGGGAAGGTGGACTGGCCGGTCGACAGCAGGCCTCCCACCGACTGGAATGTGCCGTCGGCCTCCGCCGGGAACGAGATGGTGCCCACTTGCGCGAGCTGCGGCGGCCCTTCCGTCAGGAAGAGGTTGTCCACGTACAACGTACCGCCCCAGTTCCAGCCGTCCGCCGACTCGAACGCGACGGCCACCGTGTAGCTCGTGCCATCCGTGTTGAATGTTCCGTCGCCGCCGGCCAGTGAGCCGTTGGTGTCCGCGTCGATCAGCGCTCCGCCCAGCGACTGCCAGGTGCCGTCCGCAACTGTCTCAAACGCCAGGTAGTCTCCCTGCGGGTCCTCGATCCGCAGTTGGTACAGGCCGGGCGACTGCCCGGACCCGCCGAATGTGCCGCGGATGTCGGCCGTCAGCACCACTTGGGAAAGGTCGGTGGAACCCAGCGTTTGGTCCGGCCAGGCCAGCACGGCGTACCAGCCCGAATTCAGGCTGTAGCTGATCTCGTCTACCGCGATCATGCCGGCTCCGCCGCCGCCCACACCGCCGGTGGTCGTCCCCTGGACCGTCACGCCGCCAAAAACGGTCGCACCGCCCCAGGTCCCGGCAAACGCCCGCTCGCCCTCGATGCCGTTGTCCCAGTTGGTTGATTCGCCCTGGGTGCCGCCGGGGGCCAGGATCTGGCCGCCGCCCGTGCCGGTTACGGTCTCGAAATCCTCGTCGATTCCACCGCCGGGCACGATACGGAAAGCCTCCATTCGAACGTCGTACTGCCCGCCCGGCACGCTGCCCTTCACGTCCGCGGTCAGCATCAGACGGGCCGGGTCCGTGATGGCGTACGCCGGCAGATTGTCCCAGAACGTGCCCGCGTACCACGAGCTGCCCGCCGGGTCTTCATTGGTCAGCCGCAGATTGTCCACCTCCAGCGTACCACCGGTTCCCCAGGTGGGCGCGACGGCGTTGTCGAACGCCACCACGGCGCGGAAGCTCGCGGCATCCGCGTCAAACACGCCGGAGGCCGCCTGCCCGTTGGCATCCTCCTCGACTGCCGATGACAGGACTCCACCGATTGTCGTCCAGGTGCCGCTCGCCACCGCCGGAGAATGGAACGTCAGCCGATCCCCGTCCGGGTCTTCCAGTCGAAGCTGATACTGTCCGTATTGCTCGCCGGCGCCCGTGTTCACCAGACCTCGCACGTCGGCCAGCAGGCTGAACTGACTCAGATCGATGGCCGGCGGACCGGCCACCACCTTGAAACTGACGTCTTCGACCAGTCCCGCGCCGCCTTCATATTCGCCGACCAGGGGCTGGACAAATGTGAACACCGCCCGGGCACGGACGGTGCCGGCCGGTGCCGCGGCCTGTAACGGAGTCAGGTCGATCCACTGGTCGGTCGGGGATGCCGAGTTCAGGACCTCCGCGTCGTTCGACCCGACCAGCGTGTTTGCCGCGTCATAGAACTCGATGCCCATCGTCACGTAGTTCTGCGTGCCCACGAGGCTGTCCGAGGAGACATGCTGCACGAACGCATCCAATTCCCAGGTCTGCCCCGGCTGGGCGATGATATCCTGGTACACGCCGGACGTGTTGTACGCGCCCGAAAACTGACCGAACATCTTGAGCACGCGCGTGCCCGAGAGCGGCGTCACTGGAATGTTTGCCGCCAGTTCCGCCAGCACGTTCCATCCGGCGCCAAACTCCGTCCAGCCGACCAGCTCCGGGGTGTCGTCAAAGCCGGGGTTCGCCAGGCGGACCTCGCCGGGCAGGCCCGGCACGTCCCATTGCAGTCCGGCGTACCAGCCTCCGGACCCCACGTTCACGTTGTCCACGATGATCTGGCCTGCCGGGGCCGGATTTCCCGTGCCCAGCGTGGCCTGGGCGGATGCACCGCCCACGAGAACGGCGCCGCCGAACGTGCCCGCGAATGCGCCTTCGCCTGCCAGGCCGTCATCCCAGTTCGTTGTGTAGTGGAATGTGTCCGGCTGGCCGTTGGGGGCGAGAAAGACGCCGCCGCCCGTGCCGGTCGCCGCGCCGAATCGCTCATCCAACAGGTTGAAGTTCACGTCTGACACGGTGATCACGCCGGCGCCGGTGCCTCCCACGCCGGCCGTCGGGCCGCCCTGGGCCGTGATCAGAGCGTGCGTGTTGCCCACGGTGCCGCCGAACGCCGTCTCGCCGAAGATGCCGTCATCCCAGTCCGGCAGCAGGCTGAACCCGGCGCCGTCCAGCACCGTGCCTCCGCCCGTTCCCGTTACGGAGTCGAAGCTCTCGTCGATTCGTTGGCCGAACGCCACGCCGGGCCCTGTCAGGGCCAGTGCGAGCACGAGTACCACACTCTTTGTTCCGCGCGATTGCGAAGACATATCCTAAGGCTCCCTTCGAAACGCCTCCATCCGGGAAGGCGGACGCCGCGGCCCCGACACGGGTTCCGCGTGCTACTCTGTTGGCGGCCGCGGCCTGCTTCCGGACACCGGCGACGCGCCGCGGCAACCGTCGCCATCCATCCCTGTCTCCTGCACTCTCAGTCTGCGTACAGCGCCTGCAACGCTGCGTAGTCCTCCAGGTCCACGTCGTCGTCCCCGTCGAAGTCAAACGTCGTCGTGCAAGCCACCCGGTGGATGCCGGAAACGGGCGACGGGGCCTGCTCCGGGCCGGCCATGCAGTCGCCGAACGCCGCGATGTCCGCATCGTCCACCACGTGGTCGCCGGTGATGTCCCCGCGGACGCCCCGCACGAACCACCGGACATAGTCAATCCGGTGGTACTGCGGAAACACCGTGGTCCCGTCCGGGTTGCCCGGCCACGTGCCGCCCACCGCGGTGTTCAGAATGAGGTAGAACGGCTGGGTCGGGACCTGCGTCTGGCTGGTGAAACGCACCTGGCCGTCCACGTACCAGTCAAGCCGTCCGGGCTGCCATTCCAGGCCGAAGGTGTGATAGTCGGCGGCGAACACCGGGCCGATGTACACGCCGCCGTCGCTCTGCACGTCGGGCCAGGTGCCCCAGTGATGCGTCATGTACACGGCCTGCGGGGCGTGTCCGAGCATCTCCATGATGTCGATTTCGGGCGGCCAGGCGCCGGAGGACGGCAGCATCCAGTGCGCCGGCCACATGCCCTGCGTCCACGGCAGGATCGCCCGGACTTCGATGCGGCCGAACGTGTGGGCGAAGCGATTCCGCGTCTCCACAAGCCCGGACGTGTAGTCGTACCGCCCCCAGTTTCCGTTGGAGTCGAAACCCCAGTACGTCCGCTGCCGACTCCGCAGGACAAGATTGCCGTTCTCCACGTATACCTCGTCCGGTGCGTAGTACTGAAGCTCGTTGTTCTTGATCAGATGCAGGTCTTCGATCCGCCATTTGCCGGGATCGACGGCCGGATTCTCGAATTCGTCGTGCCAGAGAAGCCGCCATGCGTCCAGCACGGGTGGTTCACCATCGGCCGAGAATGAGACGTCGTCGATGAGCGCTGCGCCCGCCGCGTCGCCTTCCTGCGTGAACACGAACGCGATGCGCGCCTCCACGGCATCTGTTGGCGCCGTGGCCTGCACGGAGCGGCCGAGCCAGGTGTTGGACGGCGAAGCGCTGTCGAGCGCGGGCAGAACGGTTTCACCGAGGAAATCGGACGATCCCCAGACGCCGCCGACCACCCGGTAGAACTCGATCTTCACAGCCAGTTGATTCGCGCCCGCCAACGCATCTCCGGCGTTATGGCGAACGTAGCACTCCGCCGTCCACACCTGGCCCGGCGTCGCGGGCAGGCTTTGGTAGATTCCCGACCAGTTCGTGACGCCGCTGAAGGCGCCGAACACCTTCGCCACGTGCGTGCCCGATCGCGGCGTGATCGGGGCGGCCAGCACGTTCGGGATGACGTTGTTGAAGGCCGTCCAGGAGGCCAGCGAGCCCCCGCCGTCCTCGAAGCCGGGGTTCTGCAGGGCTGCCGGGGCTTCCGACGCCGCCCAGAAGACCACGCACAGGGCCGCCGTGGTCCACCGCAGAAGACCGGACGTCCCGCGACGCGTTCTCGCAATCCACAGATGGTCCCGGTGAGACATCACGTGACTCGTTGTTCCTTCGAACGAGGGGGTAAGCATACACTCCCCCTGCGTTCCGGACGCCTCCGCGCCGCGGACGTTCGCCTACACACCGCACATCCATGCCGCCTCTTGG
>Ga0334889_1005647_pt1 | contig 10233 bp, 5 predicted proteins | sample GraSluR1_MG_2_FD_207222 | JGI IMG/M metagenome (GOLD analysis project Ga0334889, IMG submission 207222) | Sludge microbial communities from methane-producing bioreactor in Wageningen University, Netherlands - Granular Sludge_8_08-R1 | ecosystem: Engineered > Bioreactor > Anaerobic > Unclassified ... | reverse complement strand
CCCTGTGTCCTCCCTTTTCCAACTACTATGTAGGATACGGGGCCTATAGTCCTTCTTATTATCAAATTACAGAAAATTCGGTACGCTGCCCAACGCAGATATCCGGCAGTGAGTCCCGTCTCGCCAGGCTTAAAAGCCCACCGAGCGGTCGTGTTGGAGTTCATCTGACTGAGGAGAATTTTTCCGTAGAGGACTTTGTTGCTGATGATCAGCGCTGCGGAGTGTCCATCCGGATAGGGGGTGTACAGCCTCCCATCCCTTCCCGTCAGCTCCTTGGAGGTCCCCTTCTGGCCGTCCTTGGTGGTGATGAAAAGAAGGAGGCACCCGGTGTCGGTATCACCTTCAACGCTGGTGGCAAACTCGAAGCTCGTCGGCGTCAGGTCAATCAGATCCGGATTTTCATCGTATATCAGAGTCCCCAGGGACCATTCTCTCTTTTCCAGGTCTTCTCTAAAATAGATCTTCAAAGCGCTTCGAGCTAATTCCATTATCGTATCATCGAAGTTCAGGTCGATGTGGACGTCATCCGTCTGCTCGAAGTTAATCACCACGTCATGGCCGTTCTTTACCGTTCCATCAATGACTTCCAGGGGGATGATGGCTGTGATGTAATAGTGGTTCGGATCGTCGGGGCCGCTTGGTATCTTCTGGCTATCCACAACCTTCCCGCTTTTGTCCTTCACCTCGGCCATGCCCTTTTTGATCTCCAGACGGAGGTTGCATCTTGAAGGATCTTTCTTTATGAAAGATATAAAAGGCGGACCAATGAAAAAATCGAAAGATATGCTCCCCAACACGGATTCCTCGGTGTGCTTGATCTCGTATAAAAGGCCGGACTTTTCCCCCTGTTTGTACTTATCCTCAAACAATTGAGAGATCCGCTCGGCGCTCATGGCGCAGACCACGTCCCATCCGTTGGTGATCGTCCTGCCCGCCATCTGGGCCAACAGTTCTTCTTGCTTCATCGATTTTCATCTCCTATTACTGGTTTATGCCATATGCAATAGTTAGCAGATAGATTACTCAACTCAACTTCAGGGCCGTCAGCTCTCTGGGGCTGAAGCGGATCGCCTCCAGATGGAACCGGAGGGCGATATCGACCTGATCTCCATAAAATTCGATCCCCAGGTTCTCGCTGTGAGGCCCCATGGGCAAGCTTACCCTCCACCGGGTGAACGGGGTCATCTTCATGAAGTATTGGGCAAACTCCCCCGAAGGCCTGTTCGTATACGTGCACTCTTTTGTCTTTAAATTGTAGACGTATTCGAACTCCTGGCAGATGGCGTTGAAGGCGATCTCCTCCCTATCGAGCCCCCTGTCATAGAAGGGGTGGGCCGACGTCTCAAGCCGGAGGGCAACCTTTCCCGAATTTGTGGATTTGATCCCCGTGATCTCCATCTCTATCTCTCGGATGCGGACGCGGACGTAGTTGAAGATATCTTCGACCTCCAGCGGGATCTCGAAGTCGTGGCCGCCCTTCGAGTAGTTCGCATACTCGTCTCTGCCGATCCGTCTATCCGAGGGAGACTTTCCATCATCCAATAGCTGGCTGACCTTTAAGCCTCTGAGGGGCCATACGAAAGCCTCCTTCAGATCGGAGGGCTTGGACGGGAAGCTCTCCAGAGCCGATATGGAGTTCTCTGCCTGAGAGACCACCACCTCCTTCAGGGAGGGGAGATCGTAACTCCTGATCGGGGAGGGGGGCTGAAGGTAGTAGTACTGTAAGGCCGAATCCTGGAGGGCGAGGGTCTTGACGAGCTTCAAGATCAGCCTCTGGGCGTGGGACTGGTATATGCTCCCAAGCTCAAAGAGGTCGATCCTCTCCGCATCGAGGGCCGTCAGATCCGGCTGGGAAAGGATATTGCCTAGATCTTTTAGCCTCTCAGATTGCCTCTTGCTGACCTCCTTCTGCCAGCCGTTGAGCATCATCTCGTATTGAAGCCTGCTCACCTGGGATGCGGCGTCGATGTAAGCCCTGCCCCGGGCCGATAGTATCTTCGCCTCCTTGAGATACGTGTTGGCGTAGGGGACCTTTGACGTGATCGGACCGACGGCGGCGTAGACCTCGGCATCAAACTCCGTCCACTCCAGAGCCGAAGGAAAATCCGTCTCATCGGGTAGTTTTGAGAGGGCGTTCGAGGCTGCGATGGCGGTCTGGACGGTGAGATCCACGGCGGAGTAGAGCTTCGAGATTCCGTCAATGAGCTTCATGGCGGCATCGATCTTCTTCATCAGCCTTTCAATGCCCTCGAGCTCCGAAGCCCGGATGAACGCGATTCCTGCCCCCCCTGCGAAGAGGCTTCCGACGGCGCCAGCCAGCTGAATGAATGCCTGAAGCTCCTGTTCAGTGATATATGCTGATACTGCGGCCTCCAGTTTCGGTCCGGCCTCATCCATGACCTTCTGTTGCACTTCGAGCTTCTTCTTCAGATCATCGACCTTCTTCTCACCATCCTTCAGCATCGCCTGTTGCTTCTGATCGACCTGGTCGTGATAATTCACCACGTCCTTCTCCTTCTCAGCGAGAGCTCTGTTCTGTTCGATGAGGAATCTGCCCATCGACTGAAGATTCCTGTTCAGCTCATCCAAATTTTTATACTGGATCTCCTGGCTCTTTCTGATCTGGATGAGCTGGGTGGTGGCTTGCAGCTTTTCATCGAACGCATCAACCGCGGCCATCATGGCATCGATCGTCGGCTTGTAGGCGTCATATGTCAGATAGGGGACGGTGAGGACCCCGCCCGCGAGGCTCTTAGTCGACTTCAGGAGGAGGAGGGCTTGGGCCCGGATCGAGAGGAGATCGGGATCTTCCTCGGTGGCGGACCTCAGCATATCCACCAGCCACTTCACAAAGAGGGTGGCGACGGCGAGGGCATCGGGGCTTGCGGGGTAGTTGATGATGCACTCGGCGGAGTGGAGGGGAAACCCCAGGGTGTAGAGGGTTTTATCCCCGCCACCCCGGAGGAGGGAGATCGGCGGATCGACGGTGTGGCTCATCTCGAAGATCACGGTCGTCTCCTCGCCTCCGGTCGTCACCGTCTTGAGGGCCTGACCGCGGGAGATGAGCTTATGCTCACCGGTCTTGGCTTTTCTGACCTCAGCCACCCCGTCGAATTCCTGGCAGTAGAATTTGAAGGACTCATATCCGTCCTCTGAGAGGCGGATGACGGGTGCCCGGGTCTTCTGGGTGTGGGAGATGAATTTTCTACAGATGATCGTCAGATCTTCGCCAGGAAGCTCCACATCCTTTTGGACTTCGATCACGTCCGAAAAGATGAACGTCTTTTTGACGTTATCGGGGTTGAGGGTGACGACTTCTTCGAGATGGAGGTGGACCTGATATATGCCGATCTTGGCGGTGGATATGGTGGAGACGAAGGGCGGCCGGAAGGCTTCGTAGATCCCTGCGTAGTCGTAAGGAGGCGTGAAAGGCGGGAATGCGGGATTTATATTCGCCCCATACTTCTGGTACAGGGCGTTTCTAAATACGTAGCTGTAGACCTCCCTTCGGGCCTCGTCCTCGATCAGGACCGATAGGTTTGTAAGAAGGCAGCCGATGGGTATTACGGTGCAAAGCTGGGCTAAAAGGCCTTCCTTCTCCTTTTGGATGGCGACGAATATGCTGCATTCTATCCAGTTTGCGTCATCCCTGAACTGGCTTCTCATCCCTTCAAACGCGGGGTCGTTGCTCGCAAGGTTCAGCGTTCCGACGTACCTGCTATGGCCACCGCTGGCGGACTTCCGTTCGGTGTACTGCTGGAATGAGACGGCCTCTAAATCAGTTATGTGGTTTTTCCCATATCTTTTCTCAATTCCCCGGAGCTGATCCTCATCGTAGACGAAGACCTGATACAAGGAGTCCCCAACCTCGATCTCGGAGACGAAATGGGTCCCATATTTGCCGAAAAATTCCAGGAAAGGAGCCGCATCCACCGCGACCTTGGAGAGCCTTCCGAAGGCAGCCGGAAGTTCTTCCTTCATCAGTTCGGGACCCAGGGAGTCGTATGCGGCTTTCACAGCGATCTTGGTGATCCTCACCAGGGCAAACCCCGTTTTGCCATCGTCGGATGCATCTTCGAGTTTGATGCCCAGCTTTTTGCAGAGTTCTCTTCGGATCTCCTCCCCCGACGGCTGGACCAGGACGAAGGGGCTCGGATTATTCTCAAGTTCTTTATCTGAGATCCGCCATCCGTTGAAGAGGGCGTCAACAAGTTCTTTCCATGAGTAGAGAAAATAAATGTCTAATTTATTAAACGAAGACTTCCCAGGATCGATGGGGGGTAGATCCTTAATTTTCAGCTGATTTGGCCTATCAGGAGCGAAGAAAGGAGAGCCCTTCCCCCTCAGAGTGTCCCATTCTGGTTTTATGCCTTTGATGAGATTTAACTGATAACCGAGAACGACTTCAGAGTTTATAGTTGACATTTTTCTGGACTCCTCACCTGGCTTGCGTTTGAATACTATTTAAATATTACGTCATTGACGATCACGGCTTCGCATCAGGTCCTTTCTAGGCGTCCTCCTCGCATCGATTTGGTTCGAGGGGTCCCATATGAACAGACACAATGATAAATATATTCAGTTGTCATAGATTCTAACCATTATTACTTCGGGAGCGCAGAGGGTCACGAATACCCCAACCTTTAGGTTGGGGATGAAGTGAACCCTCGCCCGGTTTTCATTAGATGGATTGACAAGGCTCCTCCAGTTGCCGAAAGCAGAGTCACGATAATTTCGAGGAGGAGATTTGGGCAAACGAAGACTCGGCGATTTCGGATTCCGTCAAACCGGGCGCGCGGCCCGAAGCATACCCCGCCCTTTAGGGCGGGGTGGCCGCGCGCAGTTTGATTTATAATATAAAATATAGAATTGTATCATGACATATTGGATATATATATTTAATCTTTTTATTTATCTCTTCCAATATATCTATCTTAGGAAGAAGATGGGAACGTCCGCCTAAATGTCATATCCACAAAATGTTCGCCATCTCCTCTCCAGCACCTTCGGCGGATCGATGTAATTCTAGGGGTCCCATCCGTTGACACTAAGAACATTTATTAATGATAAGATCAGATGAACTTCAGTCTATCTGGAAGGATGATCGATGAGGATATATCAGATATTACTATTAATATATATTATGCTCTCACCGAGCGCCATGGCGATAGATATGTATTTTTCAGCCAGCAGCGGTCCCGGAAGCTCCGTTGCCATCATCGACTCCTACCAGGTCAGCGACGGCGTCCAGGTTAAGGGAGAGACAAAGGCGAGCTTCGACGACTTTGGAATCGTAGACTCCCGTTGGATGGAGGGGGCGGGGTCGGCGGATGCCTTCCAGAGGTACGCCGGAAGCGGCGGATACTCCGGGATGAGCCGGTTCTTGGCCGAGGACGCCCTGATCCGGATGGCCGGCGGTGCGAACCTGAAGGCCGAGGGCTTCGGTGCATCTCAGACGGCGGCCTTCGAGGGGAGCTACGGCCTCGCGGCGGTGGGGGCGACCGATCGGGACGGAGACTGGGCCGAGACCTCGGTGGAGGCGTTCGACACCATCACCAGGACTCGCATGATCGCCGCCACAGGAAGCGCAGCGGTGGTCCAGGAGACCGAGTCCTCAGGGAGCGAGATCCATCTGGATACCCGTACTCACAGCTCGGGGGGCTTTTCGGCCGCGACCCACAGCTGGGTCTCCGGTGGAGATATCCGGTTCTCCGGGATGGGGCACGCCGATCCAGAGGAGGCGATGGCATATCAGAGGTCGGAGGGCCAGGGCACCGACGTCGGGATCACCACGAGCGGATTTTATTACGATCCCAGAAGAGATTGGCTCCCCGGCGACGACTACACTGAGATCTACAGCCACGTCTCCGACGGATCCATGAGATCCGAATCCCTGGTAAGAACCGATGGCGATGGTTCCGCCTCCTGGCAGGATCTATTCGCCGCGGCGGGCGTGATCAATCTTCAAAGCGAGTCGAAGGAGTTTCATGTCGGCGTCCCAGGATTCATCCGCGACGAAGAGCACAGCAGAGCGTCGGTCGATATCCAACCATCGGGCGGCACCGACGCGGAGTTTTCGGGGAGGATGACCGCCTCGATGGGAGCCTCCACCGGGGTGAAGCTTCAGGGGGTCCTGCGAGGGTCAATTCATGGAGACGCTGAGGCAAACGATCGTACTGCGACCGTTGACACAGACGGCAACTACCGTTTGCGGATGGAGTCGCAGACCGACGACGATTATGTCTGGATGGAGATTGATACGGAGGAGATCTGAGATGGACGATTCCTTTTCAGCCTCTCCCGGAGGAACTCGCGATCTCGTGCCAACATCGGAGGGCCTTTGGGCCGGGGCTTTCGTCCTCTCCAGCTCTTGGTGTAGAATCGGGCGGGTTCGGCTCAGCACAGAGCCCCGAACCATGGGAGCGGCTGGCCGCTGCGATCGGGGAAGTCCAGCTCCATCGTCGGCAGGCTCTCACATGAGATCTGGGGAGGGCTCGAAGAGGATTTGCCGCCTCAGACAGAGGAATGGACCCGAAGCTCGACCTCACCCTCCTCTCCAGTCTGGCGGACGAGTCGATGCAGCTCCTTCGACCATCCAACCCCATCCTCTCCCTTACTAAGGTGACAGACCTGCCAACGAAGAGCCTGTAGGATAGAAGGGAGGCCGATCCGGCAAAGAATACCCCACCTCATCCTCCTTCGGCTTCTCTATCCAGAGGGGAGGGCCTCTGAGGAGTCTTACCTCCGCCGGCCTCGGCTCATCCCTTCGACTCCGTCGAAAAGGTAAAATGCCTGTAAATCTCTGGACACCGATGGAGGAGATTGTCATGAAGGTTCTTGTCAGCGACCCTCTCTCGGAAGAGGGCGTACGAAAGCTGGAGACGGAGATGGAGGTGGACGTCATCACCAACCTCTCTCCCGAAGAGCTGATAGAGAGGATCAAAGATTACGACGCCCTCGCCATCCGGAGCGGGACGAAGGTGACGGCCGAGGTGATCGCCGCCGCCGATAGGCTGAAGGTCGTCGGCCGGGCCGGGGTCGGCGTCGACAACGTCGACATCGACGCCGCCACCAAAAAGGGGATCATCGTCGTCAACACCCCCGGCGGGAATACCATATCGGCGGCGGAGCACACCATCGCCATGATGCTCTCCCTCGCGAGGAACATCCCCCAGGCGAACAACTCCCTCAAGGCTGGCGAGTGGAACCGGAAGAGATACACCGGGGTCGAGGTCTTCAACAAGACCCTGGGGATCGTCGGCCTCGGGAGGATCGGGGCCGAGATCGCATCGAGGATGAAGTCTTTCGGTATGCGGATCCTCGCCTACGACCCCTTCGTGACGGAGGAGAGGGCGGCTGACCTCGGGATCAGGCTTGCGACCCTCGACGAGATCTTCCGGGAGGCCGACTTCATCACCGTCCACACCCCCCTGACGAAGGAGACGAGAAACCTCATCGACGAGGAAGCGATCAAGAAGATGAAGCCCGGGGTCCGGCTGATCAACTGCGCCCGGGGCGGGATCATCAACGAGGAGGCCCTGGCGAAGGCGGTCGCCGAGGGGAGGATCGCGGGAGCCGCCATCGACGTCTTCACGAAGGAGCCCCCCACAAATAACCCGCTCCTCGATCAGGCCGGCATCATCGTCACCCCCCACCTCGGAGCCTCCACCGCCGAGGCTCAGGTGAACGTGGCGGTGGCGGTCGCCGAGCAGATCCTGGCGGTGGCGCGAGGCGAGCTCCCCCCCAACGCCCTGAACATGCCCGCCATCTCCTCGGAGACCCTGGCAGCCATGCGACCCTTCATGGACCTGGTGGAGAAGATGGGGAGGCTCGCAGCCCAGCTTGGGGAGGACGGGTACAACCGGCTGGAGATCGTCTACGGCGGGACCGTCGCCGAGAAGGACACAAAGCCCGTCACCATATCGGCGGTGAAGGGATTTCTGGATGCGACCGGCCACAGCGCGAACTTCGTAAACTCTCTCGTCAAGCTGAGGGACTGCGGGATAGCCCTCACCGAGAGCAAGACCGAGTCGACGAACGGGTACAGCAACCTTGTCACGCTATCCCTCTCGGGCCCCAAGGGCTCCGTATCGGTCTACGGGACCGTCTACGGCAAGAACGAGGGGAGGATCGTCCAGATCAACGAGTATCGGGTCTACGTCCCCACCGAGGGTTACATGATCATGGCGACCCACGAGGACCGGCCGAACATCATAGGCCCTTGCTGCGTTGTCCTCGGTGAGGACAACATCAACATCGGCGGGATGCACGTCGGCCGAAAGGCCTCGGGCGGGGAGCAGATCATGGTCCTGAACGTCGACCAGCCCGTCTGCGACGAGACCCTGAATAAGCTCACCTCGGTCTCGGGGGTCAAAAAGGCGAAGATGATAAGGCTATAAAATGAGCTTCATGAGAGGTCAGCCTTCATCCGTCTGACCAGCTCCTCCTTTATCGTGCCGCTCCGGTCGCCACCACAGACCGCTCCTCTGACCCCGATGATGTCCGGAGCGACCCGTCTCAAAAGTTCCAGGTCCCCGAACTCTATCGTCCCCGCGATCGCCACCTCCATCCCCAGATCGTGGCCCAAGGTAATGAAATCGCAGATCTCCGATTCGGTCATGAACTCGAAGGTCGTCCTACCGTCCTTTATGGCGGTGTCGACCATCACCACGTCGGCCCCGCATTCGCTAGCGACCACCGGGAGCTCCATCGGCGGGATCGACCCGACTCGGGAGGCGTCGGAGTAGGCCGCTGCCACCAGCTTCTTATTGGCGTCGAACTCCTTGACCGACCTCACCAGGGGTCGGAGCATCTCCCCCGCCTCATCCCGGTCCCGGACCTTGAGGAGCCCCACCTTGATGTAGTCGGCTCCGGAGAAGGCGGCTCCCAGGGCGGCGAGGCTGGCGGTCCCGGGCTTGAAGTCGAAGTCGCCGATGGTGGCGCTGATGGGTACCCTTCCAGCGGCGACCTCCGCGACGGACCTGATCACCCAGGGGAAGTTCGCCCCGAGGGACCCCTCCCGGGGGTTTTTGACGTCCAGGATGTCTGCGCCTCCTGCCATCGCCGCCTCCGCCTCGACGGCGTTTATCGGACTGACCAACAACCTCATATCGTCCCATCCTCGTTCTGTAAAATCATGACGCGCTGCGTCTTTGTCCTCGACCTATTTAACGGTTCGGCGGTCCACGCCGTCCGGGGGGAGAGGGAGAAGTATAAGCCGATCGAGGAGATGAGCAAGATCGTTGGGAGCTCCGACCCCCTGTCGATCCTGGATCTTCTCCGGCCGAAGGAGGTCTACGTCGCCGACCTCGATCGGATCATGGGGGGCGGCGAGAACCTGGACCTGATCGGCGAGATCGCGAGAAGGGCGGAGACTATGGCGGACATCGGGATCACGTCACTCGAAGATCTCGACCTCCTACCCATCAACTGCAAACCCGTCCTGGGGACTGAGACTGGATCCCTCTCTCTCATCGAGAGGGCCTCAGCTGAACGAAAGGTAGTCGTCAGCATCGATCTCATCGGGGGCGAGGTCCTCTCCCGGGACCCCGCCCTCAAGATCCCGCCCCTCGACCTGATCCGGAAGCTGAACCCGCTCCCCATCAGGGAGGTCATACTCTTATCCTTGGACCGGGTGGGGACCTCGCTGGGCCTCGATGAGGTCTTTCTCAGAGAAGCCTCAGATCTCAGCGATCATCCCCTCCTCCTCGGCGGCGGGGTAAGAGATGTTCGGGACTTGGAGCGGCTGGAGGATTTGGGGCTCGCCGGCGCCCTCGTCGCCACGGCGGTCCACGAGGGGAAGATCCCCCTCGACGCCATCAGAGGATGAGGGCTTCACCGGGACTAGAATCTGGTCGGCGGGGTCAGATCGAGAGGATGACGTTAAGGATCGTCCCGACGATCGTCGCCGCCAAAACCATGATCATCGCCGACCTCGCGGTGTTCTTCAGCCCCAGCTCCTTCATGAAGACGGCGAAGGTGGCAACGCACGGGAAGTACATCGCGAGGACTACGGAGGCGACGACCAGTTGGCCCGCCGTCATCGCCAGGGGGGCGAGCATACCGACGGCCACGTCCTTTCTCAGAAACCCGACGATCATCGTCGCCGCGGCGTCCTTCGGGAGGCCGAAGAGGCCGGTGATGATCGGCTCCGCCAGGCCTCCGACGAGATCGACGACCCCGGCGATGAAGAGGACGTTCATCAGGAAGACCCCCAGGAGGACGTAGGGGACC
>Ga0334889_1005636_pt1 | contig 10251 bp, 9 predicted proteins | sample GraSluR1_MG_2_FD_207222 | JGI IMG/M metagenome (GOLD analysis project Ga0334889, IMG submission 207222) | Sludge microbial communities from methane-producing bioreactor in Wageningen University, Netherlands - Granular Sludge_8_08-R1 | ecosystem: Engineered > Bioreactor > Anaerobic > Unclassified ... | reverse complement strand
GACTCCACGCGCCGGAGCAGGACACCAGCAAACCGGGTCGATCTTCGGCCACCAGAACGCGCAGCAGCACCGGGCCGCCGGCGCCCGGCGCAGGCGCAGGCCCACCGGGCGCAGCCGCGCCGCCGACCCGTTTGGGCGCCGCGCAGCCGACGAGGTTCAGCAAGGCCACGGCCGCCAGCACCGCCAAGAATACGGCAACGCGCGGCGATGCAGACCCCGGTCCTCGCATGCGCACCTCCCTGTCGCCGGCACGCCGGACGCGTCCCGCTCAGCGCATGATGACCAGCCGTTGCATCCCGCTGCGCACCTGGCCGGCTCCGGTCTCCAGTTCCACGCGATAGAGATAGGTTCCATTGGCCAGCCGGTCGCCCACGCGGTCGCGCCCGTTCCACGCCACCGCGTAGCCGTCGTCGGCGGCGGGTATGCGGCTCTGATCCAGCGTGAACGGCACATCGGCCACCTGGCGGCCGCTGACCGTCCACACGCGCACCCGGCCGCGGCCAGCGTTCAGCTTCGAGGAAAACACGAAGCGAGTTTCGCCGGGTGAAGGGTTGGGATAGCTGACCAGGCCGCTGATGTCGGCCGCCGCCAGCGGAATCGGATTGGTTTCGAGCGCGACGTAGCTCGGGTAGCCGTCGATCACGAGGGACATCCCGCGGTCCGCCTTGCTCTTCTCGGCCGGCACCGTGGCTGTCACGAGCACCCGCAGCGTGTGGTCGTTCACGACGGTGCTCGAGAAACTGGAGAGTTCCACCGCCTCACCGGCAGCCGTCACCGTCGTCGCCTCGTCGAACCACGCGGCGCTGGTCACGGTCAACTCGAGCGGCACCGGCACATCGGCCACGAACGCGAATTGGGTGGGATCGAGCGGATCACCGTCGTTGAGATTCACGACGGCGATCTCCTGCGCGACGTTGAGGGTCACCACGACGTGCGCATCGGAGTCCAGGGGCGCCGCGCTGTCATAGATCCGCAGCAGCACGTCGTGCGCGATAGGTCGCACCGGCAAGGTCAATTCGTAGTTGATGATCTGTCGGCTGCCGGTGGCGTAATACGGAGTCTCGACGACCAACGCGCCCGGTAGGTCGGCGCCGGCCGAGTCGACGATCCGCAAGCGGTCGATGCCGGCCTCGTCACGCGCCTGCAGGGTGAGCGTTCGCTGCCCGGACGCGTCGACCGCCACGAGCGCCCCCTGCAGATTCACTAGCGGACCGCCGTTCGGGCCGGTGAGTTCGGCTTCGACCTCGGGCAGGCCGCCGTTGAACATCAGGAACGGATCGCCGAGGATCGCGAATTGATAAACCATGCCTCGATAGAATGAACCCTGGCTGATGGCGAGGATGTCCGCTTCCGAGGCCCATTTCAGCTCGCCGAGCAGCCAACGGCTGGTCACCGTCTCGCCGCCGATCGTCACGTGTGGCGGCCGGTTCACCATGCGGTCGAGGAAGATCTCGCTGAGATCCCGATTGGGATCTCCGTACTCGAACCCCGTGCTCGCGTAGACAGCAACCGCGCCGCCGTCGGTCCAGAGCAGCAGTTTCTCGCCGAGTCCAGGCTCGTTGAAGCCATTCGTCGCAGCCACGTTCTGGGCGAAGTCGCCCAGGTGGCAGCCCATGCCGCAGAAGAGGAACGGTTTGCCGACGTTCGTCAGCAGGTTCACATCGCGCCGGGCGCCGGCAATGCGAGCGTCGTCCCGGAACCAGTGCTCGTGCGTCAGGACCCAATGATTCGCATGTCCCTGGAAGTGCGCCAGCGTCCCGCCGCGGCTCAACGCCGCGATGAGCGCTGCGGGCGCGCCGCTGTTGACGCACCATACTCTCGCATCAGAGAGCCGGATCGTATCGTCGATGTTCGGATGCGCGCCGTGCATGAAGGGTCGCAACAGAACCGTCTCGGCCGTCAGGTCGACCATCCCGCCGTTGTCGACCCAAGCCGGCGCCATCACGCCGGCTTCGCTGGTCTCGAAGAGCAACTCCCAGGCCTGGTAGGACAGGTTGATTCCCTCAGCGCTCAGCGAACCGCTGGACCAGGCGTCATCGGCGATGAAGATGCCTCGCCGGCGCCAGGGGTCGCTCGTGGGAGCGCTTTCCACCTGTTGGATCTTGGTCAGCAGCCGCTCGACCTCCGCCGGCGTATTGACCGGGAAACGTCCGACGTAGAGATCCGTGGGCTGCGAGATCGTCCCGGGGAAGCCCGCATCCCCGGCGATCTGGCAGGCATACCACTTGTCCGAACCCAGCACTTCCGGGAGGTTTGACGACGCGGTCTGGACGTGGAAGTGGGTCGGCACCCAATCCCGCGACCACTGCCGCCCGGCGCTCGGCACGCCGAGCTGCCGGGGGTTTTCGTTCGCCGTCCCCACGAGCACCAATGCCCAGGATCCCCAGGTTGGGCTGTCCAAGGCATGGTTGACGAAACGTTTGATCGCCCAGGGATCCTTCAAGCCGCCGCTGTACCAGTCGTAGAGGTGTTGCGGATCGACGGCGTGGATGGTCAGCGCGTCGGCGCCGCCGCGATGGCGACGATACTCGATCCACGCCTGCGTCGAGGTCTGGAACTGCGGGTGCACCACGACGAGCACATCGGCGTTCGCAGCCGTCAGGCGGGTGGGCACGGTCCCGTCGGGAGCCAGACTCGCTTCGTTGTACAGGATCTCGGCGACACCGTTGGTGGTCATACGCGTGGCGGCATAGAATTCCCGAGGACCACCGCTCTGATCGACGTACAGGGACAGCACGTAAGCACCACCGACAGGAACGACGTTGCCGGCAGAAAGTGCGATGAACAACGGCGCCCGCGGATTGGTCACCTCCACCAGACCGACGTCGTTCGTGTCGAAACCGGGAATCTCCAGGCTGCTGTAAGCGACACCATCGCCCCCAGGAAACTGCAAGCGTCCCGCCGGGGCGATATAGCGGGCGTTGTAGCTGATCTTGACCCAGTCGAGGAAACTGGCCAGGGGCAACACGGTGTTGGTCCGGCGGATGCGCAGGGAGAAACTTTCGTAGTCCAGCGCGGCCGCCGGCAGCTCCGCGTCATAGACGCGAACGCTCGCGTTGTTCGCCGTGTATCCCGGCAGGACCGCAATCGGGGTCTCGCCGGCCATCAGGTCCAATTGCAGATCCCGCTCGTCGTTCGAGTTGCTGGCGATCCCTGCCTGCAATCGAGCATCGACCTGGCCGGCAACCGGCGACCAAGGCCGCAGGGTGACCTGCACAGAATAATCGCTGCTCCGGTTGTAGTAGTACCGGTCCGTGGTGATGTACGGCACGTTTTCCCGGTAGGCAACGGCTTCGGCATAGAGGTCGGTCCGCTGGTAATATTGCTCCGGAGCACCTTGCGCCGGGGGCAGCGTCCCCTGTTCCATGCGCGCCCAGCTGCTGTCCGGATCCGGGTCGGCAAGCTGCAGCCAGTAGATATTGTTCGCATTGTTGATTTCGAGGGAGTCGCTGACGGCGGGGACCGAGTAGTAGACACCCTCGCGGACGTAGTCGAACGCGCCGTCGTCGCTGGGGCGGAGGCCCCAGAACAGAAACAACGCCTCGCCGCTGAAGGTCTCGCCGCTGGCGACCATGTGGATCGGGACCTCGACCTCCAGATAGGGCGCGGCCTCGTCGTCGGCCGGGTCGTCGAGCTGAGCCAGATAGCGGCGCTGGTAGAGGCGAATCTGATTCAACTGAACGGGAGTCTGCGGCAAGAGGCCGCCGGCCTGCAGCTCGCTGGCTCGCACGCGATAGAGCCGGGTGCGGTTGACGGGGATGCGCACTTCGGGATAACCCAACGGCGTCCCGACCTGGACAGGACGCGCGACCTTGGCCGGACCGCTACCCTGATGAATCGCCTCGGTGGGCAGTCCCGCGAGAATGTCGCCGTTGAGGAAATACGCGCCGAAGCGCTCGTCCCCCCCGCTGCCCAGTCGCCTCTTCGCAGCCGGCGGGCCGTTTCTGCCCGCGGCGGGGTCAGTCACGAAGCGCACACGCCATTCGCCCTGCTGCAAGACTTCCTGCGCGTAGGTCTGCTCACTGACCTTGACCGGCAGGATGGTATACGACACGATGCGGCGCCCGCGCCACCAGGCGGCTTCGCCCAGCCGCACCGCCGGCCCGGGTTGCAGCGCCGGATCCAGCCGCTGCATCTCGGCCAGCACCTCTTCCGGGATCTTATCGGTGGGCAATGGCTGACCGGGTTGCGGCAGCACCCGGCGTTCGAAGGGCCGGCCGGTTTCGGGATCATGCTCGATGACGGGGATCGGTACGGTCGAGAGCCGGCGGCCATCCAGAGGCTGCCACTCCTCGCGCACCACCTCCAACCGCGGCGTCGTGCCCGGCGGCACCAGCAACCAGCCGCCCGCACGGGGCACGCGAACCTGGCTGGGCGTACCGCTCGCTACGAAACCGGGCAGAGCCGCGTCCCAGGCCGGCCCGTCGCCAGTGGCGACCGGCGCCGGGCGCCAAGCAATGGCAGGCACGTCGAGAGAGAACAGCAGTTCCTCTGAGTTGCTTCGCAGAACCCGCGGCGAAGCCGCCGCCACCGTCATATCGGCGCCAACGGCGAGCCAAAGGATTGATACGAGGGCCTTGCGGATGGTCGAATGCGTCCCACCCAGGGACCGGTAGGCGGGCATGGATCGGGTCTCCATTCTCAGGGGATTAGGACGAGGCGAATACCGATGAGGTCGAGCGCCTGCACTCTTCTAGCATGATACTAACAAGGGCATCGCTGGTCAAACCAGGGCGCGATGGCGATTTCGGGCCGCAAGACGGGCAGGCACGGAGGCTTGCGGCGATCTTCAGTCTCCTCGAGCGGCCGCCCCACGGACCGCCAGGCTGCCCGTGCCCCCGAAGACCGTGGCGACCCTGCCGGCGGCGGGCGCCGGCTCGTCGCACCCGTCGGCCTGCCGGTCGACGAAATTCGCCCGCACGTAACGTCCACCCATGTTGAACGTCGGGCCAGCGCCGCCGACGCCCGACGGCGTCGAGGGACCCATGCAGATATCCCCCGCGCGCGGCTCCGGACCGACGAGCGTCAGCGTGCTCAGATGGACATTCCCCGCGGCGTCCGGCAGCAGCGGCCTGCTGTATCCGGCGAGGACATTCAACGCATCGCCGACGTTGATCCAATGCACCCCATCCGGCGGCGCATGATCCAATGCTCGCAACCCCGTTTCGCCGAGATCGATCGCCGCGTCATATCCCAACACAGGCTCCGTCGCCCCGATCACCATGACATGGGCAGAAAAAGGAACCGACGGCGTGGGCGTAAAATCGAGCAACGTTGCGAGCGCCTCGCGATGCTCGTGCGTCGCCTCAGGCAGCTCGCTGACGCTAAAGATCCCGAACTGATTGCGGCATGGCACGTAGTCGTGCGTGGCCATGGCGCCGTCGTCGAGAACGCCGGCACAGAAGAGACACCAGACAAAAGCCGCGATCCGCATGAGACCCCCGTCCTGCGGCGGTACGCCAAACCGCCATCCGTTTCGGTATGCCTTAGAAGTCCGGATTATTCATGAAGGACCGTAACCTGTCGGCGCGCGGCTGTCAAGAACGCCGGGCGATTACGTCTGCGTTCGAGCCAGGCACATGAAACGGCCCCGAGCTTGCGCTCGGGGCCGTAATCCATCACCTGATCTGGCAAGGCTTATTGGAACAGAGCCTTCACGCCGGACAGGGTCATGGTCTCGGTCGCAATGATGCCGCGGACCACGATCGGGCTGGACCCGCCGTTGGCCACCGCAATACGTCCCTCAGCCGGGGCGGGCTCATCGCAGCCGTCGAACGGCAGGTCGATGAAGTTCATCCGCATGTACTCGCCGCCCATGTTGAAGGTCGGGCCGTCGCCGCCGATGCCCGAGGGATTCGAGGGACCCGCAAAGATGTCACCGGGGGCGTTCGCCGCCACGAACACCGTCATGACGCTCAGGTAGACGCTACCATTCGCGTCCGGCAGAATCGGCGCCGCGAAGCCAGACAGCACATTAACAGCATCGCCGATGTTGACCCAGTTGTTGCCGGGCGATGCGGCATGGGACAGGCCCACCAAGGAAGCCGGCAACGTGAAGAACGCATCGTAACCCAGGATGGGCTGCGTGGCCTTGATGGCGAAAACGTGAATCGGAACCATCCCGGAGGCAAGCGGCAGATCCGCTAAGGCCGAGAACTCCTCAGGGAATTCCCCGGGGATACCGGGCAGCACAGTGTCGTTGAAGATGGCCAATTGGTTCTGGCACTGTTCATAGTTGTAATCCTGAGCCATCGCGCCGCCGGCCATCAGAGCTACAAGAGCGAGTGCTAGCAATTTCTTCATGGTCTGCTCTCCTCGAGTTGCTGAACGCTGCAGGAAGCTTGTTTGCATCGCCGTGGGGTCCAACTTCCCCTCCACCGGGCCGCCTGCATCGGCGAGGTGGTTTCCGGCTATCATCCCAAACGACTCCCCGAATTACTTGCCGACGCACTGCACGTTGCCGAAAACCGCGGCCGCAAGAATGGGAATGTCCAGAGTGTTCACCGTGCCGTTGAGATCCATGTCCGCACAGATCGGATTCCCCCCGGCGAAGAAGTACCCCGAGAACGGACCGATGTCGAGCGAGTTGACGATCAGGTTGCCGGTGAAATCCGCGCTGATGAACGTCAGGTCGATCGTGCTGGTCAACTGCGTGCCCGCGACCAAGACCACGATGTCCTCGCCATCGGTGCAACCGCCGGCCGCGAGCGGGGTCACCCAGGTGGTCTGCCCGTTGATATCGGTGGAACCGTCGGGCGTGGTGCCGCGGGTGCAGTACACCAAGCCGCCGGCGCTCGACTCGAGCCAAATGTCGTCAAACGGGTAGCCGAAGACCGGGTTCATAGACGCATCCAGCAGCGTCAACGTGATGGTCGCATCGACCACAGCGCCACCGAGCCGAGCCTGCGTGAACGCCAGGCCGCCTTCGTTCGGAAGCACGGTCAGCGCGGCACCCGGCGTCGCCGTCACAGCCGTCGAGTTGTCGGGGTCCGGTACATTAGCCCAAGCTACGGAAGCCAGGCTCACGACCATGATGCCAAGCAAAAACCTACGGAACATTAGGTCACCTCCAAAAGTGATCCGTTGAAGCGTGGGTGGCTAACCCAGGCGGAGTTGTTGTGGGAACGCTTCCGAATCCTCCTTCCCACTCGGAGTCCATCACTTGACAAGGATCAGATTACCATAACACCCTGAAGAAAGCAACCCTCTTTTTCATGGTCTAACAGTTATTTGCAATCCTGTACCCGGCAAAAACAGGGTAAAAACCGTTCAACTGAAACGTACGCGTACCATCGAGTTAATGATATATGGTTTCATATTTTAGGCGATCATGGTGGGCGAAACAGGGCTCGAACCTGTGACCCCCTGCTTGTAAGGCAGGTGCTCTGACCAGCTGAGCTATTCGCCCACCCCCTGGCGGAAGAGCCGCCAGATGAACAGCGGCAACACGACACAATAGCCCGCGACCAGGAGCGATGGTCCCCAGGACAGTCGTTGCGCGGCCAGCAAGAAATAACCAGCAACGATCGCCAGCAGTCCGACGATCAATAGCCACAGATGGCTTCGGAAGGTCATCGCGCACTCCCTTGGCTGGCGAAAGAGAGAAGATTACGGCAAGGCCGCCCGCTCGTCAACGGCGCCGATCGCGCATCAGATCCCGATACCTCGCCACCGCCCGGCGGTGATCCGCGAGCGTGCGGGAGAACACATGGCCCCCCGCGCCGTCGGCGACGAAATAAAGGTCGTCCGACGCCGTATCCGGTCTGGCGGCGGCCAGCAGCGCAGCCTCGCCCGGATTGCCGACGGGGCCGATCGGCAGACCGTCGCGCCGGTAGGTGTTGTAGGGGGAATCGATCGCGAGATCGCGGTAGAGCAGGCGCTCGCCTCGCTTGTTCAGCCAGTACGCCACCGTCGGATCGGCCTCGAGCCGCATGCGTCGCTGCAGTCGGTTGTGGTAGACCGCGGCAATGCGTTCGCGTTCCTGGGGCAGGCGCGCCTCGGTCTCGACGATCGACGCCAAGGTCAGCACCGCATGCGCCGAATAACCGACGGCTGGCGGCAGCGCCGCGGCTCTGGCACGGGCGACGCGGGACAGTTGCGTCCCAACCACAGTGCCCGCCACGGTCGCCGCGTCTGTCTGGACGGCGAAATGATACGTGTCGGGCGCGAAGTACCCTTCACACCAGCGCATGGTGAAGCCGCGCGGATGCAGACCCCCGGCCAGCGCCGCGACGAAGGACGATCGCTCGTCCGCGCTCATCAGCGTGTCCGCGCCGCCGCGGACCAGGGAATCGGCGGCCGCCAGGATCAACGTCGGCGACAGGCTCAAGCTGTCCGCGAGCAGCGCCGCCAAGACCTCTGCCGGCAGCCCCTCGGGCAGCGTCACGACGACCGGCAGGGGTCTGGCGTCGAGCAGGCTCGCCAGCAGCTCGCGCGGCGCCGCGCCGGCCGGCACCGCGTAGCGTCCGACCTGCAGCGCGCGATCCTTGCCCGACAAGCGAGCGGCGAGCAGGAAGAGCCGCGGATGATCCAACAGGCGCCGCTGGTGCAGATCGAACGCCACCTGCTGCAGACTCGCGCCCGGCGCGACGTCGATGATGATCCTACCGCTCGCGGCAGCGGCACCGGCCGGCGCCGAGGTCCAGGCCCGCCAGGCGTATCCGGCCAACGCGACGGCGGCGAGCAGGACCGCCGCAACCGCGGCGATCACGAGTCGCTTCACGGCGGCTCCTCCGTCGTCGCAGCGTGCAACCGATCCAGGTAGGTCTGCAGAATGATCTGAGCCGCAACCGCATCGAGTTCCCCGCGTCGCGCCGGCCGGCCGCGCATCGCGATCCAGGCGGCCGCTTCGCGGCTGGACAGCCGTTCGTCCACCAGCGTGATCGGCAAGCCGAGTTCCTGCCGCAGACGCGCGGCGAAGCGTTGCACCCGCGCCGCCATCGCTCCCGGCCGGCCGCTGAGTCCCAGCGGTAGACCGATCACCAACTCCTTCGCCCCGTGCGTAACACAAAGCGCGCGCAGGCGCGCGACCAGCGAGCCGTCACGGCCTTCGACGTGAGTGCCGACCGCGAGGGCAAGTCGTCCACCGGCATCGCTCACGGCGATGCCGGTGCGGCGCAGGCCGTAGTCGATTCCGATCAGGACAGGCATCACGACAGGATCATTCCGCACGCGCGAGACGCTTGACCAACCGCACTCGGAAGCGGCCGTCCGGCGTGCGGTCGTAATCGAGCTGGTCGGTGAACTCGCGCATGATCAGGATGCCGCGCCCGCGCTCACGCAGGATGTCGCTCGCCGGTTGCCAGTTGGCGTAGTCGAAACCGCGGCCGTGGTCCAATACCGCAACGACGATGCGATCCCGGTTGACGTCGATGTGCAGTTCGACTGCTTGCGCGGAGTCGAGTCCATTGCCGTGTTCCATCGCGTTAGTGCAGGCTTCGATTACCGCGGTGCCGAGTTCCTCGATGATCTCGCGCGGACAATCCAGGTCGCTGCCGATCTCCATCAGCACGGCGTCGGGAATGCCAAGATAGGCCATCTGGCTGGGCAGCTTCAGTTCGATGCGCGAGGTCACAATGTGCGCCCCCGTCCGGGTTATCAGGCAAAACTGCGCAGCGCTTCGTTTTCGTCCTCGAACGCGTGAAACACCGTCGACAGCTTCGAGACGATGAAGATGTTCTCGATACGTTTGGTGATCTTCAACAGTTTCAACTCGCCGCCTGCCCGCTTGACGGTCGTGTAGCCGGAAATCAAGATACCCAGGCCCGTACTGTTGACCCAGCGCACCTTCTCCAGGTTGACGATGAAGTTCCGTACGCCCTCGTGCATGAGCGTGCGCAGCACTTCGTTGAATGCGTCGGCGTCCGGCCCGCCCATGAGGTTGCCGCTGATATCCAGAATCGCGATGCCGTCCCGCCGTCGTTCCTTGATCTTCACGCGTTGGCGCTCCTTGGGTCGCCTTGCCCGGCCCGGGCGACCCGCGCAAGATAGCCGACCCGGACCCGGGTGTCTAGCGTCGGTCCCGCGGGTTCACAACGCACCCGGGGGCGCCGGCGCATTGGTCGGGTCGAGCGTCGGGTCGGTCTGTTCCGGCCCCCCGGCAGACCGCCCCAGATCGCGCCGCAAGCCCGCGAGCGCGCCGGCGAAGTCCGCCGGCAAGGGCGTCGTGAACGCCAGCGGCCGGCCGTCGCCGGGATGGCGGCAGGTCAAAATCCAGGCATGGAGCAACTGCCGCGTGGCGGCGCGCGCGAG
>Ga0334889_1005631_pt1 | contig 10263 bp, 9 predicted proteins | sample GraSluR1_MG_2_FD_207222 | JGI IMG/M metagenome (GOLD analysis project Ga0334889, IMG submission 207222) | Sludge microbial communities from methane-producing bioreactor in Wageningen University, Netherlands - Granular Sludge_8_08-R1 | ecosystem: Engineered > Bioreactor > Anaerobic > Unclassified ... | reverse complement strand
TTTTGTTTTAACATTTATAATAAAAAAATATTTCTAAAATAGTTATTAACCATATAATGATTTGATGGTAAATATGGATGAAATAAAGTAGCGAGCAATTGAGAATTTTCGTCAAAAAAACAATTGAGGGAGGTGATAAAATGCGTAAGAAAATAGCATGTCTGAGCGTAGCGAGTTTGCTATTTTCCGCCATGTGCGACATGAAGTCGTAATATAGATTGCTTGAATAAAGCTACTCCTTCCATTTGGGGTATTCCTATTTCTGCATGCATTAGAAGTAATTCTTTTGTGTGAAGCCAGAAAGACAATATGGGAAACAGGTAAACCAAATATCTGCGTACTGTTAGGAAAAGATGCCTATGGTTAACATATGTGAATCGTTGTAAGAGTCGTGAAAATAAAAAAAAGCGAAATTTGGTTGATACGCTTTACCCAAAAAGGGATAGGAATTAGGCGTTAATGGCTATTGTGACATTAACGAAAATGGACAAATAATTCCCGGCTTAAAGACGGAACCTAAGGGTTATCATATTATCTATACTACGGAACATGGTAAGCCCTATGAATTCTCTTCGAGTAGGTTAACCGTAAGGTTAATACAATATTCAGAGGGTATAGGATACAGGAAAAAGCTAATGGCATTATGTAATGTAATGCATAAGGGTATCTACCCTAAACCGAAAGGTTGCAGACTTCCTGATGGTATTCAATCGTAAAAACTTGGAGGGATAATTATAAATGCAGCTGCGTCAATTACACGTTAATAGCGTGAGAACACTGCAGAGTCAGGCTAATGTAAATGGTTTAATAGCCGTGAATCATATTCATAGAATCCCACTTAGAATTACGAAGGTGATTAAAGTGCAACATAGTAATAAAAGTAAAACTAATCACCGCTCAGCTAAAACTGAGTTATTGAATGCTTGAGAGCGGTATGAGGTGAAAGTCTCACGTACCGTTCTTAGGCGAGAAAGGGGCAGCGATGCCCCTGACTTAGCCGACTTATCTCAGAGCGAAATTTGTTTTTTAGAAAATTTGATCTTGTTCGCGTTTATTTTATCTATTATTTACTACTTCATTATTATAAAGGTCTTAAAGGTTTTTCTCTTGGGTTTAATTAAAGTATCAATAAATATTAAAAAAACAGGCTTATTATTTTCCATAAATTATCTATTAAATATCAACGTTATCATGTATGCTGTAACGCCGTGCAAAGTGCAGCGTGGCTGTTACACTACACTACATTAGAATATGAAATAAAAAAACGGAAAGATTTAAAAAGGAAGTATGAATAAAATAAAATAAAATAAAGTTATAAAACCGAATAGTAATTTTTATTCTTCCGAAACCTCAAAAAGTATACCCATAAATAAAAAAACATCCTCGTTTTTTCTTCGCAAACAACAAAAGCCTAAAACCCTTTCTAAAAGAACTTTACAAAGATTTTTTTACCTTTTCTTTCATTATTTGCGATTGTTAATTTTCGGTTAATCAATATAACCGTTATTAAAAAAGGAATTCGGGCGATGGCATTTTTTGGTATTTCAACTTAGATTTAGTATTATTACTTAATTTATAATATTTGGAATAAAAAATACAAAAAATAAGGGGAGTGATTATAAAAACAAATTCTGATATCAATTTACAAATCAAAAAATATATACAGAAAATAAAATTTTATAATCTAAAAAAATCTCTAATTTAAAAATATCAAAACAGAGAATATTTTCTATTATGTTTTTAATTGTAATAAAAATTAATTTAAAATTAATTAAATAAAATATAATGATTTATGAGTTTAATTAATTATAATTTTCGTTAATATTTTAATTTTCTTTTTTTTTTGCAGTTTGTGTTTATTAAAACCATATGATAATATTTTATTATAGTTATTCCTGAGCTCGGGATAAAATAAAAAGATAAAGGTGGCGAAAAAAAATGGAATGGGGTGTTAGTTATAATAATAACATGACGGCACAAGATTATTGGAGCGATCAAAAATACACCGTTGATAAAGCTATAGAACATGGTAAGAATTATGCCACAACTCCAGAAGAATTTAAAGAAGATCTTATGAATGGATTTGAAGGTGCTTACAAAGGGTTTGTAGGAGTGGGTTTTACCGGATTGTTCACGGGTAACCCAAAAGTAATTGTTGGATTGGCTGTAACTGGAGCAATATCTGGTTTTTTCAAAGGATATTCTTCATATTATGATGATTTTTTTCATTTTGGGACTGAAGGAAGTTTTGAAAATATGATTTCTAAAGATTAAATAAATTCAATCTTAACCCCATACACTAAAAATGTATGGGGCATTTCGAAAGATAAAAAAGGAGTTAACCTAATGATAAAAAAACACTTAAAATTTTTTATAATTTCAGGAATTATATTAGTCATTTTATCTTCATTATGGGTATATTTTTACTATGAAATTCCGCCAGAACGAGGAGATAAAAATCATTTTATTTTCTATTTAATATCTCAATTTAATTTTATTCTAATAATTTTTATAAGAACAAAAATAGTTAATTTGAGTTATAAAAAATATGATTCTTTTGGGTTTATTTTAACTTATATAATTACTTTAATTGCGATGAGCATCTTATTAAATTTGAATTATCAAGTGTTTTTAAAGACAAATTTCAAGAACATTCTAAGTTTTGTGAGTACTATAGTTACTATAGAAGTTATTTTTTGGAGTTTTAATTTGATATTTAATAATAATAATAATAATAATAATAAGGATGATGAAAAAAAAGATGATTACTGAAAACTCAATTATAGCTATTATTAATAGAAGCACTTTAAAAATAATAGAGGAAATAAGCATTAATGAATTTAACTTTAAATACAAAAATAGCAAGGTGAAAAAATTGAATTTATTCAAAATGATTACTGGGTAATCCCAAATTCTTTTAATAAAAAAATTCATGATTACAATATAAAAGAAATAACTAATTTATGTTTCGGAGCAAATATATTTAAAAAAAACATATATATTACTAATAATAAATTTTTATTAATTACAGAAATTTTTTTTGCTAAAATTCCTGAAGATATATGTAGTTTTTTATTTTTATTTTCAGAAAAGAATAATATTTTTTGCTATTTTGAGGGTAATTCTGTATATTTTAAATCTATTAATTTGCATTTGAGAAAGTTTAATAAGGTTATTAGTAAAGTGTTTATTAATGATCCAAAAAGGAAAATGTTTATAAATATAACAATATTTATAAACGGAAAATGTGTTTATTATGAAAAATTAAATATATTTTTAATGAATTACAAAGAAAATTTTAGATTAATTTGTGAAGAAAAGATTTTATCATTTAAAGGATAACGGAGGTAGAGAATGAGAAAATTATTTATTTTATTTTTACTTATTATGAGTATTTCTGTATATTCAATAAATTTTACGGTTGAAAATATTGATTTTGAAGATGCTCCTGAAATTAAAACTGAAAATAAAATAGGCATAGGTTTTAAAAACGAACCACAAGAAATGACTTTAACTGAAAAATTATTAAAATATTCGCACCTTTGGGGTTTAAAAGGAGAAGTTAAAAATCATGTATCTAATGATATAGAAATTGATTGGTATGAAGATCAATTTGAAACAGGAGAATACAGAAACATAAATTGTGTGCCTTCTACAGCAGCAATGGCAGTGAATTGGTATAATAAAGAAATAATAACAAATGGGGAAGAAATAAGAAATTTATATTTAGAAAAGAAAAATATAGACGGATTGTGGTATTTCCAAAATTTAACAGATTTTTTGAAAGAAAGCGATATAGAATTTGAAATTTACCATATCTTTCTTAATTTTAGATTTAGAATTATTAATAGACTAAAAGAAGAGATAGATAAAGGAAATATAATAATGTTAGGTGGAGATATGAATAAAATTTCTTCTAATATAAACCCATATGAAAGAACAGGAATTTTTTATAACGCAGCAAACTCAACTATGCATCATGCTTTTATAATAAAAGGATATGTTGAAACAGATGAAAAATTATATTTTGAAATATATGATCCTATATCAAGAAAAGAAAAAAATAAAGATGGGACACCAAGAGGAAAAAACAGATACTTTTTAAGCAACGAAATAGAAGAAATACTAATTTATAATGTTAATCGACCCATAATTTTTATTAAAAATAAACCTTAACGCAATTAGATTCATTTTAAATAAATAAAAAAATAAATTAATCAGCAAAAGGAATTACAGGAGTTAATAAAGGATCAGTTTTATCTTCTGAATTTTTAAAAATAAATAAAAACGTTATAATTATGTTGAATGAGATGAAAAAAATTGAGAGAAAACGTCAATATAAAAATGTCAAAAATTAAAGAAAAAAATCATGAAAGGTTTTATGTAGTGTAACAGCCACGCGTTTTTTGCACGGCGTTACAGCACAGACAACAACATTTGCATGAAATATGAAATCTTATATAAATTAGTAGTATTTTTTAATTTTTTATTTTTATTCTTCCGAACCCTCAAAAATTATACCCATAAATAAAAAAACATCCTCGTTTTTTCTTCTCAAACAACAAAAACTTAAAACCCTTTCTAAAAGAACTTTACAAAGATTTTTTTACCTTTTCTTTCATTATTTGCGATTGTTAACTTTCGGTTAATCGGCATAACCGTTATTAAAAAAGGAATTCAGGCGATGGCATTTTTTGGTATTTCAACTTAGATTTAGTATTATTACTTAATTTATAATATTTGGAATAAAAATACAAAAAAATAAGGGGAGTGATTATAAAACAAATTCTGATATCAAAACATAAAACAAAAAATATATGCAGGAAATAAAATTTTATAATCTAAAAAAATCTCTAATTTAAAAATATCAAAACAGAGAATATTTTCTATTATGTTTTTAATTGTAATAAAAATTAATTTAAAATTAATTAAGTAAAATATAATGATTTATGAGTTTAATCTATTATAATTCTTGCTAATGCTCTGTTTTTTTTTTTTTTTTGTGGTTTGTGTTTATTAAAAACATATGATAATATTTTATTATAGTTATTCCTGAGCTCGGGATAAAATAAAAAGATAAAGGTGGCGAAAAAAATGGAATGGGGTATTAGTTATAATAATAACATGACGGCACAAGATTATTGGAGCAATCAGAAATATACTGTTGATAAAGCTATAGAACATGGAAATAATTATTTAAACTCTTTTGAAGATTTAGGAGAAAGAATTGCTGAAACAGCTACAAACGTTAATGACACAGTGTCTTTATTTATAGCTGAAAATCTTATGTATGAACCAACGGGGTTTGGTGGCGGTGGAGCAAGTGGATACGATGCATCGCAAATGTTTACTGCAACTGACGGAGTATTTTAAAACATTTTAATTTTTAGAGGTCGCAGATAACTTTGCGATCTCTAAAAAAATTTATTTTACTAAAAAATCATAAAGGGGTTTGTGAAATGAAAAATTTTATTGATTTAAACGAAGTTATTTTAGAAAAATTTAATTTATTTACTATATCTGGAAAAATTTTTCCTATAAAAGATTATTTTAAAATAAAAGAACATTACATTGTAAAACATGATAATATTTTAATGCCTTTTTCTTTAAATAATGAAAAAATTGAAATTATCAACAATCAACAATGGTTGAATCCAAAAATATCAAAAGATTTCAATTTTAAAAATTTTATTCATTCAGAATATTTTTATGGTGTTCGCCAATATCAAGAAAATTTATATGTTAGCGATAATATTTTTTCTATTTATACAAAGGTTGAAATACTAGATTCTTTCGATAATTATTCGGGTCTTTTTTTTATAATTTATGATGAAAAAAATAACTATTTTTTCAATTATTATGATAATTCTAAAAAGCGAGTAATAAATAGATTTTCAATAAATCCTAAATTTATTAATTCTTATTTAACGATAAATGTTTTTTTAAATGGAAATCAAATCTATGAAAATTCTTTTAAATTATTTAAACAAACATATGGAAAAAATAATTTTAATTATGATGCAGGATTTTCAATTAGAGGATAATGGAGGGTGCAAATGAAAAAGAAAATAATAGGATTAAGTATATTGCTAATTTTAGTTATTGTTATAATAACAATATTTTCATTAAATAAAAATATTGGATTTGAAGATTTTACAGAAGGAAAAGGAACAATTGATGATCCTTATTTGATATCAAGTGCTGAACAATTAAATAATATTAGAAATCATATGGATAAACATTTTAAATTAATTTCAGATATTGATTTTTCAAGATATAAAAATTGGGAACCGATAGGAACATACCCTTTAAGACATGGACAAAAAAGTGGTTTTTATGGAACATTTGACGGAAATGGTTATGTTATCAAGAATATTAGGATATCTGACACAAATAAAAATCATGTGGGGTTATTTGGTTTTATAGAAAGAAGAAATGATTATTATGGGGAAATCAATAACTTAAAGCTTGAAAACATTAAAATTAGAGGTAATAATTTTGTTGGAGGAATTGTAGGGTTTAATGAAGGGATTATATTAAATTCTTCAGTAAACGGTAATATAAAAGGAAATGATAGTGTTGGAGGTTTTGTTGGAGTAAACTCAGGAATAATAAAAAATAGTTATTTTGAAGGAGTTGTGCAAGGAGAAAAACTAATAGGAGGATTCGTTGGAGATAATCTCATTTTGGACAAAAGAGAAATTTACATTAAAAACTCTCACTCAAATGCTAAAGTTAAAGGAAATCAGGTTGTTGGAGGTTTTGTTGGAAGAAATCATTCAAATATTTTTAACAGTTATTCATTGGGAAATGTCGAAGGTAACAAAATCGTTGGTGGATTTATAGGAGCAAGCAGTAAATACAGTATTACATCGAATAGTTATTCAAAAAGTAATGTGGTTGGAGAAGAAATTTTAGGAGGATTTATAGCAGGGAATTTTGGAAAAATAGAAAATAGTTATTCAATTGGTAATATTGAAGGAAAAAATTTTATAGGTGCTTTTATTAGTGCAAATTCTGGAAAAATAGAAAACAGTTATTCAACCGGAAATGTAAAAGGTGAAGTAGGGATAGGAGGTTTTATTTTTATAAACGAGGAACAAGGAATTATAGCAAATAGCTATTCAACAGGGCTTATTAAAGGCAAAGAAAATGTTTCTGGATTTATAAATGAAAATAATGGTGTAATATTATCCTCATATTATGACCATGAAAGAATAAAAATATCTGATAATATATCTAAAGAATTTAAAAGAACAACAAATGAAATGAAAACAAAATCAACTTATATATCATGGGATTTTGAAAATATTTGGGAAATAGACGAGGGCATATCTTATCCTTACTTTAAATGGCAAGTTGAGTGAATTTTGCCTAACTCATTTTTAAGGAGGAACTTTCATATGAAAAAGAGTTTTATATTATATATTTTTTTATCTTTAATTTTATTATCATCATGTTCATTTGAAAAAATATTTACAGAAGGAAAAGGAACAATTGATGATCCTTATTTGATATCAAGTGCTGAACAATTAAATAATATTAGAAATCATATGGATAAACACTTTAAACAGGTAAATGACATTGATTTATCTGTTTACGACAATTGGGAACCTTTAGGGAAAATTATTGAAATAGATAATTCTAAAAATATAGCTTTTACAGGCACTTATGACGGAAACAATTATTCAATTTCAAATTTAAATATTTTCAGGTCTGAAGAAGAGTTTATAGGATTTTTTCGTGCTTTAGATAAAAAAGCTATCGTAAAAAATGTAAGATTAGAAAATGCAAATATCGCTGGATATAACAGAGTCGGTGGTATTGCTGGTTTTGTAAATGAAGGAACAATTGAAAATTCATATGTAAGAGGCAAGGTACAAGGAGAAATAAGAGTCGGTGGAATTACAGGATCTTTTTCAGATAAAGCGAAGTTACAAAATTCAACTTCTGAAATAGAGATAAAAGGTACAGAACGTGTAGGAGGATTAATAGGCATCAATTTTGGAGAAATTATAGATAGTCATTCAAAAGGAATAGTGACCTTTTTAGATTCTACAAATTCTGAAAATAATAATTTTATTGGAGGAGTTACAGGGGATAACTACGGAAAAATTATTAACAGTAGTTTTGATGGAAAAATATATGGAAATGATTTTATAGGTGGAATAACTGGAAAAAATAAAGAAATTATTGAAAATTCTTTTTCATTTGGAGTTGTAAGTGGAAACAGTGAAGTTGGTGGAATAACTGGATTTAATACATATAGTGCCGAAATAAGAGAATGTTCTTCCGAAAATATTGTAAGCGGAAATAAATGTGTGGGAGGACTTGTAGGAAGTAACGAAGGCATTATTATTGAATCAAAATCTTTAGGAAGTGTTAGTGGAAATTTTTATTTAGGAAAATATATAGGATTAAATTCTTTTACGGGAAATGTTGATTTCAAAAATGATTTGGATAATATAACTGAAAATAAAATAGGGTTAGATTTTAGATATGAACCGCAAGAAATGACTTTAACTGAAAAATTATTAAAATATTCGCACCTTTGGGGTTTAAAAGGAGAAGTTAAAAATCATGTATCTAATGATATAGAAATTGATTGGTATGAAGATCAATTTGAAACAGGAGAATATGGAAACATAAATTGTGTACCTACTGCAGCAGCAATGGCAGTGAACTGGTATAATAAAGAAATAATAACAAATGGGGAAGAAATAAGAAATTTATATTTAGAAAAGAAAAATATAGACGGATTGTGGTATTTCCAAAATTTAACAGATTTTTTGAAAGAAAACGATATAGAGTTTTTTATAGATAATATAAAATTTAATATTATTAATAAATTGAAAGAGCAGATAGATAAAGGAAATATAATAATATTAGGTGGAGTTATGGAAGAAATTTCTGTAAGCTTAACTTCTTTTGAAAAAACAGGAATTTTTTATAATGCAACAATTATAGAAGAACTTCATGCTTTTATAATAAAAGGATATGTTGAAACAGATGAAAAATTGTATTTTGAAATATATGATCCTATATCTGGAAAAATGAAATGTTTTGATGGAATGCCAAGAGGAAAAAATAGATATTTTTTAAGTGAAGAGATAGAAAATTTAATAATTAATAGAAATAGTTGGCCGGTGGTTTTTATAAAAAATATGATTCTTTTTGATTTATTTTAACTTATATAATTACTTTAATTGTGATGAGTATATTATTAAATTTAAATTATCAAATATTTTTAAAAATAAATTTCAAGAATACTCTAAGTTTTGTGCGTACTATAGTTACTATAGAAGTTATTTTTTGGAGTTTTAATTTGATATTTAATAATAAGAAGGATGATGAAAAAAAAGACGATTATTGAAAATTCAATTACAATTATTTCAAAAAATATTCTTGAATTTTCTTTTAATTCCGTAATCACCCCAGAAATGGGTTGAAAATGGTAGAGTAAAAATAATATCTCAGAGGTGAAAAAATATGTGAAATAAAAGAAAATATGATTCTGAATTTAAGTTAAAAAATTCATTGAAAGGATTTTAAAAATGAAAAAACAAAAACATTTTTTTGATAATATTTCTATATTTTTTTTGCCTTTACTCTTTTTAATAATATTAAATTCTTTTTATCCTATAAAAGATTTATCAAGTTTTAATTTTTTTAAAATAATAAATAATTTTATACCTTTTTATATTTTGATATGTTTAGGGTTAAGCGAATTGGAAAAACGAGAATATTTTATAAACGGTCAAATGAAAGTTGTTTATGCTTCTTATTTAATAAAAAATTTTGTTTATTTATTTCCTTCATCTTTTATGGTTTTAATAATTTTTGATTTATTTCCTTTTTTGAAATCTTTGCTTCTTAATTCTTTATTTGTTTTTTTATATATAATTTTTAATATTATATATAAAAAAATTGCTGAGTTTATAAAAAGATAAAATTTATTAAAAAAATGCTTACAGAGTTAAAAATATCAAATTATTCTTTTATATCTGAGAATAATTTTTACTCTAATTCTACAAAAAAAGCTTCCATATTCCAGCGGGAAAAATAAAATTTAATTTTAACATATAAAGAAAGGTGAGAAAAATGAAAAAATATACTCTTATGTACATATTAAATGTTTTTCCTGGATTTGTCAGTTGGAAAAATGAAAAACTAATAAAATGCTTATTATAAAGCAAAAACAAGTTGGTGTTAAAAAACACCTTTTCCACTACAAACTTCTTTTATCTTCTCTAAATAAGCATT
>Ga0334889_1005629_pt1 | contig 10266 bp, 8 predicted proteins | sample GraSluR1_MG_2_FD_207222 | JGI IMG/M metagenome (GOLD analysis project Ga0334889, IMG submission 207222) | Sludge microbial communities from methane-producing bioreactor in Wageningen University, Netherlands - Granular Sludge_8_08-R1 | ecosystem: Engineered > Bioreactor > Anaerobic > Unclassified ... | reverse complement strand
CGGGGGCGATTCTCTATGTGTGCGGAAATGACAGGGCTTCTATCGCCTTCTTACAAATCCGCTTTTTCTCGGCTTGGGATGACGGAAATGCTTATTGCGAAAATGATAATGCCGGCGCCAAGAATCTCGAAGCCGCTTGGCGGGGTAAATAAGATAACTGAAGCTGCCAGCATGCCTACTATGATCTCGGAGGTGCATAGCAGGCTCGCTAAAGAAGAGGATATGTATTTTAAACTGATATAATACGCTGCATAGGCTAAAACTCCGCCGAGCATACCTATTGCGACTATTATGTACACCTCATTGCAAGAAAGAAAAAACACGTCGTTCATTCCAAATGCAAAAAATTTAATTAAACCAAGTAAAGCAGTGCCAAAAATATGAGAGTATAATAAGACTACTTTATAATCGTAGTGCCTTTGCGCTGCGATTTTCCCCATCAGTGACTGTCCTGCAAGACCGATAACAGCAAGAAGTCCCCATAAAATCCCGACGGCGGAAATAGTAATATCTTTGGTTGCCCCGCTTTGCAGCATGCCGACCCATAATCCCCAAAGGACCAGCAACGCCGCAATTATTTTTCTCCGGGATAGAGGTTGGTGAAATATAAAGAATTCACCGGCTATTGTGGCTATGGGAAAGAGGTAGTGAATGAGAAGAGCTACGGGTACGGAAAGGTATTTTAGAGAGAGTAGAAAACCTACTGCAGTAAAAATGATATTCATTATTCCAACTGATATTAAAAAGGGGAGTTGCGCCATCTTGAAACGAACCCCCCTTACGCCGTTGAACAAGAGAATCCATAGGGCGACCACGACGCACACGACAAGAGAACGCAGAAAAACCACGGTCAGCATATTCGTGCCGCTCTGCGCGAGAATTTTCCCTAAAGGAACGCTGCACCCCCAGAGAGAACCGGTCAAGAGTGCTAAAATTATTCCGATGGGTCGAAAGTTTGTCATGCTGTCGTTGGCCGTCCTTTATGGATTGATCATAATAAATTGATTTAAAAGATTACATCCAGTGAGCGCTGTCCCACAATTTGAGCGTCTGTCCCAGATTCATCGATTTGGCACGCTGGTAGATCTCGTACCCCCAGCCGACATCCTCGGCCGGAATCCCGCTGGTGACGAAGAGAATTCTTTCATCGTCGGAAGTGCGTCCGACCGCCTCCCCGTTGACGACGAGGCCGAGATCGATGATATCCGACTCCTTCACGACCCCCGAGTCGATCGCATGGAATATCGGGCCCGGAATAAACTGATTGTAGGCTTCTTCGGTTGTCATTCCCGGAATCTCCTGTGCGTCACGAACATAGGCCTGGTGCATTTTCCAGTTGTCCGCAACGATCCTGCAGCTGCCCAGGTACGATGCCGGCACATTTCCCTTCGCGGTCATGGTGAGCAGAGAGCCCGGTTTCAGCCACTCGTCCTTGATGTCGACTCCCTTGGGTCCGGATGCCGCGATGCTGATGATATCCGACTTGGATATGGCCTCTTCCGTGCTTTTTGCGACGGTTGTCCGTAGATTAAGCTTTGCCCCCATTTCTTCCAGAAAAGCCTTTGCCTTTTCTTCGACAATATCGTACAAAACAATTTCTTCGAGTGATTTTGCCGTTTCCGCAATGGCCAGCAAGCATGCCTTGTTGATGACGCCTCCGCCGATCAAACCCACGACTTTTGCGTCTTTTTTCGCCAGGTACTTGGTTCCGACGCCGGGAACCGCTCCGGTACGCATCGCGCTTATAAGATTGGCCGACATGAGCGCGAGAGGTTCGCACGTTTCGGGGTCGTTCAGCATGACCATGAGAATCGATCGGGGAAGGCCGCGCTGAGTATTCGCGGTATTGGAGCCGTACCACTTCTCTCCCGCCACGTTGAAGCGCCCTCCCAAGTATGCCATCATCGCCATGAAGCGCCTGTCGGGCCCTGCAAGAGGCATATTGGGAAACGGAGAAGTCTTCGGGAAAAAGATCTTCTGCCCGTGCTCGTTGTTTCCGGGGCCTCCAAGGAGATAATCTCCCTTTCCAAGAAGCGAGAAGACCTCTTCGGTTACTCTGACGCAATTCGCCATATCGAGAACGCCGGCTTTGATCATATTCTCTTCGTCGAGATACAGGAACTCCACTTTTTTACCAGTTGCCATGCCGATTCAACTCCTTTTCATAGTGTTTGAAGTGATATGGGAAACCATCATTCTATTTCGCCGGGACGTGCTTTGGGAAGAGCGAAATAGAGCCATTTCATTGCTATCGGAATAAGTATACATACTGCGGCATAAACGGCTATGCCGATAATAGCGACATTGATCTTCCCGGTACTCAGCAGGATCGGAACGACGGATACCGCGACGATCTCCGTTCCGTTGGTGATGGGAGAGGCAATCGCGGTGTCGTCCAGCGTTTTGGACTTGTTGTCGGGGTCCACCATGCGCAGCAGCAAGAAGCCGATGGCGAAAACCCCTGTGAGCGTTCCGTAGCTGAAAATGCCGCGCTCGAACCAGTTGTCCCTGTTCATCCACGGGCCGACCCACCAGAAACCCCATACGGTGAGAAGTATTCCCAGGAGCATCAGAAGGCTGAAGGGGCCGAAATATTTAATCAAAATCGGTATCTTGATGGAGGCCACGCCGAAAAAGACCAGGTAGTCGGTCGCAAAGCTCCCGACACGGCTGATGAGCCTCCTGTCCACATAACTGTACGCTCCTGTTTTCTTGAGAAGGAAGAAGAAGACGATCGCGACGAGAAAGGCGACCGCGAAGGAGGGAAGATTCAACCCCCACGCGGTTCGTGCGAACTGGGTAAGAATCCATCCGAGCCCCGCAGGGATGAGAACGAGGGCGAAGTGCCATGCGATCGGGTCCAGGGAAATGGGCGAGACGCTTTCGTCGCCGACGCTCTGCCTTTTTTCAGCGGGTATGAGACCCGTGCGGAGTTCGTTCGGAAGGGCGTGATAATCCTTGATATAACTTGTATATCCCTTTTCAGTACCGAGTTTGATCATCAGCACGCCGCCGAAAATTCCTACAAGGATCCCCACGGTAGCGGATGTCATGGCTAAATCCTGTGCATCGGGCCATCCGAATTCGGCGTATGTCTTGCCTACCGCCGCCGCGGTTCCATGCCCGCCGTAGAATCCGGCAGCAAGAATATGGCCAAAACCTGCATGAAGCTCCGGCCAGAACTGGCGGAAAACATAATAGGCAAGAGCTATCGGTATCAGATATTGCAGAGCGGAAAGGAACTGGCGATAGCAGAGGTAGCTTCCGATTCTTTCGATGTCGCTCTTTATTCCTCGCTTGGACTTTTCGAAGCCGCGAACTCCTATCGATGCGAATACCAGAATAATCAAAAGCCCGGAATAACTGCCCATCATGTTCGAAAAGGGCATGATCTCGAGTCCGTTAGGCCCCAAAAGAAGCCCCAGAAAGCCCCCTATCAGGCTTGCCGGGATAAAAAAACTCTGGAAAAAACGAACTTTTGACCGAAGGAACTGTCCTGTCAAAATGAAAATGCTGGCAAATGCCAAATCAAGAAGGAGACTGTATAGATTAAATGTCTGCGGATAGAATGTCATACCAATCAATCCTTTCTTTCGGGTCTGAATTTCGTGATTAAGGCATGAGCGCTTTGGGTTTCAATTTATTATTCTGGTTTTCCGTCACCTTCCTCTCTATCTCTAATTTTTCCGATCAGAACACGTGCCGTATTGGCATGGTGATGATGCATTATAAGTAAATTGAATTTGCCTTCATTCAACGTGTAAGTTGAATGTCATGAAGAAATAGATAAAAATTACTATCGTGTACTGGAGGCGATTCTGATCCTATGGTATGCTGCGCGTTGAAATGCGTGACCGAAACGGACAATATGATGACCCTTTCGGAACAAAGCTTGTCGCTTTTTGTATATCAGGATCCTTGAAATTTGTCAATAGCCTTTTTGTTGTTATTTCTTGTGATTCTCATTAAGTTTCACAGGAGGAACTGCCATGGAAGCATTCTCAATAGATTGACAAAATTCAGAGGCTCTGATAGAAAAGATATATCAGAAAAGAAAAGTATTAATGAAGAGAAGGTTGAAGATATGTTTGAAACCATTGCCAATATAAAAATTGATACTCTTGATATTCGTATAATTCAGGAACTTAAAAGGGATGGGCTTGCTTCCGCTGCTGAGATCGGCAGAATTTTGGGAGCGAACGAGAGGACGATACGAAGAAGAATCAAAGAGCTCGTTGATAAAAAAATCATACAGTACACGGTGATCGTCAACGCAAAGGCTTTCGGATACACTACCGCCACCGATATTTTTTTATCGCTGGACCCGGAACACGAAGAGGACGTCATTGCCATTTTGCTCGATACGCCCGAGGTCTTTTACGTTGCCAGAGGACAGGGGAATGACAGCGTTTCGATACAGGCCCGCTTTAAGGATACAGAAAGCATGTTCACGTACCTCTATAAAACGCTGCCCAATATTCCCGGAGTTACTGTCAAAGGCTTTGCTTTAATACCCAGAATTATTAAAACGACGGACAGCTGGGTTCCAGGTGATCATGAAGGTTCGCAGGCACTTTGAATTGAGATTTTTTCTGCGAGCATCAACGTGCTACAAGGGGTATGCGCGACAATGAAGAAAAACGGACGCATAACAGGAAAAGCTCCAAGAGCGCTTTCCCGGATATGCGTCCGTTTTGTATGATCATAAGTTCAGAGGGCTACCTGTAGATTTTTCGAAGACAGGCTTCGCAGAGCGCTCCGAGGCTGGACACGGTTCTTCCCTGCGGCAGCCCCGAGGCGTCGTAGGCAAGCGGAAGCTCCGTGCAGGCCGCGCAGACCGGAAGATCCCGTTCGTCCCACAATTTCTCCACGACGCTCTTCAGAAGCCAACCTCCCTCGTCCTTTTTGCCGCTCTTCACAAGGTCGATGCTCTTCTGAACCTGCCGCTGCGCCTCCTCCGGCGGCACGAAGAAGGAGTATCCGCGTTTTTCCGCCTCCCTCTGGTAGAGCCCGCTCTGCATGGTTCCGAGCGTCGCCGTGAGCCAGGCCCCCTCCGGACTCAGCGTCGCCGCCGCGTTCACCGTCTCCTCGATGATATGAACCAGGGGGACGGGCAGCTCGTCCCGAAACCGGTCTATGAAGTAGTGGGCCGTGTTGCACGGCACCGCCAGAAGATCCGCGCCCCAGCGAACCAGGGTGAGCAGATCGTCCTTCAGTCGCTCCGTGGGATCTTCGCCAAGCCCGAGAATGGCGCTGCTCCTGTCGGGAACCTGCGGGTCGGAGAGGAGATAGGTGATCGCGTGCTCCTGGTCGCACGAGACGGGAGCGCGTTCCGCGAGCAGCCGCATAAACTCCGCCGCCGCCGCCGGTCCCATGCCGCCGAGGACTCCGAGAATTTTGTTCGGTTTTTGAATGATGCTCATCAAAACACCTCCGGAAGATATGCTCCATATATTATACATCGTATACGCTTTTTCGAAAGAGCGAAAAAACAACCGGTAAGCTCCGCTTGACGCTCTTCGCAGGGATGATGTATTGTCATTGCAAGGTCAATCTGAACGAGGAGAGTGGATAGCCGTGACCATCAAAACAAGAATCTGGGAAATAGTGGAAGTAGCCAAACCCGGCGACACATTCAGCCGTATTTTCGACGTAACCGTGCTGTCGCTCATCATCATCAACGTGATCTCCGTCATCGTAGGCTCCGTCAATCCGATCTACGAACGGTGGGGTGCGGTGCTCGACGCGATCGAGGTCGTCTCGGTAGTCGTTTTCACCGTGGAGTACGCGGCCAGAATATGGTCGTGCACCACCGATCCCAGGTTTCAGAAGCCGCTGCTCGGACGAATCCGTTTCGCACTGCAGGCGATGTCCGTCATCGACCTTCTCGCCATCCTGCCTTTCTACCTTCCCTTCTGGGGAGTCGACCTCCGTTCCATGAGGGTGCTGCGCCTCTTCCGGATCCTGCGGATCGCCAAGGCCGGACGCTACTTCACCTCGCTCGGACTCATCAGGGATGTCCTTCGCACGAACAAGGAGGAACTCATCCTCACGAGCGCCATGATGGCCCTGTTGCTCGTCATCTCGTCGAGCATCCTCTACTACTGCGAGAACGAGGCCCAGCCCGAGGCCTTCGCCAGCATACCGCACACCATGTGGTGGGCCATCGCCACGCTGACCACGGTGGGATACGGCGACGTCGCGCCGGTCACCGGCATCGGAAGAACGTTCGCCAGCGTCATCGCCGTCATCGGCATCGGCATGTTCGCGCTCCCCGCGGGTATTCTCGGCGCCGGATTCGTCGAGGCAATCCAGCGGCGCAAGAAGCGCGAGGACGAGGCGAAAAAAGAGGAGGACGTCAGGAACTTCTGCCCGCACTGCGGCAAGAGGCTGCGCTGAAAAGAAAAATCTTTGACGGCGTGCGGGCTCTCTTCGGAGTTTCTATTGCCCTGTCATTGCATAGCGGAGTTCTTCGAAGGCATTTTGAAGCTCCGGAAAAAGCCGTGCGGCGGCGGAGGCGTCCCCGATTTTCCCCGCTTTCTCGATCCTGGAGGCGATGTCGCGCATCGCATCTCCGTCGACGCTTGCGGCGGCTCCTTTGATCGAATGCGCCATCCTCTCGGTCTCCGACGCATCCCGCCTGTCGAGCACTTCGCGGAGCAGCCCCATCTGACGTTCGACATCGCGTATAAAGTCCTCCGTGATCGACCCGGCAAGCGCCTCGTCTCCCAGCAGGCGCCTCAAAAAGGCATCCCTGTCCCAGGCGTGCCGCGCTCCTTCGGCGCGTCTCCCGTTCACGGGACCCCCGAGCTCCACGGCGGCGTTTCCGGACCGCTCGGGTAGCCACTTCGACAGCATCTTCGCAAGATCGGAAGGTGTAACAGGTTTGGTGATATAGTCGTTCATCCCCGCCTCTAAAAACTCCTCCCGTTCCCCGCGCATCGCACGCGCCGTCATCGCCACTACAGGCACCGACCTGTTGCGGTTGCTCCCGGGAAGCGACCGGATGCGGCGAACGGCCTCCAAACCGTCCATCACCGGCATCTCGATGTCCATCAGCACGAGGTCGTACGGAACGGAGGCGAGAATCTCCACGGCCTCCTTGCCGTTGGCGACCGCGTCGGCGAACAGTCCGAACTTCTTCAGAATTCCCAGGGCGACCTGCTGGCTGGTGATATTGTCCTCCGCAAGCAGAATCCGCCCATCTCGCCCGGAGAATGTCATCATGGCCTCGCGCGCGGTATGGCGGGTGACCATGCGGTGCGCCGATCGTTTCAGCGCGTCCTCTCCCCCCGCGAGCTGAACGAGCATCATCCGCAGCTCGTCGTGCCTGACGGGTTTGGTCGCGTACCCGTCGAATCCGGCCTCTCTCAGCCTGGCGGCGTCGCCTCTCGCACCGAACGACGTCAGAAGCGCCAGGCGGAGCCCGTCGAAGTTTTTTTCCCGCCGTATGAAGCGCCCGAGAGTTTCTCCGTCCATCGACGGCATCCGCATGTCGAGCAGCGCTATCCGGAAAGGATCCCTCTTTTCGTCGGCCGCGCAAAGGAGGTCGAGCGCTTCGTTCGCGTCCTGCGCCTCCGAAGGACGCATCCCCCATTTGGCGAGCGTCGTGCTCAGAATCTCTCGGCTGGTCGCATTGTCGTCCACCACCAGAATTCGTAAACCGTCCAGCACGGCGGGGCGCTCCGTTTCCCGGAAGGGGCTTGCCTTTTGCAAACCGAAGCGCGCCGTGAACCAGAACTCCGACCCCTTCCCCTCCTCGCTCGCAACCCCGATTTCGCCTCCCATCATCTCGGCGAGCCTCTTTGAGATGGAAAGCCCCAGCCCTGTCCCTCCATACTGCCGCGTCGTCGAAACGTCCACCTGGCTGAATTTGCGGAAGAGCAGTCCCAGCTTGTTCTCAGGGATGCCTATCCCGGTATCGCGCACCGAAAAACGCAGCAGAACGCTCCCGTTGCTGCTGCCCGAATGCTCCGCAGTCTCCGCCCGGACGACGATTTCCCCCGAAGCGGTGAACTTGATCGCGTTGCCTCCCAGGTTGTTCAGAATCTGTCGAAGGCGTCCCGGATCGCCCCGCAGCAGCACAGGAACCGCCGGATCCACGACGCAGAAGAGTTCCAGTCCCTTCTCGTAAGCCCTCGGAGCCAGAGTGTCCGCAAAATCCTCCAGAAGGTTTTGAAGATCGAAATCCAGCTCCTCCATGTCCAGCTTCCCGGCCTCTATCTTGGAGAAGTCCAGAATATCGTTGATCAGCGAAAGCAGCGACTCCGCGCTGGAACGGACGCTCTCGGCGTATCGGCGCTGCTCGTCGTCCAGCTCCGTATCCAGCAGCAGGCCGGTCATCCCGATCACCCCGTTCATCGGCGTTCGTATCTCGTGGCTCATGCTCGCAAGGAAGTCGCTCTTGGAGATGTTCGCGGCTTCGGCCTTCACCGCCATCTCGTTCGCCTTCACAGTCGCCTGCTCGAGCTGCAGATTTATCTCCAAAAGCGCCTCGTCAGCACGCTTTCGCTCCGTGATGTCCCGTGCGAAGATCACGAGCGCCGGGTTCTCTCCCCGAAGAATCGAGACGGATATCTCAAGATCCACCGTGGAGCCGTTCTTTCTGCGATGGATCGTCTCGAAACGGTCGTAACCCTGTTCCATAACCTTCCTGATATGCTCGCGGGTCTCCTCGGGAGCCTCCTTGCATTCGATGTCCTGAATGCTCATCGTCATCAGTTCGCTCTCGCTGTAGCCCAGCATGTCGCAGAAGGCGGAATTGACCTTGAGAATCCGCCCCAATGTATTCGCGACTAAAAAACCGTCCGGAGTCGTTGCAAGAACCTGCTGCAACCTCGATTCGCTCTTTCTGACTGCCTTGTTGCTCTCTTCCAGGGCTATTTCCGCGGCCTTCCTCTCCGTCACATCGCGGGCGACGGAGTAGATGAAATCCTCGTACGGCTTGGCCCGCCACTCTATCCAGCGGTAAGAGCCGTCGCTGCAACGATATCGGTTTTCGAAGCGCAGAATATCCTCGCCCGACTGCAGGATTGAAAGCGTCTGCAGCGTTGCCTCGATGTCGTCGGGATGCACGAATTCCAGAAAAGCCCTTCCGTTCAGATCCTCCACTGGATATCCGAGCACGTTCTCCCACTCGGGATTCAGGCGCAGAAAATGGCCCGAAGTGTCCGCGATGCAGAGCAGATCGAGGCTGAGCGTAAAGTAGCGCTCAAGCTCCTCGTTTTTTCTGCGCAGCGCTTCCTGCAGCAGCTCGCGATCCGTCGCGTCCGCGATATAGCCGTGCCACAGGACGCTGCCGTCGGAAAGCCTCTCGGGCCTTGCGACACCGCGCAACCGGCGGATGCCCTTGACGGGAAGAATCACCCGATAGTCGCACTCCCATATCTTCAGGGTCTTGAAAGAGTGCAGAATCGAAGAAATCACCTTTTCGTAATCGTTAGGGTGAAGCCGTGAAAGGACCTTCGAGGCGTCGCTGACCACCTCCTCCGGCGATACCGCGTAGATATCACGAATGCCCTCCGATGCGAACGGAAAAAAGTGCCGTCCGTCCGGAAAGCGTCGATACTGGTAGAGGGCGCCCGGAACCTGCCCGGCGAGCTTTTCGAGCAGGACGGCGTCACCTCCGGAATCCTCGCATGCCGAAGATTCGGCGCTTCGCGAGGGACCGGCGTTCTTCTTCATCCATCGCGGAAACCTCCGGATTTTCGACGGCATGACGAACACTCCTTCCGCACTCTCGGCTCTTGAGGCGGGCAAAACGCTCCCCTTTCGCCCGCGACGCAAGCGTTGTTATGCATTGCAAAGTACGACTTTTAAAACTATATCAAGAAAGTAAAAGATTGTGAAGCGGAAAAGTCACTACAGTTGAAATTTCGATCAAATGAATGGTAAATGTAGTGTTCGGAGACCGTAGAAATCCTTCGCAGATCACAGACGCATGGCTCCGATTCCGGCGTTCCCGTGGTGTGGAAGCCGCCCTGCGAGACGCCGGAATTCGGGACGATATGGATTCTATTTCGAATAGGAGAGAATGCAGGCAATCGAAAACAAAATGCTTCCTGCGATAAATAGTATTACTTTGTATAAAATAGCAATAGAATTGAAAGTGCATGCGAAAAATACAGTTGCTGTGAATAATAACGTAATTCTAGAGGCTGGTGTGAGCGTTTTGATTCGGAAAATGTTCCCCTCAACTCCTCCAGCGAAACAATATATTGCAAGCAAAGCCAGTCCAAAAGTGAGCAATGCTTGATAAATGCTAAT
>Ga0334889_1005626_pt1 | contig 10275 bp, 7 predicted proteins | sample GraSluR1_MG_2_FD_207222 | JGI IMG/M metagenome (GOLD analysis project Ga0334889, IMG submission 207222) | Sludge microbial communities from methane-producing bioreactor in Wageningen University, Netherlands - Granular Sludge_8_08-R1 | ecosystem: Engineered > Bioreactor > Anaerobic > Unclassified ... | reverse complement strand
CTTCAATCCTGTGGTGGTGGCGGGGTTTTTCTTCTTCGCCCTTACCTTCGTGCTCTACAGCGTGGCTCTCTCCTCCCTGGATCTTTCCTATGCCTACCCCCTCATGACCGGGGGGGCACTCCTCCTTATCTTCGCTCTCTCCGCGGTTCTGCTGGGAGAATATCTTTCGGTGCTGCGTTTGGGGGGGATGCTTCTCATCATGGGAGGCATCACGGTGGTGAGCCTGAAAGGCTAACGTGGAGCGGCAAAAGGTCATTTGTCAGCTTTTAGAGCGGTTCTCGTTGTCATGTGACACTATGTTAACAGGAGAGCTGGAGCTTGTGTGTCCCCGGCAGCGAGCATAGTGGTCGGCGAGTGCAGCTTTGCGTCGTGGAGGCCCGGCACCGGTACAGGACGTGCCGGTGAGCCCCAGCCGCGCCATGGACGGCGCGCCTGGGGCGACGGGCCGGAGCAGCAAAGCAAGGGAGCGGTTCGACCACGCTTAGAGCAGAGGGGACACACAAGCGGAGGCTCCGTGAAACAGCACGTGACACATTATTTGTGAAACCGCTCTAATGTGATCCGGGGATGAAGATGATCCGATCTTCCCGGTAGATTACCCGGTAGATGTTTCCCTTTTCGCGATCCCAGGCGTACCTTCCCAACCCCGAAGCTATCCCGCCCTGGCCATCGAGAAAGGTCATCCTTCGGGCGAGAGCGGTATCCACGGTAACGGATCCCCGAACGGGGCGGGCTAAAGGGAGATTCCCCCTGCCGCTCCATCGGGGCCATCCCCCTGGAGGAGCGAGGTTCAGAGCTTCCAGCTTGTCCCGAAGGGTGTTGTAGATCTCTGGCCCCTGCCGAAGGGTTATCTGCCGGGCCCGGGGAGAGGCGCAGAACTGCCGGAGCAGATCATGGGCCAGAATATCCGCCTCTCTTTGCTGCATCTCCAGAAGAGCCTCAAGGGTTATAAAGAGGCCATCCAGAGCTGCCAGAGAGCGGGGGTGTAGCGTGGGGTGCCAGAACCCCCGGATCTTCTCCCACTCCCCGAGATCGCCTCGGGAGGGGAAAATCTGTTCCATAAGCCTCAATCCCAGAGCGGCCCTTTCGCGGGGAGGTGCGGGGAGCCAGAGTTTCTCCCAGAGTTTTTTTTCTTCCAGGAGCGGAGCTTCTTCCAGAAGAGCCTGTTGTAATTCTTCTGCCTCCTGTCGCTTCTCTGCAGTTATAGGGTATAATGTAAGCGTTTCGGCTTCTTCTGGAAGGTATGTCCTTCCGAGAAGAAGGCCGGGAGAGAATGCCAGAAAAAGCAGCGATAGAAAAAAAAGTCCGAAACCGTTGATCCGTGCAGACATGCAGCGACACTCCTTTCTTTTCCTCACATTCCCAATTAAGGAGAAAGCGGTTTTTCGGTATATCCTTACCCACCAAGAGGAGGCAGCGGATTCCGCATTCTTCCATGATGATGAAGCAATCTTTCTCCCCCAGGAAATTGTATCAGAAAATTCCCTTTTCAGGATTCCTCAAAAAGGTCTCCCCGATCCTGTGGGGTGCACTTTGTCTTGTGGGGTGCATCTTCCTTTTCTGGTGGATGACGGCGCCTCGGGATATCGTTATCGGTGTTGTCTACAGCACCGACCCTTCAGGCCAGTTTATGGAGTCGAAGATGCTCAGCGCTGCCCGGGCCTATGCCGACTGGTACAATGAAAGTAGCCGGGGAAGGAAGATTCGGCTTGTTACCGCCACCTATTTTGTGGATCCCACGGTAGCCCTGGGAGAACTCAAAGAGCAGGGGGCTCTCGGGGTGATCGGTTTTCCTACATCCACTTCCGCCATAGAGGCTCTGGAGGTGGCGGAGCATTACAAGCTGCCCCTGATATCTCCCAGTGCCTCCAGTTCCTTCCTCTCCCAGAAAGACGACTGGTTCTTTCGCATGCGTTCCAGCACCGCCGAAGATGCCCGGCAGATGATTACTCTCTTTCGGAGTATAGGTGTTACTGAGATTACGCTGATCTCCTATTCAGGGAATCCCGGCTATGTTATGCCCTTTCTCTGGGATCTCAAAAGGCGGGGAGAGCCCCGGATCGCACGTGAACTTTACGATTTGAGCATCATGGATCTCGAACCCTTCATTGATGAAAACCCCCTTGATGCTCCCCAGGGTGTTTTCGTGGTGGGGCCTCCGATCTACTCGCTCTGGGTAGCCCAGAAAGCCCGCTATCTCTGGCCCTCTTCGAAGATCATCCTGTCTGGCTGGTCCCTAGTGGGAGTGGTTCCCGAGAAGAGCAGCGACTTTCCCCTTGATTTTTCCATCCTTGGAGGAGATTCCTTTTTCCCCTTTCTGGTGGATACGGGGCACCCCTTTGTCCAGTACTGGAATAGCCGGTTCATTCCGGGGGTGGATATTCAGGTAAACAACACCTATCTCGCCATGACGCTTCTTCTGGAGGCCCTCAAGGATACAGGGTATGCCGGGGGGGAACCCCTTCGGCAGAGTCTGGCGCAGTACCGAAAGCTTTCGGGGCTTGCGGGGGAAATGGAGATCGACCGATACGGGGATGCTCATGCCAAACATTTCCTCTATCGTTTCGGTCCCAGAGGATACGAAGAGGTGATGCCGGAATGAGGGTGCAAAAAGTGCTCGGACTTCTGGAATATCAGCGGCGGACCTTTGGCCTTCTCTTTCTGCTTGCCCTGGGGATCGGGCTTTTCCTCGCCTTCTTCTCCATGCGGGTGGCTCTGGAGGATTCCCGAAGGGATGCCCAGCATTCTTCGGATCTTCTACGGCGAGAGGTGCGTTCCCTGCTGGATTCCCGCCGGGAAGCTCTTGATCTCTTCGAGACCTGCGGGGGGGCCGGGAGAGGACTGGAACCTTTTTTCCTCAAGTTTTTCAACTTCATCGGACGCACCGACCGGCAGTGCCGAGTGGAGCATGTCCATGCGGGGCCGAACCTCAAGGGAATTCCTCTGAATTCTGCCCTCCTTGACGGCACGTGGCATCTCTCTCCTCTTTTCTCCTTTACGGGCTCTCTCAGCCTGGTGGCGGCCTCTGCACGAACCGGTGGATATCTGGTGGGAGCACTGCCGATTCCTGAGATTCTTCTTACGGGGGCCGGAGAGGATGTCCGGGGGTTCTGGGGAATTGTGGCGAGTACCGGTGGGGTTGTTTTCAGCGCCCAGAATGATCGGGGGCTCTTCCCTCCGGGAAGCGTTGTCCCCCGCGATTTTCTCGGTTTCGAGGAGTATGAGCGAACCCGCATCGCCGGATGGCCGGTAGAGGCTCTTGTGCAGGAGATCGTTCCGGGGCTTGTCTATATTTCTGGGATTTGGGTGGATCAGGTCTACCGCACAAGCCTGCTTCTCGGGGCGGGGGCGGGGACAGCTTTTCTCGGGGCGGTGCTGCTCATACTCTTTTTTGCCCGCCGCATTTTCCGCAGAACCTACGAAGATTTTTCAGATCTTGCCAAAGTCTTTGCTCATCTGGACCGATCTATTCAGGAAGCCCCTTCTCCTCTTGATGCCATTGCTGAGATTCGCTATCGCTATCAGCGGGAGTTCGCCCAGGAGTTTGGCTATTTTAAAGAGAGTCAGGCGCTGGTGCGGGCCTTTTCCGGGATGATGGAGAGCGTGGCTACCCAAGGTCAGGAGCTGGCGGCGCTCTATGAAGAGACGTCGGCGCTACAGCAGGAGTTGCTCTATTCCAATACAGAGCTTCGCCAGGCTCTGGAACGACTGGAAGAGCTGGCGCACTTCTCCCAGACAGCGGTGGAGGCGCGATCTCCCAAAGAGGCAGCGGTCAGCCTTATCAAGACCATGACATCCTTCAGCAAGGCCAAGGCTGGAGGGGTTGTGTTGATGGAGGAGCAGCATCCCGTGATTCTGGCTTTTGAGGGAGATGCGGAGGTCCGCCGCAATCTGGAAAAACTTCTGGAGCATCGCGCTCTTCGGGGATATGCCGAGGTGGTGCACACCCCCGAAGAGATATGGCATGCCTTTCCCATCTCCTATCTCGGTTCTCTTCTGGGGGCGGTCCTCCTGGCGGAGAAGACCGAGGGATCGAACGATCTTCGAGAGGAGCTTCACGGCGTGATGGCCCATTTTGTTCCCCATGTGGGGGGGATTCTCCGCTCCCGTATGCTGGTGGAGGAGGTGCATCGCTCCTTCCATTACATGGCGGTGCGGCTTCAGATGATCTCCTCTGCCTATCACGACGAAACGGGGGAGCATCTTGCCCGGATTCGTTCCTATACCCACTTCGTGGCAGAGAAGCTCGGTATCTCTGGAGATCATCTCGAAGATCTGGGAACGTACAGCATGCTGCACGATATCGGCAAGCTCAAGGTGCCTCTCCATATCCTCGCCAAGCCTGGAAAGCTTACGCCCGAAGAGTTCCGGGTGGTGAAAAATCATGCCCGGTACGGAATGGATATCCTCGGGGATTCCAATTGGCTCGCCATGGCCCGGGAGATCTGCTTCTGCCACCACGAAAAATGGGACGGCTCCGGATATCCTCGGGGGCTGAAGGGTAAAGCGATCCCTCTCTCTGCCCGGATTGTGGGGCTTGTGGATGTCTACGACTCTCTCCGGTCGCGCCGCTCCTACAAGGAGCCTTTTAGTCATGAAACAACGTGCCGCATTATTCTGGAGGGAGACGACGGGCGGGTGGAGCCGGAACATTTCGATCCGGAGATCCTTGCCCTCTTCCGAGAATATGCAGAAGATTTTGATCGCATCTTCACCTCCTGCTCCAGGGCGGAGGAACGCCTCTGACGAGAAGCGTAATAGGCGCACAACAGACACGCCCCCTGGGGATCCGCGGATCCCTAGGGGGCGTGTCGCTTGGTATGCGGTTGCGTTACGACGTGCTGAGCGAAAAGCACTCTACTCTTCTGTCTCTCCCGTGGCGGGAAGGGTGTGCTCCCAGAGAAGCCGGAGAGAGTATGCCTCACCTTCGGAGAGCATATCCTTTCGTTGCTCCCTTGTCTTCTCCAGGAGATTACGGGCCTCTTCGGGATGGTTGCTCTCTATAAGGGCTTCCGCATACTCCAGAAGAGAGGGCGTGGAAGGCCCCAGGGGAGAGAGGGTGAGCCATTCACGGTAGTAGGGGAGGCTCTCTTCGGGAGTCCCCCCCCTTCGGAGGCCACGAGCCTCTTGAAGAGAGAGCCTTCGGTATACCGGAAGCAGCTCCTCCCGGGAGGGCAGATCCGGTGAGATGGCGGTAACGGAGAGATTCCCCGGAGGAAGAAGAAGGAGGTTCCAAGGCATCCCCTCGAAAAAGCCGTTTCGTTTCCAGAGCCCCGGAGCGCTTTCCAGATGCATGAGCAGCTTTCCCCGAAGATGGAGCACGGCAGATACCCCCAGAGAGCGATGCTGCAAATCCTCGAAAAGTCCCAGCTCTTCGAGAAGATCCTGAAGAACCCTTCGGAACGACTGTTCCTCTGCCCGTCGCAACGCTGCGGGTGGGTTCACGAGGGCACTCTCAGCATGGGGGAGCACGGTAAAATAGGCCTGCCACCCCCGATAGGTTGCGGCATAGCTCCCCGAGGGATCTGAAGGAGCAATCTGCTCCTGGAGCAAGTTCAGAAGGGGGGCTGGAGCATCCGTCCCCTCTCCGAGAGCGAGCAGGGAGAGCTGGGATCCTTCGGAGAGGCTGGAGAGCCCAAAAACCACAACTCCCAGGATAAGGAGGAAGGTGGCGGGGGCGAGCCGGAGAGGGGTGAAGATTTTTTTCATGTTTTTTCCCTCCTGAATACGATAATGTGAGAGTAGAAAAATGTAGGGGCAGGAGCGACGCTGCTTCCTCGCTCCTGCCCCATGAGCCCAGAGGTGGAGTCCCGGGTTTTTTCATGTCAGCGCATCTGTAGGTTCATGGGGTTCCGGGTTGCCGGGAATCCTCGTAATGTGTCGATGTGTCTGTTTCCTACAGCGTGCTATCGTCCTGAATCTGTCCCGAGGGGCCCTTGCCGGGATCGAAGGGTTCATCCGGAGGAGTCTGGGGCATATCCGGGGTCTCCGGAACGGTGATGCCGAGTTCTCGGGCGGCCTCTTTCGCCGCGGCGGTGGCGCTGGGGAGATAGACGTTGGCTACAAAGGCCCATCCGCCGTCGGTGCTGATCCAGGTTTTGCTGTTGATTCCCGGAGGAAGAACCCCTTTGATAACCCCCTTGTAATGCTCCCCGTCTCGCGTCTGGGCGAGAAAGCTGTTCTTGATCTCAGCGAGCTTCTGACGTTCCTCCACGGTGTTGCCGTAGGGATCCTCCCGGAGAATGGTCTCGAAGTTGGCGGAGCTTTCCTCTTGGGTGCGGAACATACCGCTCTCCCAGAGGAAGTCCTCTCCCTGCAGAATACCCACCATGGCCTGATCTGCATCCGCCTTTGCCCGATTGCTGGCGATACGCTGCTCCCGGGAGTCTGAACCCCCTTCGTAGTCGAGGATGATAGAGCTTCCGAAGGAGACCACCGCTACCTCGCCCGTTTCGGGAATCGAGACGACCCGCCCTCCCACGGGGGGAACCACACCGCTTTCGATCTCCCGGAAGACCCGCTGAAGCCCCGCTGCCACGCTGGCGGCCTCGAGAACCGCCTTGTTCCTTGAAAGAGCGGCCTGGCGGATCTTGGGGGAGGTGACGATGCTTACGTAGACCACCTGTTTTTCCGTATCATCCACCACCTTGTAGGCGGTGAAGCCCCGGATCATACCGCTGGTAAAGCGCTGAATGTCCTGGGCGTAGGATTCGGAGCGGCTTGCCAGAGTGTCTTTGTGATCCACAAAGTCCTGGGCGCTGGTGAAAAGTTCCTGCCCCGCCTGGAGGGAGAGCCCCCGAAGATAGGTGAGCAGCTCCCGCTTGGCGTTCATCATGGCCACCACATAGGCCTGGCGTTTGGACATACGGCTGGCGTTGGGGTTGGGATAGAGGCGGTAGTCTCCTATACCCGTAGCCACGAAGGCCATGCCGCTTCCTGCTTTGATCGCCCGGACGCCGGTTCCCATCTCTGCCGCCACGATCTTGAGGCCGTCTTCCAGTGTTTCCGCTGTTACCGTGTCCACCTTGAGGGTGCTGTCATGTCCCTTAGTGACGGGGATCTGGGCAGCCGCCTCCCGAACTTCCGCTGCTGAAGCCTCCACAGGAGTGCGCTGGAGGATCGCCTCAATGTCAAACTGAGGATTTGACGCTACCGTCTGAAGCGGCGGCAGGGGAGGAAGCTCCCCGCCCTGAGCCAGAGCGGGGAGGCTCCCCCCCGAAAGCAGAAGGCCCCAGAGCAGGGCTACCCCCATTCCAAGGATGCCTCGTACGTTTCTTTTGATCGTATTCATGCCAATCCCCTCCTTATTGTTTTTTGAATCTTCCTGCGGTGTTGCCAAAGGTCATGATGATTCCTCGCTATTTTCCCCGGTTTACAAATCCCTTCAAGAGTGTGTCAATCTCTTTGAGGGACATGGTCCCCTTTACAGAAAAAACCTGGCCGTCCCAGGATTCCTCACGGATGATAATGCGCTTCATGTATCCCTCCACGGCGGAGTTTACCTCATCGCTGGTGACCATGAGATCCTCCATGAGGGTTTTGGCGTCAATCTGGGCTCCCTTGATGAATTCCAGAAAGTTCCGTTGCAGATCAAGATAGGCTCCTCGTCTGGCAAGAAGCTTTCCCTGTCCCGTGTTTTCCTTTCCATCGGGAGCTACCGCCTCTCCGAGGATCTCTACCATTCCCTGTTCGTGGTTGATGTGGGTGTTCAGGGTCTCCTTCACTGGTACCGAGAGGGGGTCCGAGGTCGGTTTCGGTTTGGGGGACGGGCCGGTGGGGGTGCCGGGCTTTGGTTCAGGAACGTAGCCGGTGATCCCCATATCCTTGGCTGCAGCCTCTGCCTGGGCCCCCGAGGAGGGGGTATAGACGTTGGCCACGTAGCACCACCCGTCCGTGGAGTACCAGGTCTTGCTGTTGGTCCCCTGGGGGACGAGCCCCTTTACGGCGCTCTCCGCAGCTTCCTTATCCCGAATAACGCTGAGGAAGCTCTCCTTGCGTTGCTCCAGAAGCTTTCGAGTGCCCTCCTGGGAAGGGCCGATGAGATCTGTATCCCTCACCACCTCCTCAAAGTTGGTGGATGTGCTCTCCTGCTCTCTGTAGTAGCCGTACTCCCACATGAAGCTATCTCCTGTCATGAGAGCTACCATGGCCTTATCCGCCTGAGCCTTGGCACGGCGTCCTGCCGCAAGCTTATCCTGGCCGCTGCTCTGCCCGGTGGTGTCCTGATGTACCAGGGAGCTTCCGAAGGAGACCAGCGCAACCTCGCCGGTTTCGGGAACTGTAATGATCCGGCCTCCCACGGGGGGGAGTAGCCCCGATTCCAGCTCACGGGAGATGGTTTTCATCCCCGCCCCCAGCGATGTGGCATCCAAGGCGCCCTCGGAGACCGCCTGGGTGGCGTGGCGGATCTTGGGGGTGGTGACGATGCTCACATAGACCAGCCCCTCGCCGTCGTCATAGACCGAGTAGGTTACGAACCCCCGAAGGGTGGCCTCCACCGCCTGGATGATCTCCTCCTGATAGCGTGAGGAGCGGGAGTCAAGGGATTCTTGCCCGGTCTCCTGGTTGAACGCCTCTTCGGCGAGACGCTCCCGAGCCTCCAGAGGGAGCCCTCGGAGGGCCTGAGCAAGGTTTTTCTTGGCCCGCATATGTGCCGCCACGTAGGCCTGACGATGGGCCTCCCGGGCGGCGTTGCGGTTGGGAAGGTTCTTGGGGTAGCTTCCGTCACCGGTGGCGACGAAGCCTATGCCGCTGCCGGTCTGGATCATCCATACCCCCGGGGAGTGCTGGGCTGCCGCCTTGGCCGCCGCCTTCTTGAAGGAGGGGGATTCAAAGCGCTGCATCCCAAAAAGCGAGTCCTTCGAGGGGGGCCCCACGTCTCCGTAAGCAGCCCGAAGTTCCGAGGGGGATGTGTCCAGCAGACTTTCGAGATTAATCCCCTGGGCCTCCGCAATCCCCGGGAGAGAGCATCCCAGAGCTGCTAGAACCAGAGCTTTCAGAAGAAGAGTGGAAAGTGCGAAAAAAATTCTTTTTTTCATGGCTACCGCCTCCTTGCCCGTCTATGGTGGAAAAGCCGAAAAAAATATGCCAAAAAGGTGTTTTATCGACTAAAGTAATGATATCATCTGAAGCAGTCCTGTTCAATCACAAAGGATAAAATGTTATACTTTTTCCGGGAAATGCTATGGAGTTTCAAGACGATTCTGCGAACGTAGTGCTGGTCTAGGTTGTAACGTAGAAAGGAGCGATGAAAAATGCGAAAAATAGGGATTTTTGCAGGTTTTCTCGGAGGGTTGCTACTGCTGCTCTCCCCGGTTCAGGGGGCTTTTGCGCTTCAAACCCTGGGAGATGTGCTGGAGCAGGGAGAGAATGCCCGTATCAACTGGACCGAGGGTTACATTGAGGCTACGGGGCAGGCCGTGGCACCTACGGATAAGGAAAACACCCCCCAGGGGAAGCTTCTCGCCCGGCGGGGAGCCGTGGTGGATCTGCAGCGGAACCTTCTGGAGTTCGTCAAGGGGGTTCGGGTGGATGCCAAGACGAGCATGCAGGATTTCATGGTGAACGACTATGTAAGTACCCAGGTACAGGGGACGATCAAAAGGGTGGAGATCACCGATGCTACCTGGGACGGAGAGATCTACAGCGTTACGGGGCGGATCAAGCTCGAAGATATGCGCAAGGCGGTAACCCCCGCCCTGCCGGAGCAGCCCGCATCCAAGCCGGTGACCCCGCAACCCAAGGGAACCAAGATTACCGGACTGGTCATCGACGTTCGGCATCTTCCTCTTATCCCTGCCATGACCTTCCGGGTGCTGGATGAATCGGGAAAAGAGGTCTATGGCCTCTCCTTCGTGGATAAAGAGCGCTTCCTCGCCTCGGGGCTTTGCGACTACCACACCAACCTCGACTACGCCAAAAATGCCCCCCGGGTAGCGGACAGCCCCCTGGTGGTAAAGGCGGTAAAGCTTGTGGGCCCCCAGAACGTGGATATCGTGATTCCCAACAGCGCGGCGAGCAAGATCCGCAGCAGCACCTGGGATTTCCGGACCACCTGCCGGGTTACGGTGGTGAAGCGCTAAACGAGAGGAGCTGCCCATGCGATATGCTTTCAACGTGCTACGAATTTTTGCGGCCCTTCTCTGCCTTACTCTCTTTCTTTCACCCCTGGAGGTATACGCTACCCAGGATATAGCGGTGGAGGCGGAGGGGCAGGCTCCCATTATCAACGGTGACAAGGCCCGGGCTCGGGACGAGGCCAAGCGTCAGGCCTAT
>Ga0334889_1005619_pt1 | contig 10290 bp, 8 predicted proteins | sample GraSluR1_MG_2_FD_207222 | JGI IMG/M metagenome (GOLD analysis project Ga0334889, IMG submission 207222) | Sludge microbial communities from methane-producing bioreactor in Wageningen University, Netherlands - Granular Sludge_8_08-R1 | ecosystem: Engineered > Bioreactor > Anaerobic > Unclassified ... | reverse complement strand
GCCCTGAGAGAATGGGCGAAATACAAGGACCTGCCGTTCACCCTCGAGATCCGGACCGTACTCCAGGAAGTCTGGGCGGCAAATGCCCCCAAGGTGTCACTGCCCACCGATACATCAACGAAGAAAAAGATGCAGCGGAAGCTGCTTCGCCTCAGCGCTCTCCTTGAGGAAGCGGACGAAGGTTTTCTCTCTCTATGGGAGTCCGCCAGGGAATCGGCCATGCCTGTTACCGTTCCGTCCTCTCCCGATGCCGCTCCCGCTCCGTCGAAGGCTTTCGACCGGGCTTCCCTTAAAGAGTATTTCGAGGAGCGGGGTGACGTCCTCCGGCGATGGACCGACGCGGCGGAGGAAACGGGCTTCCCGCCCTTTATACCTTCCCAGGAGTATCTTGAAACCAGTCTTTCGTACCTTTGGGATATCCTGCGGGCTGCCGAAATGGACAGCAGGGAGCCCCTCGATGAATTCATCCGGTCCCTTGATGAGGAGGGGCGGGGGAAAGAGCAGATTTCCACCATCTACAGGGCCTTCGAAAAGGAGGCATCTTCCTGGAAGGTGGACGGATATTCGGCTCTCTTCCTTCTCGTTCTGAACATGAAATGGGATATCCTGCAGCAGAAAGACCTTGTGGAGCTGAATATAAAGAAGGGATCCGACAGAATCAAGGGAGTATCCTGATTTTCCGCCGCTGCGGTATCTGTATTCACAGGGGAGGGCCGAATATGCCTTCCCCTTTTTGATATCCCGCGGAGCAAAGGGGGAGTGGGCTGTTGAAGGAAAAATACAGACTGCCCGGAATGGGGAAAACACTCCTGGCCGGGAAGGGTGAAGATTCCTTTCCTTTGACCCTGGACGGCCTTGAACCTCTTTCCTCCCTGGAGGAGAATGCTTTGCCTCAAACGGTCCTGATCGGAGAAAACGACGGACCCCGTGGAAAGCGTATTCTCGAGGAATGCGTTTCCCACGGGATTCCTTTTGTGGTGCTGGGAAGGGGATGGCCCCGGGATGTCCCTGCCGCTGTACGGAATCTCGCAAAGAAAACGGGTTCAAGGATCATCGGCCCGGGGAGCGGTGGCCTGGTTACACCGTTCCTGTCAGGAGACGGGCGGAGCAAAACCGCCCTTCTCGCAGAGGGAAGAGATCTCTTCCAGCGGACGGTGTGCGAGTCCCATGAGAGGTCGGTACCGATGCGATACGCATTCTCTTTTGGGGAAAAGAGCGACCTTTCTCCCGTAGAGGCAGCCCGGGCCATTCTCGAACTTGATGGGGAGGTTCGTTTTTTTGTCTTTCTCCTTGAGCGTCTCCGCAAGGGCAGGGACCTCCTCGAGTTTGCCGCGGAAGCGGCCGGTCGCGGGAAATGCGTCGGTCTGCTGGAGTATGATCCTCTTTCCGGAGAAGACCGGGTCAGGGAGTCCGCCCTCCGGCAGTTCGGTATCGTCTCCCTTCACGAACCCTCCCAGGTGGTTGATGGAGCAGCTGCTTTTCTTGCCTGCGGCGTAGAGCTGCACAGGGGGATTCTCCTCGAAGCGGGCCAGGGAGAAATGGCCCGGCTCGTCAGGTCCGAAGCGTCCAGGAGGGGAATTCCCCTTCTCGACCAGGACGACGGATCCTCTCCGGTGCTGAAGGTTCTCAGGAACTGCGTGCATACATCTCCCCGGAGGCCGATGGCGGAAAAGACCGGTGATAAAAAAAAGCCTTGCCTCCTGGCCTCTTCCCTGTCCTTTCCCCGGGAAGAGAACGGACGCGGTCCGGAAGATCCGAAGACTCCGCTCATACCCGGCATCGGAAGATCCCTGGACGCACTTTCCTATACCTTTTTTCCCGAGGCCGCAACAATGACGGGGGGGACGGAAAAGCCCATCCCGCCCGGCTGCCCGATACACCCCCGGCCCACGGAATATGATGCAAAAGTTCTTCTCGGCGCTTTCGGCATACCCGTGGCGAGGGAGAGACTCTGCAGGTCTTTCAGAGAAGCTGCGGAGGCTGCGGAGGAGATCGGGTATCCTGTGGCCCTCAAGGTCATGTCACCGAACATCCTTCGCAAAAGTGAGGCAAGGGTGGTCGCCCTCAATTTGCAGGACCGGGAGGAACTGAGGAACGCCTACGGCAGGACACTTGAAAAAGCGAGGGTCGCCAACCCCCGGGCCAGGATAAGGGGAGTCCTTGTCCAGGAAATGATCAGGGGCGGAACCGAATGGAGGATGGAATTCCGGAGGGATTCCCGGTTCGGTCCCCTTGTGGAAACCGGAATAAGCGGAGTTTATACGGAAATTTTGCCGGACGGGGTGATCCGGGTTGCTCCTTTCGACGAAAAAGAAGCTTTGTGCATGATAAGGGAATCGAGGGGATATCCGCTGCTGCTGGAAGGATGGAGAAGAGATCCTCTCGATATGGTTGCTTTTGCCTCGGCACTCTCCGCCTTTTCCAGACTGGCATTCTGCGAGAGGGAAGTGGCCCGGCTCGACGTCAATCCGCTCTTTGTGAACAAAAAGGGCGTCCTTGTAGTGGATGCCTTCATAGAAAAGAAAGGAAGGAAAAAATGAGTTTCCTGTTCTGGATTCTTCTGGGGTACCTCGCCGGTTCCTTTCCCACGGGCTATCTTGCAGCCCGGGCATTTCGGGGGGTGGATATTCGGACCTTCGGTTCAGGCAATGTGGGTGCGACCAACGTGGGAAGGCTCATGGGGAAAAAATGGGCGGTTGCAGTCACACTTTTGGATATGATCAAGGCGTCCGTCGGGATTTTATGCGCCCGGGCCGCCGGTGTTGAATCCTCATGGACCATTGCTTTCACCGGTTTTGCCGGTGTCTGCGGTCACAATTTCCCTCTGTGGCTCGGTTTCCGGGGAGGAAAGGGTGTCGCATCCACCTACGGCGTCGTGTTTTTTCTCCACCCGCCTCTCTCTTTTTTTCTTGCCCCTGCGGGAGGTGTCATCTGGTTTGCCCTGCTGAAACTGAAGGGATATGTTTCTCTCGCGTCCCTCATTTCTCTCTGGTGCCTTCCCGGCATCGCCGCCGCTCTCTCTTTCCCCGCTCCCTTCCTCGCCCTTCTGACAGCCCTGGCCGCCCTTTCCACCACACGGCACAGGGACAACATCCGCCGTCTTTTTGAAGGAAAGGAAAGCAGCTTCAAGAAATAGGAACCCCGACTCGTCAGGATCTTCGACCATGCCCATTCGCATTGACTAATGCTGACCAATGGCGTAGAATAATCATCGGGAAATTTTACGTCTGGAGGGAAGTGCCATGGCGAGTCTGACGAGAGTCATTGAAAACTATATCAACAACCTTTTTTCCGAGATGGACGAACAGGCCGTGTCGCTCCGGAGAAAGGAGCTGGCCGAAATCTTCGGATGTGTGCCCAGCCAGATCAATTACGTCCTCAGAAGCCGTTTTACCCCCGAGCGGGGCTATATCGTGGAAAGCCAGAGAGGCGGCCATGGATATATCCGGATATTCAGGCTCTGTTACGATATTCCGGAGGAAAGAATCAACCATATAGAAGAAATAGTGGGGGATGCCGTTACCGACCAGGAGGCAAAGCGCCTCCTGACATCGCTCCAGGAACGGGGCATGATCGATTCCCGGGAGCGGATCCTTATCGAGGTCGCCCTCCGGCACGCCGACGAGCTCGGGAGTTCGGAATTCGACGTGTCGCCCTACAAAAGGAACGCCATACAGGCAGAGCTTCTGAAGAGAATGCTCCGGAGCCTGGCCCTGGCGTGAACCAAAGGAGAGACTCCCTGACCGGGAGAGACAAAGGATGATGAATCATGTGGCAGTTTTTCACTGAGAGGGGAAAAAAAGTAGTCCAGCTTGCCCACAGGGAAGCTCTTCGCCTCGGGCACGACGTTATCGGAACGGAGCACATCCTTCTCGGCATACTTGCCGAAGGGGAAGGTGCTGCGGTGCAGTCCATGGAATCCCTCGGGATCAATCTTCACGAGATGAGACTCCGTATCGAGGAGTCGGTCGGCAAATCCCATCCCATCCTCAAGCCGGTGGATCTTCCCCTCAGCCCGAGAGCGAAACGGGTGCTGGATCTTTCCATCCGGGAAGCCCGGAACATGGGAGTCAATTATGTCGGAACGGAGCATATCCTTCTGGGTATCCTCGCTGAAGGGGAGGGCATGGCGGCCCAGATGCTCCAGTCCGTAGGCGTCGACCACGCCCAGGTTGTCAGGGAAGTCCAGCGGTTTCTCGGCGGAGCCGACAGTGACGGAGACCGGGGAACGGAGCCGCCGGCGGAGACAGGCCGCAAAAAGGGCCGGACGAAGACGCCGACCCTGGATCAGCTTGCTCTCGACCTGAGCGAAAAGAGCAGGAACGGCGAACTCGATCCCGTGATCGGAAGAGTCAAGGAGATCCGGAGGATAATCCAGATCCTATCGAGAAGGACGAAAAACAACCCGGTGCTGATCGGTGACCCGGGAGTGGGCAAGACGGCCATCGTGGAAGGGCTTGCCCAGAAAATTTCCGACGGGGACATACCGGAGATTCTCAAAGACAAAAAGGTCATGCAGCTCAACATGGGGAACCTTGTGGCAGGAACCAAGTACCGCGGAGAGTTCGAGGAGCGCATGAGAAAACTGGTGAAGGAACTGTCCGAGGCCAGGGACGTCATCCTCTTCATCGACGAGATCCACACCATTGTCGGAGCGGGAGGGGCAGAAGGGGCCGTTGATGCCGCCAACATTCTCAAGCCAAGTCTTTCCCGGGGAGAGTTTCAGGTCATCGGGGCCACTACGCTGGACGAATACCGGAAGCATATCGAAAAGGACGCCGCCCTTGAGCGACGTTTTCAGCCCGTTCATGTCCAGGAACCGAGCGTTGACGACTCCATTCTTATCCTTGAAGGCCTTCGTGACCGGTATGAATCCCATCACAGGGCGAAGATACAGGACGATGCCCTTGAGGCTGCCGCACGGCTTTCCGCCCGGTACATCACCGACCGTCATCTTCCGGACAAGGGGATAGATCTCATCGACGAGGCGGCCGCCAGGGCAAGGATCAATGCCATGGAGACCCCTGAATCCCTGAAAGAGATGGAGAAGAAACTCGAGGAGATCAGGAGGGAAAAGGAAGCTGCCGTTGATTCCCAGGAGTTTGAAAAGGCTGCCCGGCTCAGGGATGATGAAAGGAAGCTTTCGGAGGATCTTGAGGAAGAGCGGCGGAAGTGGCGGTCCCGGAGAAACTCCTACCAGCCTGTGGTAACGGGTGAGGATATTGCCGACGTGGTGGCCGAGTGGACCGGAATACCGGTTTTCCAGCTTACGGGAGAGGAATCGGAGCGGCTCCTCCGAATGGAAGAGGAGATTGAGAAGCGGCTCATCGGCCAGAATGAAGCTGTGGTTTCCGTCGCCAGGGCCATACGGCGTGCCAGGAGCGGCCTCAAAGACCCCAGGCGGCCCATCGGCAGCTTCCTTCTCCTGGGGCCCACCGGAGTGGGCAAGACGGAACTTGCCAGGCGGCTGGCCGAGTTTCTCTTCGGTTCGCAGGATACCATGATCCGTCTTGACATGAGCGAATTCATGGAAAAACACGAAGTTTCCAAACTCATCGGCGCCCCCCCGGGATACGTTGGCTACGAAGAGGGAGGCAAGCTCACGGAAGCGGTCCGGCGGAGACCCTACTCGGTGGTGCTTTTCGACGAAATCGAAAAGGCCCATCCCGACATATTCAACATACTGCTCCAGATTCTGGAAGACGGACGGCTGACGGACGGTCAGGGGAGAACTGTGGATTTCCGGAACACGGTCATCCTCATGACCAGCAACGTCGGGGCCAGGGAGGCGGCCAGGGGGTCGACTCTCGGGTTTTCCGGGGGAGACGAGAAAGACCCCTTCGACTGGAGCAGGCTCAAGGCCGCGATAATGGATGAGGTGAACAGGACATTTCGGCCCGAGTTCATCAACCGTCTCGATGAAATGATCGTCTTCCGGCCGCTGAACAGGGAGAACATGATATCCATCGTAAGCATCATGCTTGAAGAAGTTGTCTCCAGGCTTGCCTCCAGGGACATCGTCCTGTCGGTTGGCGACGATGTGCGGTCTTTTCTCCTTGACAAGGGATACCAGCCGAAGTTCGGGGCCCGGCCTCTCCGGAGGACAATCCAGACCCATATCGAGGATCGGCTGGCTGACTTCCTCCTCGGAAAGGGAAGCACCCGGGAAAAGAGCATCGAAGCGTTTCTTGATGGAGATGAAGTGAGCTTTCGCTCTGTCGCGGGACAGAAAAACGACCTGGCCGAAACGGTTTCAAAATAGGAACCCCACTTTTCCCCTTCGGGCGGAAGGAGGCATCCCATGGACGGTTCATCACTCTGGATGTTGTTTCTCCTTTTTTTCATCGTGTTTCCCCAGATGAAGCAGCAGCTGATCCAGTGGCGCAGGGTGACCGCCATCAGGAACTGTGAAAAGAGGCGGGGAACACGGATCATCACCCTGATCCATCGCCAGGAAACCATGGGATTCCTCGGCATGTTTTCCAGGAATTTCATCAACATAGAGGACTCCGAGGAAGTGCTGAGGGCGATACGGCTTACCTCCGACGATACGCCCATCGACCTCATCATCCACACCCCCGGCGGTCTCCTCCTGGCGGCTGAACAGATTGCCAGGGCTCTGAAGCGGCATCCGTCGAAAGTGACGGTGGTCGTACCCCATTATGCCATGTCGGGGGGCACCCTCATCGCCCTCGCGGCGGACGAGATTCTGATGGACAGGCACGCTGTTCTTGGACCGGTGGATCCGCAGATCGGCAAGTATCCGGCGGCCTCCATCCTGAAAGCGGTGGAAAGCAAGGCAGTAAACGACGTGGACGACGAGACCCTGATTCTCGCTGACGTGAGCGGGAAAGCCCTCCGGCAGACGCGGGACCTTGTGTATGAACTGATATCCGAGCGCCTCGGCGAGGAAAAGGGAATGGAACTGGCGAAGATCCTCACCGAGGGCCGGTGGACCCATGATTACCCGATCACCGTGGACGAAGCGGCTGATCTCGGTCTGCCTGTGGTGCCGAACGATCAGGATTCCTTCTGCAACCTGATGAGCCTTTATCCTCAATCCACCTCCGCACGGCCTTCGGTTCAATATATACCGGTGCCCTACCCCGGCCGCCCCTCCGCCCATTCCCCCAGGGACATCTACTGAAATGGAGGTTCTGCCATGAAATGCCGATCCGTCTTCTGTCTTCTTGTTGTTCTCTCTCTCCTGGCGGCCTTTCCCGCGGCAGGTTCTGAAGAGGCCGTCCTTACAGTGGGAGATGACAAGGTTTCCGGGGATGAGATTTTATATCTGCTCAGCCTCGAACTTGGTGGAAACGATGCCCTTGCGGCGCTCCGATTGAAAGAAATGACCGAAGAGGAACGAGCGGACTTCCTCGAGAGAGTATCCACAGCTCTTCTCTTTTCCAGGGGGGCTGTTCTCAAGGGACTCCACATTGACCCGAAAATAGCCGCCCAGTTGCGCTGGAACCAGGTCAACCTCCTGGCAAATGCCTATATCGCCTCGCTCGAACCCCGGCTGACCTTCGGTGACAATGAACTGAAAGCTGCGTATGAAAAGAACCGGCAAAAATATGTCCGCAAAGGAAGCGCCAGGATCAGGCATATTTTTGTCACCTCCGGAGAAAAAGGAAGATCGGCCCTTCTTGCCCTTCTTTCCGGGGAAGATTTCTATTCCGTCGCCGGGCGCCTCAGTGAGGATTCAGCCTCATCCGCGTCAGGAAGCGAAACGGGGTGGGTAGAAGAAGGGACCCTCCCTGAAAGTCTTGACAGGCTCGTATTCTCCGCCCCGCTCAATACTGTCCTCGGGCCCGTGGAAGCAGGCGCCGGATTCTACATTTTCGAGGTGATGGAACGAAGTGAGGGCCGTTCTCTCTCCTTTGCTGAAGCAAAAAAACTGGTAGCCTCTGACCTTCAAAAGACAGTCCTCTCGGGAGAGGCCGCTTCTCTCCGGAAACGGTTCCCCGTGATCTCGAGACCAGCTGCTCTCGGGAATATCCCCTTGCACTGATTCCAGGCTGTTTCCGGGGTGCGGCTTATGCTGCACCCTTTTTTCTTTCTCCATGAACAGTGTAATTTATGGACAGATGAAATTTCTCTCTTTATAATGAGAAAACGCCCTGAAACGAAGGCGGAAAAATCGCGGAAACAGAAAGGATGGATATACATGGAGCTTGAAAGGGGAAGAAAACCCAGCTTCGGCGAAGCCCTCTTTGTTCTTGTTGTCGATGCCCTTATCATCAGCTACGGAGTTCTGGACATCCATTTCGAGTCAGGCGCCACTTTCGGACTGGCTCTGTCGGCTCATGTGCCTCTTTTCATAGCGGCAGTCTTCACCGCCATTGTCGGAGTGTTTTTTATCGGCAAAAAGTGGCGCGCTGTTGAAGAAGGCATGATCAACGGCATTACTGTTGCCCTCCAGGCCGTCCTGATCCTCATGACCATCGGAGGCCTCATCGGGGCCTGGATCCAGAGCGGAGTCGTTCCCACCCTCATCTATTACGGCCTGAACCTCCTTTCTCCCCAGTATTTCCTCCTGGCGTCGCTTCTCATCTGCTCGATCGTGTCCCTTTCCACGGGCAGCTCATGGAGCACAAGCGGCACCGTGGGCATCGCCCTCATGGGAATAGGTGCGGGGCTCGGCGTCCCTGCCCCAGTAACCGCAGGATTCGTCATCTCCGGGGCCTATTTCGGCGACAAGATGTCACCCCTGTCTGATACCACGAATCTTGCCCCCGCAGTGGCCGGAAGCGACCTTTTCAGCCACATCAGGGCCATGCTGTGGACAACCGGCCCCACGCTACTGATAGTGGCCGGAATAGCCGTGTATATGGGCGGAAGCTACAGCGGAGCCGAGCTCGATAGTTCCCGCATATCGGTCATCCAGCAGATGATGTCGTCAGAATTTGCCATTTCCAAGATCGGATTCCTGCCGCCCCTTCTCGTTCTTCTTCTTGCGGCGCTGAAAGTCCCCGCCCTGCCGGGGATAACCGCAGGAATGCTGCTTGCCGCAGGCATGTCCCTCTTTCAGGGAGTAGGACTGGGCGATGTGCTGGGAGCTCTTCATTCCGGCTATACCCCGGGCCTTATCAGCCAGGTTGCCGAATCCGCCGACATAGGAGCGGTGAATGAACTCCTCAAGGGGGCGGTCGTTTTCCAGCCGGAGAACTTCGAGACCGTAAAGGAAGTGGCCTCCATGCTGAACGACCTTCTTGCCAGGGGCGGCCTGACGGGTATGCTCGAAACGGTGGCCCTCATCCTGGTAGCCCTTGTGCTGGGCGGCATCATGGAGACCTGCGGCTTCCTCGAGGTGCTCCTTGAAAGGCTCATGGCGAAGGTGAAGTCCGTGTTCGGTCTTGTGGGGGCGGTTATTTCCTCCTGCGTTTTCACCAACATGTTCCTCGGGGACCAGTATCTTGCCCTGGTCATGCCTGGGAGGATGTTCCGGCCTGCCTTTGAAGATTTCCGAAAAGACGGCAAGGGGCTGGATCCGAAACTTCTTTCCCGATCCCTTGAGGATTCCGGAACGCTCACATCCGTCCTCGTCCCCTGGAATACATGCGGAGCGTACAACAGCGGCGTTCTTGGCGTACCGACCCTTTCATACCTTCCCTATGCCTTCCTCAACTATATCAATCCTCTCGTTGCGCTTCTCATGACCAGGCTGGGAATTGGAATTCCCTGGGTTGAAAAGCACGAGACCGGAGAGGTCACCGCAGATTGAGCGAAACGAGGGTCTTTTCCGGAAGCGGACTTCCTTTTCCGCGGTGGATGAGGGGTGCAGGTCTGCTGACCGGTTTCTTTCTTCTTTCCGACGGCCTTCGCCGCCTCCTCACGGGGGGCGGCGGGCTGTCGGACTTTGTTCCTTACCTCCTGGTAGGTTCCGCCTGCGTTTACGTGGCCGGATACGACAAAAAAGTTACCCTTTCCGAGAAGGGGTTTGTCAGGCAAACCCTCTTCTGGGGTAAGGGAAGGACTGACATTCTCCCCTGGAGCGAAATGGAAGAAATGATCCTCATGCCTGCGGGAAAAGGAACCGGTGTTTTGTTTCCTCTGAAGGACAGGGGATGGAGGGCATTTTTCCCCGAAGCCACGGAAGCGGACCTTCGTGCCGCTGCCGCGGAATACAGACCGGAACTTCCTGTTTCAACGGGCACCGGATCCCGTTAAATATATACCATTCCAAGGGCAGCGGCATCCGCGAAGTGATTCAGGTTCACATCTGAAGAGGAGAGGACTTTTTCAAGATGACACAGGATAATACCATTTACAGGGCGCTTGCTCTCGGGC
>Ga0334889_1005615_pt1 | contig 10292 bp, 13 predicted proteins | sample GraSluR1_MG_2_FD_207222 | JGI IMG/M metagenome (GOLD analysis project Ga0334889, IMG submission 207222) | Sludge microbial communities from methane-producing bioreactor in Wageningen University, Netherlands - Granular Sludge_8_08-R1 | ecosystem: Engineered > Bioreactor > Anaerobic > Unclassified... | reverse complement strand
ACGCAGAATTTAAATATCGAGAGGATCAAGATGGGGCCAGGTCGAGGTAGCCAAGCCTGGTATGGCGCAGGTTTGCTAAACCTGTGTCCCTTCGGGACTCGAGGGTTCGAATCCCTCCCTCGGCGCTCATTTACTAGTAATGCTTAAGTAGTAGAACGTCTATTTTATTTCTTGGTGGGCAAAGTGGTTAAGCCTGACAAGTCTCGTTATGTGTATCTCTATCTACCATCCACCGAGGACAAAAAGCGTTGGGAGAAATTAGCCACCGAGGCTGGAATCCCCCTTACGAAGTTTGTCATCGAGATTGTGGAGAACGCTCTCCTGGAGGAGTCGGAGTTCAGGCCTCGGGCTGAGATGGTAAAGGAGCTGGGAAGTCTCAGAGACGAGGTGAGAAAGCTTAGAGATGACCTCAAGCTCAAGAACATTGTCATCGATAAATACGAGGCCGAGCTGAAGAGGTACCGAAGCGCAACCTTCCTGGAGGGCGGGTTTGAGGGGGCTCGCGAATATAACCAAGAACTCGTAGAGCTGCTGAAGAGGAAGAGCGTCGTCGATAGCTACAAGATACTCGAAGAGCTTGGGATCGATCCCCGCGAAGCCGATCTCGTAAAGGCTGTCTCATCACAGCTCGATAACCTGGAGGCTTACGGGCTGGTGGAGTCCACCCCACGCGGCTGGAGGTGGAAAGGATGATTCAGGCCCCCCCAAAATCTTCTGTGGCGGTCTCAGATGCGAGGAGAGAGCCCCCATCAGACAGAATAATTGACAGGTTTGAAAGAGACTGCTCAATTCGAGGCATGTCGCCCCTCTCGGTCAAGAGCTATGTCTATAACGTCCAAAAGTTCCACAACTACCTAGAAGAGAGAGGATTGCATCTGCTGGATGCCGACAAGGACGTATTGAGAGACTACCTGGAATTCATGAGATACGACCGGGGATTGAATCAGAAGACGATCGAGAACAACTTCACCACCCTATCCAGCTTCTGCGAATATCTAGCCTATGAAGGGCTTCTGGAGATGAACCCCGTCCTTCAGGTGCGAAAACGGTATTTGAGGCGCTACAAGGACAACGACGACGGCCAGACCCGCCAGCTCATCTCTGTGGAGGATATGACCCGTCTCATCAACTCGACCCTTGATGCGAGAGATAAGGCGATCATCACTCTCTTCGCGAAGACTGGCATAAGGCGGAAAGAACTCATCGCCCTGGATGTCGACGATATAGAATGGGTGGAGCAGAGCATCCGACTCAAGCCGACGGCGAAAAGGACCAACCGGACGGTATTTTTCGACAACGAGACCTCGTTCATACTGAGGCGGTGGCTGAGGGTCAGAGAGTCGCGAAATAAGGATGGTGCAAAGGCCCTCTTCATAAACAACCGTGGCGAAAGGATACAGCGAAGCGGAGTAAGCCGAATGGTCGAAAAGGTGGCGATCCAGGTTGGTCTGCATGATCCCACGTCCGACCGGATGGAGGACCACTTCTCGCCTCACTGTTGCCGCCACTGGTTCACCACCCACCTCCGACGGGCGGGCATGCCCCGCGAGTTCATCCAGGAACTGAGGGGAGATGCCCGGAAAGAGGCCATAGATATCTACGATCATATCGATAAGAAGGAGCTTCGCGAAAGCTACCTCGTCCATATACCGCAACTGGGGATATAGGAAGAAGATCGAAGAGATCGGGATAGTATTATAAGTAGGGAGGTAGCAGGTAATTAGCACTGCGAGGTGAAGCTTATGGCAAAACCCATAAAGATCGGCTTGGTCTTAGAAGGTGAGGATGCCGAAGAATTTATGGAGGATTTTCGCAACCCAAAAGTAACGGACGAGCAGGTTCGCGAGTTTAGGGAAGCCCTGCGAATCTACAAAGCAAATCCGGTCTATTGATGAAAAAAATCCCTTCTGAGGAGCTGCGGCTTTGTGCCTTAAATAAGAGGCATGATCTAAACTCTTTTAATTCTGTTAGCGATGAGTTGAACGATTTTCTAAAGAATGACGCGCTAGGTGGTCAAAACAGTATGATAAGTAGAACCTACTTGTGCTTCTATAAAGAACGCCTTGTAGGATTTATTACTTTAATAGGGGACACAATAGAAGCAAAGTTGATGATCAAGAAAGACGGCATAGAAGATTACGAATATGAAAAATATCCAGCAATAAAAATAGGAAGATTGGCTGTAGATAAGGATTGTGAGGGACAAGGGATCGGCCCCCACATGCTAAAGTGGAGTATCGGTTTGGTTTATCAAATATCCCAACGGATAGGATGCAGATATATAACAGTAGATTCAAAAAAAGATTCGATCTGGTTCTATGAACGAGAAGGTTTCAAACTCGTAAATAAACAACGAAACCGCAATTTCCCTCCGATGTATTTGAATATGTACGCATTTCGTCAAAAGATGGAGCATATAGAATCTTTGGGGTCCTTTCAAGAAAACGAGTAATCAGAACCCAAGAATTCGTCCCGTTTGCGAAATGCTGAAGCCTTACACGCGGGAGTATATTTTGAGCGGGAAAAACTGATCCACATCTTGAATGAAGTAGTGCTAGCCGTCTCCAGATATTCGTTCTTGGATAGGCGCGCGGGGGGATGGCAAGGCAGAATATCATCAACTAAACCCCAAGCGTCGAAAAGATCGCAGGAGCGAAAGCGTAGGTTCGACGAGCTAGATGGCTGCCACGAAAACTGGAGGAGATCCCCGAAGCCGAAAGATAGAAGTGAGGCTAGAAGCGGTGGCCATGCTGAGTGCAACAAAGCAAAAGGCTCAGGCTGAGGGGTTTCTCTAGCCACTTCAGTTATATGTAGCGTCCCGCTATTCAGATAGATTAAAGTCACATAACCAAGGACGAAACATTTTTTGGTGATCATGACAGTCTCCCACTCCAGAGGAGGGGATGATAACGAGAATTAGCCCGATTTTGGCCCTGTTGATGTTGGCGGCGTCGATGCCAGCCGTGGCGGACGAAGTGGATGATCTCATATTGGATCTCAAGTACGGGACGCCAGATTACCGAGAGGAGGCTGCCATTAGTCTCGGTGAGATCAGAGACTCCAAGGGGGTCGATCCATTGATCGAAGCTCTCAAGGACGAGGATGAAGTGGTCAGAGGGTGGGCAGCCTGGTCTCTCGGAGAGATCGGCGATCTCAATGCGGTAGATCCTCTCATCAAGGCGCTCAAGGATGAGGATGAGTGGGTGCGAGCGGAAGCTGCATCGGCTCTTGGTAACATCGGCGATTCAAAGGCTTTCGATCCTCTTATTGTTGCTCTCAATGACGAGGATGAAGTGGTCCGGGGGAGGGCGGCTTCGGCTCTTGGCAACATCGGCGACCCAAAGGCCGTCGATCCTCTTATTGTTGCTCTCAAGGATGATGACAGGGTGGTCCGATGGGAAGCTGCCTCGGCTCTTGGCAACATCGGCGATCCAAAGGCTGTCGATCCTCTTATTGTTGCACTAAAAGATGATGATAGTGTGCTCCGATGGGAAGCTGCCTCGGCACTTGGCAACATCGGCGACCCAAAGGCTGTCGATCCTCTTATTGTTGCTCTCAAGGACGATGACTGGGCGGTCCGAATGCGTGCTGCCGAGGCGCTCGGCAACATCGGCGATCCAAAGGCTGTCGACCCTCTTATTGTTGCTCTCAGGGATGATAATTCGATCGTCCGACGGTGGGCAGCTTCGGCTCTTGGTAGCATCGGCGACCCAAAGGCCGTCGATGCTCTGAGCTACATGGCTTCAAGGGACAAGGACGAATCTGTCAAGAAGACTGCTGCCGGGGCACTCAGCAAGCTAGGAGATCCAAAGGCTGTCGATCCTCCGATCGAGACTCACAAGGATTATGACGGGGTGATACAATCGATGGCCGCCGTAGCTCTTGGCGAGGTCCAGGCGTACGACGAAGCCATCCTAATCAGCCCGGAGAATACTTCGACCCAGAGTAATAGCGTATTTGCCCTCGAAATGCAAGTATGTCTTGAAAAGGGGGAATGTCAAATACGTCTACCGAACTCGATTATATCCTCCTGGTTATTTGAATCGACTGAAAATCAGAAATTTTCTTACAGTATAGACCCCTCCTCGAACGCGGCAGTTTCAGGGATGCAAATTAGCATAAAATACGCTGCACAACCTGTTTATAACCCAACTAGTATCGAGTGGCCGATGAATATTTGGGTTGTACAGGTTCCCGGGAATTATTCTGATAATGACACGAAACTCGAAGTCTGTGAAATAGTTCTAAGATCGATTTGGGACACCTTATATAAAGATGATTTTGAAGGTTATGATTACATAGTGTGGGGAAACCTTGAGAAAAAGAATATCACCACGTGTTGGAGTTATGTTTGCACTTCGGATCATCCAGCTGTTAGCGGGAAAGTAAACCGCAGGCATGGGAATAGACTCTTAGATACAGGATACGGGGAAGGTTTGAGCGAGGCCACGGCATATTTCATAGATCCTAATTATATCGTCGTCTACGAATATATAACGCGAGGCAAAGTGTTACAACGCTCCTGGGTCCAGTTTATACTTGTTCAACCTCTTGAAACCTGAGGCGGTATAGCTCTCTGGCCCTCCTTAAAGCGTCTTCTGCCTCGGGGCGGCGACCCAACTTTTCGAGGGCCGCGCCTTTCTTTTCCCAGGCAGAATGAAACTTGGGGTCCATCTGGAGGATCGCATCGTAGAACTGGATGGCTTCGTCATACTTGCCTTGGCAGTAGAGTATCTCGCCCCTATTCAGCATCGATGCCTTAGTATTGAACTCGCCTATCGCCCGCTCCATCCCGATACCGGCCTCGTCATCGATTTGAGATCGAGCAAGCTCGCTCAGATAGTATTCATATGGCGCGCGGCCCTTAAGACCAACTTGGTTACGCTTCCTCTTATCGATCGTCCCATCTTTGACTAGCTTCTGCAGATGGTAATTCACAGTAGTGGCGGCGTGAACTTCGGAGAGCGCCTCGGTAATCTCAGCAGCTGTAACGGGCCGCCTATAGGTCGCGAGGAAGAGGAACTTAACGACATCGCGATCTACTTGATTTTCGTAAGTGATGGCCATATAATTTTTGATCTTCTGCGTGAAACTCCACCCTACTGGTATTTGTTTCAAATGGTATTTAAACCCTTTGAAATAATATGACACCAAAAACATACATTAGGAACACTTAAATATCACATAGCACACATGTACGTTTGTGACAAGGACCCGGCGCTATACTGCGTATCAGCCTCTTCTTTTGACGGAAGAAGATAAGGCGACGCTCGATCGTATATCCCGACAGAAACAGTGCCCTGTGGCCGAGATCATCCGAGGGTATATCCGGCGAGCTTGGGCAGAAGATGGAGTAAAATTGGAGGAAGTTTGAATGCAGATGCCCCGTATACTTCATCCGTGGGAAGAAGCGGTCGGCGTCGAACACGGGCTGGACTCGGAAGGAGACAGCCTCCTGGCGAAGATCGGTCCGATCGTCGTGGTGCTGCCCCCTGAAATGGAGGACGTTATGCGCTCGTTGATCGGCCGTCGGGTCGGAATCTTGCGAGTCGATGACCGTGATCGTCCATATAGGTTGCGAGTTTTCGAGGATGTACCGAGACGATAGGAGGCGGGAGGAGCGGCAGGTCGACCCGGACGACTTCGAGGACCGAGAGGGCGAGATCGGCCAACGGCTGGACCGAGATCTGGCGAGGCCGACGAAGAGGCCGAGGGGGGAGCTATGACCTCCCCCCAGGCGGCGATCCCGGATCAGCTCGAAGGCCGGGGGCTCCGATTTACCAGGCTGAGGCGGCCGGTCATAGGCGACAGCGCCACCGGAAAGGCCCCCCTTGATAGGGATTTCTACGACGCGGGGGCTCTTGCTGAGGACGACCCCTCACTCCTGGAGCACCTGGCGGCGGGTGGAGGGTTCGGGCTGGTGGGGACCTACGGGGACCTTATCGGCTTCGATGCCGACGACTCCGGGGAGCTGGAGGCGTTGGGGATCATGGCCCGCCTCCCTCCGACTCTGGCCGACCGGGCCCCCCACAAGACCGAAAGCCTACATCTCTATTACGTTTGTCCGGGGCTCCCAAAAACGTTTCATTTTTACCATCCGACTAAGGCGACGGAGAAGGACGGCGAATTGAAGAGGATGGAGCTGGGCCAGATATGCGCGGGGCGGGGGCATATCACGGGGCCGGGGGCGCCCCACTGGAGTGGGGGCCGGAGGGAGATCATCGATTCCTCCTCCCTCACCGAGATCACCGTCGATGACCTCCGGGCGATCCTCCGGGGCCTGGCGTTCTCCGAGGACCCCACCAAAACCCCGACCTTCGACGAGGCGGCGGGCCTGGAAGATCCGGCGGGGAGACGGGATGACCTGGAGGAGATCGCCAGGAAAGCCCGACGGGGGCGACGGGGAGACGGCCCCTCCCTCTCGGAGCGGATCGGGGATATCCGGCGGGTTCTCACCGCCTACGGGTGGAGCCCGACGACGACGAGCGGGGACACCTTGAAGGGCGATATTCCCGGCGAAGCGTCGAAGAGCAAAACGGCGCTGGCGGTCGATGTCAAAAAAGGGGTTTGGCATTGCAAACACCACGATCCAAGCGGCGGGGATGCCGCCTCCCTGGTGGCTCTCTTTGAGGGACTGATTAATTGCCGAGGTCACGACGCCCTGAGGGACGCCACCGTCTTCCAGGCGGTCATCAAGGCCTGCGAGGAGAAGGGGCTGATCCCCGACGACGGCCGGGGTGGGGGGGAGAGCTCAAAACGCATACCTCCGATGAAGGCGAGAGAGACGGCCGGTGACCTGTTCCCGCTCTCCTCTGATGACGTTTTGAAAGCCACCGCCACAGGATGGAAGTTCTCACCAGCGAAGGCGGCGGCGGCGTTCCGGCGAGAGATCCCGCTCAAAATGGCTTCATGGGACCCTAAAACTATCTGGTGGTGCGATCTAGGTATTTGGAGGCCCGACGGGGACCGACTCCTAGCGGGGCTCTGCGATGACCTGGGGGACGAATACTCCAACGGCTACCAGGTGAACGAAGTTCTCCGCCGGCTGAGGGTAAAACTCGGATGGGATCGAGTAGATTTCGACGTTGCGAGCCCCTACCTGATCGCCACAAAGAACGGGTTTACTATCGACCTCCGGACCGGCGAGGCGAGGAAGACGAGTCCCGACGACCTAATTTCAATGCCGATCAACGCCGCCTACGACCCATCGGCCCGGTGCCCGGTGTTCATTGAATTTTTAAAAGGTTCTTGCGGGAACGATACCGACAGGTTGACCCTTTGCGATCATCTGGCGGCGTGTGCTATCGCTATGGAGATCGAATATATCCTATTCCTGTTGGGCCATGGTTCCAACGGTAAGAAGGTTTACGCGAAGTTCATGCTGGACCTCTTCGGAGTCGGGGCGGGTGAGGCTATCGGGTTGGAGGAGCTGAGCAAAAGCCGGTTTGCTGTATCGTTTCTGATGCGAGCCCGGTTCTGCATCGGGACCGAACAAAACCCGACCGACGTCCAAACCGAAATGATGAAACGGATATCGGGCGGCGACTGGATATCGGCCGATATCAAGAACGTGCACGAACGGGCGAGGTTCCGGCCGTTTACTCAACTCATGTACGATACCAACGGCATGCCCGCTATCGAGGATAACTCGGCGGGCTGGCAACGTCGGTTCGTGGCGGTGAACATGCCGTTCAAGTTCGTAGATAACCCGAACGAGAACGACCCCCTCCAGAAGAAGGCAGACCGGCGGCTCGGCGAGAAACTTGCATCCGAGGAGGAGAAGAGCGGCGTCCTAAACCTGCTTATCGAGCGGGCGCGGGCGGTTTGTGAGAACTTCCAGATAACGCGGCGTGAAAACGACACCGTAGCCTACAACAAGCAATCTTTCAGTGTCCGAGATTTCATAGATCAGTTCGTCGAGTTCTATCCGGACCACAGGGGCCTCTACCAGGAACCGGCCGGGCTTCTTTTTGACCGATTTGAGGAATATGCCCGGTATACCGTGGGGGCGACGGTGACGAGGCAGAAGTTTTCTATGATACTTGGAAAGGCTAACGGCCGGACCTCCGAGAAGATCACAGTTGAGGGAATAAACGTTCGGGGGTTCCGGGGGCTGAGGTTTAACCAGACTGCTTTTGACGAGTTCATCTCCAGGATAAGGGAGGATTTCAAGGGAACGACTGAGAACGACTTAGAACGACCTGAGAACGACCTTAAAAACGATAGCAGTATAGATATTAGAACGACTAGAACGAGTTATTCTATATTCTCTCTTATAGAAAAGAGATACGGGGGAGTAGGGGGGGCTGAGAACGACCTAACGGGGGAGATTGAACAAGGTCGTTCTCCTCGTTCTACTCGTTCTCCACCGTCGGAGGATACCGATTTTGAAAAAAACAAGGTCGTTCTCAGGTCGTTCTCAGAGCGGGAACGAGTAGAACGAGCCGAAGAGGAGCTGGAGGAGGAAGTGGACGGAGAGCACGTCCCGATCTCCGAGAACCTGGCGGAGGCCGAACGGCGAGAGGCCGCCCAACTGGCGAAGTTCACGACCCCCGGGCCGAAGGTCTCCAGTGAGGATGGCGGAGACGGCGCGGCCCGTGAATATTCACGGCCAAAAACGGAGGCGGATCGATCCATGACAAAAAAGGCCGACGAGGGCGACGGCCGGCCCCCCGCCGCCGAGGAGGCCGAGGTCCTGGAGGCCGTGGCGGCGGCGATCCTCGTCAACTGGCCGGGCGTCCCCGAACTGAAGCTCTGGGAGATGGCGCGGGCCCGGCTCGGAAAGCCCCTTCCCCTCGTCGTGGTGAGGCGGTGGCTGATGGAGTCGGGCTACGTCGAGGCGGGGACGAAGTTGAACGGGGCACCACTCTGGAACCCTCCCCTCGCCTCCGAGGGGGCGACGGCTTGAGGCGGGCCGATCTCGTCTCCGACGGGCCGGGCCGGGGCCCCTCGAGCCGAGGCTATCCCGAAGCCGAGGAGCTGGTGGACGTCCATCGCCAAAAAGGCCGCTCCCTCCCCCTCCACCACCGGGGGCGGAGGTGCGCCAGGTGCGGCCGTCGTCTCGGCGACGGCGGCTGGACGGTCGTGGGGGTGGGGACGCTTTGCAGAGAGTGCGTCCGGACGGTCTCGACGAGCTGGACGATAAGGAAAGTTCGACAAGATGTTTGCCCTAAAGGGGACAAAGGATAGGAGGCAGACGACGATGAGACACGACGGCTTGGGCCGCGGGCTGGCGGCGATGGAACGGGGGACAGGGATAACGAGGCTCCCCGGCGGCGAGCTGGCGAGGCCCGGCGACGAAGTGCGGCTGCTCTACTGCATGATGAGGTCCGACGAGGCCGGGCCCGGCTGGAGGGGGGGAGCTGGGGGATGAAGTCTGGCGGGATCGACCGCCGGCTCAGCCGGATCGAGGCGAAGACGGCGGCGGGACGGGAGGGGACCATGACCGCGGCCGAGATCGAGGCAGGGCAAGCGCGGTATGACGCCCTTCTCGAGGAGATGACCCCCGAAGAGCGCGAAGATCTCGATCGGCTCAACGCCAAGATAGAGAAAAAACTGGCCGCCGCCCGGGGGCCGCGGGGCCTGGCCTGGGACGCCATGATAAAAGATCTGACCATGGAAGAGCTCGAAACCCTCGACCGGGTCGTCTCGGCGTACGCCGGGATACCGACCTTTGACGAGGAGATCGAGCTCCTGACTGGGGCGGCGGAGGACGAGGGCGACGGGGACGGAGGGCGAGGGGTAGACCGTGAAAGCGATATCCCTAGTATCATAAATGACAGAGAATAATAAGGCTAAACGCACCCGTGGGGTGACCCTACGGCAGCCTGAGGACGTGCGCCGGGTCTGCCAGCGGATCACGTCGAAGGCGTTCCAAGAGGGGCTGGAACTCGAGTATTCGGGCCGGATCGCTCAGTTGTTGGGGGTCTGGCTGAAGGCCTTCGAGCTGGAGAAGCTCTCGGACATCGAGCGGAGGCTTTCGATTCTGGAGGGCGAGGCGAAGGACCGGAAATGATCAACAGGAGAGATTTTCAGGTTGCCTATATCATGCCCTCGCAGCGAAAGCGTTCTTTAGCGAAGGCGAGTCCACAATCATTTCGTAGGCAGTTTTACGGGTAAAATGGCGATTAATTCCCTCCCTCGGCGCTAATTTTCTAAATTAAATAAAAAAAATGGCCCATGCTCAGATCGAGGGTTTGGCGAAGTTGAAGCATGAGCCGTCAAAGCATCCGAAGGATGGGGTCGGAGTCTCTTTGAAGATCAGCCTTCTCTGGATCTCGAAGGTCCCCAGG
>Ga0334889_1005613_pt1 | contig 10293 bp, 8 predicted proteins | sample GraSluR1_MG_2_FD_207222 | JGI IMG/M metagenome (GOLD analysis project Ga0334889, IMG submission 207222) | Sludge microbial communities from methane-producing bioreactor in Wageningen University, Netherlands - Granular Sludge_8_08-R1 | ecosystem: Engineered > Bioreactor > Anaerobic > Unclassified ... | reverse complement strand
CACCATGGAGGAATCAGGCGCAGCGGGAGCCATGGTTCTCGTCTGCCTCGCCCCCTTCATGGCGAAGATGGGCGTGGGCGCCGGAGCGAACCTGGCCAGGCTGGTGGAGGTGGGGCCTGCCCTTCTGCTCCAGGAGTTCGGCAACCTGGGAACCATTCTCATCTCCCTTCCTGTGGCGCTCCTCCTCGGCCTGAAAAAGGAAGCCATCGGGGCCTGCTATTCCATCAACAGGGATTCCAACCTGGGCCTGACCACCGACATTTACGGGCCTGACGCACCGGAGACCAAGGGCACCTTCGCCGTGTACATCGTGGGCTCCGTCATCGGAACGGTGTTCATGAGCCTCCTGGCCAGCATCGTGGCCTCGTGGAACGTCTTCCATCCCCTGGCGCTGGCCATGGCCTCGGGCGTGGGGAGCGGGAGCATGATGACCGCCGCAGCGGGAACCCTCGCAGCCATCTACCCGGACTACGCCGAGGTCATACCGGTCCTCGGAGGGGCAAGCGATATGCTCACCGGCATCACCGGGATCTACATGGGAACCTTCATCGGCCTGCCACTCACCACGTGGCTCTACAACAAGCTTGAACCGACGGTCGGCAGGATATTCGCCCGGAATACAATAAACAGCAACGCGGGAGGAGAAGCAGAATGAAAGCGAAGGCGGAGATCCGTTTCTTCGAGCAGATGGGGCTCCTGGCTCTTGCCGGGACGATCATGATCCTCACCAACATGATCGGCTACAAATATACGCTGGTCCAGTCCCTCCAGGGATACGCCGTTCTCGGCGGGATAGCCCTGGCGGGAGTGACCATCAGCCGGTTCATGAGCCGCTTCATCAAGCTGCCCACCATGATGTACGTCTCCCTGACGGGCCTGCTGCTGGCCTGCCCTCTCTCCCCCTTCAAGGAGCAGGTGATTGCCTGGGCGAATAACTTTGCGTTCCTCGCTCCGGCCACGGCCCTCGGGGCCTTCGCGGGCATCTCCCTGGGAAAGGACATGAAAAACTTCGGCAGGATGGGCGTCAAGCTGATCGCCATCACCGTGCTGGTCATAACGGGTACCTTCATCATGTCGGCCTTCGTGGCGGACCAGGTCCTGAAGTACACGGGATCCGTCTGAGGAGGCCGGGAAAGTGCACTGCGACATCCTGATCCGGAACTGCTCACTCCTCACTCCCGAGTATGACGTCAGGGAATCGGTGTCGGTGGCCATTGACGGCAGCTATATCGCCTTCATCGGCAATGCCGGCGAGGCGGAGGAGCAATACACCCCCCGGGAGACCCTCGACGGACGGGGCAAGCTGCTTATGCCGGGGTTCGTAGACGCCCATACCCACACCTGCCAGCAGCTGCTGAGGGGGAGGCTCGCCGACGAGTACCCCATGATCTGGACCCGCTTTCTTGTTCCCTTCGAGAGCACCCTGACTCCTGACGACGTGTACTGGAGCGCGAAACTGGCCTGCCTGGAGATGATCAGGTCCGGCACCACCTCCTTCGCCGATTCGGGCGGCGTCCACATGCACCGGGCGGCGGACGCGGTGATCGAGTCGGGCATGAGGGCCGCCATCGCCAGGTCCACCATGGACATGGGCGGGGAAATCTGCAGCGCCATGAAGGAATCGGCGGAGGACGCCATCGCCCGGACCGAGGAACTGTACAGGAACTACCACGGCGCGGGGGACGGCCGGGTGGAGATCTGGTTCGCCCTCCGGCAGGTGATGACCTGCTCGCCGGAGCTGGTCCGGAGAACGGCGGAAAAGGCCGCGGAATACAGCACGGGGATCCACGCCCACCTCTGCGAGCACCGGGACGAAGTCCGCTTCTGCCTGGAGCGTTACCGGAAGCGCCCAGCCGAGTTTCTCGACGAAATGGGAGCCCTCGGACCGAACCTCCTGACGGCCCACAACGTGGTGCTTTCGGAACATGACATCACCCTCCTGGCGGAGCGGCAGGTGAAGGCGGTCCACTGCCCCCGGGCCAACGTCACGAACCACGGCTTCCCGAAGACACCCCGGATGCTTGAGGCGGGCGTCAGCATCGGCCTCGGCTGTGACGGCAGCGGAAACACGAACTCGAACCTCTTCGACGAGATGAAGACCCTCCGCAGCGCGACCATAGCCTACTGGGGCCTGCCCGTGTTCGACCCCGTGGTTCTCAGGTGCTCCGAGCTCCTCAAGATGGCCACCGCCGGAGGGAGCGCCGCTATGGGACACAGCGCCCTCACCGGTACTGTGGAAACGGGCAAGAAGGCTGACCTGATCCTGCTGAACCTTGAGCAGCCCCATCTTTTCCCCACCCAGAACATCGTCAGCACCGTCGTGGAGAGCGCCGACGGGCACGATGTCACCGACTCGATCATCGACGGCAAAATCGTCATGAAGGACCGGGAAGTGCTCACCATGGACGCAAGGGAGACTCTGACTGAGTGCGCCCGCCGCATGAAGGAGATCGTCTCCCGGGCCGGGTACGACAGCTGACAGGGCGCAGAGGAGACGAAACATCCCACGGAAAGGCCCCCCGCAAGGAATCAGCGGGGGGCCTTTCCGTTACCGGCAGAGCCGGAGATTACCGCCCCAGTCGGCGAGCTCCGGTGATGCTCCCCGCTGCCTGCGGATTCAGGTGCCGGTATCTTCCTTGACAGCCGGACGGGGACGTCCCATTATTGATTCCTGGCCCGTTCCGTCTTCCGGCATATCCGGAGGATCCATATCCGGCGGGCTGGTGGGGGCGTTTCCATGACCGGCATGGAAGAGTACCGGAAGAAGATAGTCCACGAACAGGTGATCCCGAAGCGGGAAGCGGTGTTCACCCCCTTCCCGGACAGGATGCTGCCCGAACTGCGCGCCTTCCTGGAGCGCAGCGGGATCAGCATGCTCTATTCCCACCAAGGAGAGATGTTCGACCGGGCCGTGGACGGCGAAAACGTGATCGTCACCACCTCCACGGCCAGCGGCAAGACCCTGGGCTTCCTGCTCCCCGTCCTGCAGGAGATACTGACGAACCCGGCGGCCAGGGCGATCTTCCTGTACCCCACGAAGGCGCTGGCGAGCGACCAGTTCCGGAGCTTCGTCCCTCTCCTGGAATTCTTCGGCCCGTCCCGCCTCCAGGCGGGGATCTACGACGGGGACACCCCCTCCGCCGAGCGGGGCCGCATCCGGAGCAGCGCGAACATCGTCCTCACCAACCCCGAAATGCTCAACGCCACCTTTCTGCCGAACCACGGCAGCTACGGCTTCAGCTTTTTCTTCGCCAACCTGAAGTACATCGTGGTGGACGAGCTTCATTCCTACCGTGGGGCCTTCGGCTCCCATCTGGCCAACGTGATGAAGCGCCTCGGGCGGATCTGCGGGTACTACGGCTCCTCGCCCCGCTTCCTGTGCAGCTCCGCCACCATCGCCAACCCCGTGGAGCTCGCGGAGAACATCTGCGGCCGTCCCTTTTCCCATGTCTCCCGGGACGGCTCCCCGTCGCCGGAAAAGCGCTTTTTCCTCTGGCAGCCCCCCACCGCCCGGGGGACGGAGTTCCGCGTCTCCCCGGCCCGGGAGGCCACGGGGCTTCTCGCCCGGCTTGTCCGGGAAAACTCGCCCTTTCTGGCCTTCTGCAAATCCCGGAACGCCGTGGAGGTCGTCCTGAAGGAAGTCCGGGACAGGCTGAAGGAATCAGCCCCGGAGTCCGGAGGGCGGGACATGGCCTCCCTGGTCTCCGGCTATCGGGGAGGATACAGGCCCCTGGAGCGGCGGGACATCGAGGAGAAAATGGCGTCGGGCAGGCTGCGGGGCCTCGTGGCCACCAACGTGCTGGAGCTGGGAATCGACATCGGGCGGATCGACACGGCCGTGCTCGTGGGGTTCCCCGGCACCCGGGCCTCTTTCTGGCAGCAGGCCGGACGGGCGGGGCGGAAGGGAAGGAGCGCGTCGGTGGTCCTGCTGCTGGACAACCTGCCCCTGGACCAGTATCTCGCCATCGACCCGGAGTGGCTCTTCTCGGGGGAGAGCGAAAGCGCCGTGGTGGACCCGGACAACCTCTTCATCCAGGTGGCCCACGTGCGGGCCGCGGCGGCCGAGCTGCCCCTCTCCGCGGACGACGGGGCCCTTTTCCCGGACCTCGGGGAGATCGTCCCCGTCCTCCTTCCCGGAAAGGAGCTCCGGAAGGAGCAGGGAAAGTACTTCTGGTCCGGAGGGGCCTACCCGGCGGGAGACATCAGCCTGCGCAACATGGACAGGACCCGGTACAAGCTCAAGAATGCCGCCGACGGATCCCTTCTCACGGAGATGGACGAGCTCCAGGCCTTCCGGGAGATCTACCGGGGCGCCATCTACCTCCACGAGGGGCTCCAGTACCTGGTGGAGAGCCTGGACCTGAAGCACAACGAGGCCCTGGCGCGGCCCACGGAGGGAAATTACTACACCGTCTCCTGCGATATGACCGAAGTGCACAAAATCAGGGACGAGAAGACCGAACCCCTGGGCAGGACCCTCTGCGGCCTCGGGGACGTGCGGGTGGCCTACACCACGGTGGGCTTCCGGCGGCAGCAGTTTCACAACCACCAGAACCTGGGCATGGAACTGCTCGACCGCCCGCTGAGCAAATCCTTCGATACGGAGGGATTCTGGATCGCCCTTCCCGGCGAGGTGCGGCGGCTGTTTCTCTCCATGGCCCCTGCCCCGATGCCGGGATTCCAGTTCCGGAAGACCTACGCTGAAGGGCTGAGCTTCGCCCTGCTGAACGCCGCCATGATGGCCGCCATGGCCACACCGGAGGACATGGGCAGCGCCCTCCTGGCCGGGGACGGCCCCGAGGGGGGCAGGATGTCCGTGTGTGTCTTCGACATGTACGCCGGAGGCCTCGGGTTCTCCCGCAAGGGGTTCTCCCTGGTGCGGGACATTCTCCGCAGGGCGGACCGGATGATCCGGGGATGCCCGTGCAGGGGCGGCTGTCCTGCCTGCGTGGGAGACTACCACCTGGACAAGAGGGTGGTCCTCTGGGCGATCGGCAGTCTTTTCGAGACCCTTCCGCCTCCCGGGGATGTGCCGTCGGCGGGAGGCGGTGAGGGGCCATGACGTCCGCCGGATCCCTCCTGGAGAGGCTCAACCCCTACCAGCGGCAGGCGGTGCTCGAACAGGGCCGGGCCACCCTCGTCAACGCCTGCGTGGGAAGCGGCAAGACCACCGTCCTCATCTGCAAGGCCCTCTACGAGCACACGGTCAACGGGGTTCCCCTGGAGGACATGGTGGTGCTGACCTTCACGAACAAGGCTGCGGACGAGATACGGAGCCGCCTGGCCGCGGCCGCTCCCTGCGCCGCCCTGGAGAGCACGGCCTGGTTCGGCACCTTCCACAGCGTGGCCATGAGGATGCTCCAACGTATCCTTCCCGTGGAGACCCTGGGCTACACCCCGTCCTTCTCCGTTCTCGACCCCGACGGCCTGCTGGAAATGGCCGAGCGGCTCATCGTGGAGCACGGGCTGACCATAAAATACCGAAACAGGCTGATGAAGCGGCTGGAGGCCTGTGCCGCGGGAAGGACGCTCTTCGGCCGGATGAAGCGGGAGGACGGCATCTCCGCGCTCGTGGAGCTGCTCGCCCGGGAAAAAGTGCTCCAGAACGCCATGGACTTCGACGACCTTCTCCGGAACGCCGCGGCCCTGGCGGGGACAAGCGGGTGGTCGCCCCGGTGGATCATCGTGGACGAGTTTCAGGACTGCGACGGGGCCCAGATGGAATTCATCCGCGCCCTGGCGTCGGAGGAGACGAAGCTCTTCGCCGTGGGCGACCCCAACCAGGTGATCTACAGCTGGAGGGGAGGCAGCAGGGACATCTTCCGCAGGTTCGCCAGGGAGTTCCGCGCCGCGGAGATCTCCCTTCCCCTCAACTACCGGTCCAGCTCCACCATTCTCGAGGCCGCCCGGTGCTTCCTCCAGGATTCTTCGGACCTGGAAGGCACCCGGGAGCGGGGAGCGGGGATCGTGATCCGGAACCACTTCAATCCCTTCCTGGAGGCGGAATACCTGGCGGACAGGATTCAGGAGCTTCATGACGGGGGGATGCCGTGGGGTGACATGGCGGTGTTCTACCGGATGCAGCGCCAGTCGGGCCCCCTGCAGGCCGTTTTCCGCCGGAAGGGGATTCCCTTCACGCTCTCGGTCCGGAAGACCCTGAAGGACATCCCCGTGCTGCAGTGGCTCGCCCGCCTGCTGAGCGCCTCGGTGAACGGGGCCGACAGAAACGGCCTGGTCTCCGCCCTTACCGACGGCCGCTTCGGGGACGGCCCGGCGCCCGCGGAGGCGAAAGATCCTGTCGGGGCTCAATCGGAGCTGTATGACAGGGTCCGCTCCTTCCCGGAATGGGCCGGAACGGGACGGGGCCCCCTCGAAATTTACGAGTATTTCGGGCTGGAACACCGGCTGTCGCCCACGTCGGCCTCCTTTCCGGAAAACCGCAGGCTCGTCCTGGCATTTCTGGAGAAACTGGACACCTTCTGCAGGGAAAGGGAGGGGAGCTTCGCAGGAAAGGCAGCGGAGTTTCTCAACTCCTCGGCCCTGTACGGGACGGAGTTTTTCTCCCCCGGCGGCGAAGAGGGGAGCGGAGATTCGGTCCGGCTCCTGACCCTCCACGCCTGCAAGGGTCTCGAGTTTCCCGTGGTGTTCATCATCGGGGTCAACGAGGGGCTCATCCCCCTCCACACCTATTCCCCGGAGGGGCGGGAGGAGGAAAAACGGCTCTTTTTCGTCGGCATCACCCGGGCGAAGGATTATCTCGAACTCTCCTGCTATACCGACCCCGGCGATGTGAGGGTTCTTCCCGGGAAGAGCGGCTTCCTCTCCATGATCCCGTCCCGCCTGCTCGAAGGCGGCGACGACGGGCCGGGCGGGGGAGATATCCGGGCATACTGCAGGGCGCTGCTGGAAAACAGGGAAAAGGGCGGAAGGGGCACCGTCTTCGGTGGAGCGGAAGACAGCTCGACTTCGCCGCCGTCTCCGGAAGGGCTTCCGGTAAGAGTCCGCCATCCGAAATACGGCGAGGGCGTCGTGCAATCGGAGGATGAGGAAACCTGCACCGTGGCGTTCGGACAGTACGGGGTGAAATCCTTCCTGAAGGACTTCTGCCCCCTGGAGTTCCTCTAGATCGGTATGAATGGCGGAGCTTTGCCCGGAATCAGGGAGTCTGCCCCCAGGAAGGCCTTCATTGTACAATTGCCCCATACCGGAACAGGCCTCACAATATTTCGGGGCCGCAAGACGTTCAGCTGTTGTGGGTGATTTCGGTCAGGGAGGTGGAAACGATGGGTTTTTCCCCGAAGAGAATGATCCTGCTGTGCCTGGGTATTGGGCTCTTCATGGCCTGTGTTCCCTCCGACGGGCTGGAGAGTGACTTTTTGCCCGCCCTCATCGCGGGGAATATCAGAGGAACGGATGTCACGGTCATCCTGGAGGTCAGGGAATCGGAGCGGGTGAGCACCCTCGGCGGGTACGCCCGGTGGAGGATCTCCGCGGAGGTTGTCCGGTCCTTCAAGGGCGGGTACGTCCCGGGGGAGGCCCTGGAATATTTCCGCACCACGGAGACGGAGTTTCCGCCCCCGGAAAAGGGCAGCCGCCACATCGTCAGTTTTGTTCTGGAGGAGGAGCGTCCCGTCATCCCGGACGAGGGCTACCATTTCCCCTGGTCTCCGGAGCTCGAAGAGCAGGTGACAGCAGAACTCGCCCGTCCCTCGCAGCCGGTAAAGAAATTTTCAGATTGAGCACGGCGGGGTGGCCAATACCTTCGACACCTTCCGGGCGGAGGGGTTCATCCGGGCGGCGGAGCAGCCGCCCGGTTTCTTTCAGCCCCTGCCGTACCCCATGTCGCGGAGCAGTTCGGCCAGAAGGTGAAGCCGCTCCGACAGCAGCTCGTCGTCCCGGCTGAGGGCCTGGGAGAAGAGCTGGATATCCTCGTCGATCCTGGGGTTGCCCGTGCATATTTCCACGGTCATGGCGTCCCCCTGGAGCCCCACACGGTCGATGCGGGGGTTTGTTTCATCGTAGAGTTTCGGGTGGCGGTAGGCCTCCTGGAAATGCTGCTTCCCCTTGCACACAAGGATGGCCAGGTCGAGCACCCGGTGGAGGGGCATCTCCTCCGACTGGCGTGACCATTTTTCCCCCGTATAGCGCCACACCTTGGCGGAAATTTCCACCTTTCCCCTGTCATTCCACTGGGCAAGCCCGAGGGACAGCCCCTTGGCGTCGGAATTGTACGCCTGCCGCCCGTCCACGTTCTCGTAGTTCTCCACGGTGATGACCGGCTTGTGCTTCAGCGTCGTCGGTATGTTCATTTTTTCCTCCTGAATATTCTTTGATAATTACTAAATTACTTATTTACTAAATAAGTACGCAGACAAGCATACTCCAATTCTTTTTCCTGTCAAGCTGTTCCCTGGAAAAAATCCGGGGGCCCCCGCTTTTCCGGTGACACCGCTTTCGGTCCTTTTTTCAGGAGGGTATGTCCCGAATGGTCAGGAAACATGAGATAATATTATTCCAGAATGCCTGATATGCAGGCAGGAAGGCAAGGTGGAGTCATGGAAGCAGTTCTTCGCACGTCATCCCTCGTCTTTCTGGACAGGATTGTTTATCCTGACATGGAAGTGCGCAAAGGTGAGATCATTTTTCTTCAGGGGCCCAGCGGGAGCGGGAAAAGCTCCTTTCTGCGGCTTTTGAACGGTACCGTTTCCCCTTCGGGCGGCACGGTGCTGTATGGGGGCAAAGATATCCTTGAGATCGACCCTCTCCTTCTCCGGAGGGAGGTCATCCTCGCCGGACAGTCGGCCTATCTTTTCCCCGGCACGGTGAGGGAAAACTTTCTTCAGTACCACCAGTACAGGGATTCCGTTCCTCCGGACAGCGAATCCATGCAGGCGTGCCTTGACGCCTGCCGGGCCCCCTTTTCCCTTGACGCATCCTGCGACACACTCTCCGGCGGCGAGAAGCAGCGTGTATTCCTTGCCATAGCGCTGAGCTTCCGCCCGGCGGTGTTTTTGCTGGACGAGCCCACCTCGGCCCTCGACGGAGCCACTGCAGGGGCATTGATGGCCAACCTGACGGAGTACTGCAGAAACAGCGGCGTCGCTGCCGTTATCGTGAGCCACGACAGGCACCTGACGGAACAATTCGCCGAACGGACCGTGGACCTGGGAGGTGCGGTATCATGAGCGGCGCCGCGGCCATAGGCATCCAGCGTTTCCTGGTCATCTACCTTCTGCTGCTGCTGGTGCTGGCACTCATGAAACGGAGCAGGATCAGCCAGACAAAACTGCTCCTGACGGCAAGCATCCGGATGACGGTACAGCTTGTCCTCGCCGGTTTTGTGCTGACCTACATTTTTGAGAATCCCCATCCCCTGTTGACCGTGGGCTACCTGGCCGCAATGATGGCCTTCGCCATCCACAGGGTGCTGTCAAAAAACCGGGACCTCAACCGGGGATTCAAGCTTTCCATTGGATTTTCCCTGGCCTTTTCGGGTTTTGCGGTGCTGATATATTATGTCGCTGCCGTGGTGAACCAGAGCCTCTTCAATCCCCAGTACGCGATTCCCCTGAGCGGCATGATCTTCGGGAACGCCATGACAGGGGTGAACCTGGGGGTGAAGACCTTCAGGGAGAGCACGGCTGCGGGAAGGGAGAGAATGGAGGCCCTTCTCAACTTCGGGGCGAGCCCGAAGAGCATCCTGCTGCCCTTCGTGAACCAGGCACTGGAGACGGCCATACTCCCCACGCTGAATTCCATGATAGGCATGGGCATTGTCTCCCTTCCCGGGATGATGACGGGACAGATCCTGTCGGGCACCCTTCCCACGACGGCTATCCTCTACCAGATTTCCATCATGGTGGCCAACTGCTCGGCGGTCTGCCTGTCCGTCTTCGGCTCCCTCCATTTCGGCTATCATACCCTCTACAACAAAAGGAGCCAGTTCTGCCGGAGGGGCGGTATTCTCAACGGGGCAGGGTGTGATGAGGGAAAAGCAGAATCCGGAACAGGGGAGGGAAAGAAATGACCCCGGGAATTCTTGCGGCGAAAAAGGCCGGCGTGCCGTTCACGGTGCATGAATACGACCACGATCCGTCGGCGCCGTCCTTCGGCATGGAGGCGGCGGAGAAGCTGGGCGTTCCGCCTGAGAGGGTCTTCAAGACACTGGTGGTACGCCTTGACGGCAGAGAGCTGGCCGTGGCGGTGATCCCGGTGAATTCCATGCTCAGCATGAAGGCTGCGGCGAAGGCGGCGGGGGCGAAGAAGGCCGAAATGGCCCCCCAGGCTGACGTG
>Ga0334889_1005598_pt1 | contig 10310 bp, 8 predicted proteins | sample GraSluR1_MG_2_FD_207222 | JGI IMG/M metagenome (GOLD analysis project Ga0334889, IMG submission 207222) | Sludge microbial communities from methane-producing bioreactor in Wageningen University, Netherlands - Granular Sludge_8_08-R1 | ecosystem: Engineered > Bioreactor > Anaerobic > Unclassified ... | reverse complement strand
TATACACTGTCAATGTCTGGTCTCTCCTCCCGGTCCACCTTAACCGGTACAAAGACCTGGTTAATGAGCTGACCTATTTCCAGATCCTGGAAGGACTCCTGGGCCATGACATGGCACCAGTGACAGGTGGAGTAACCAATTGAGAGGAATATGGGTTTGTTCTCATTTCTGGCTTTTTCAAATGCCTCATCACTCCAGGGGTACCAGTCTACAGGGTTGTACCTGTGCTGGAGGAGGTAAGGACTTTTTTCATCTTTAAGGTGGTTAAGGGTATTTCCAGATTCTGGGGAGGGATCTTCAGACATTTTTATCGCCGATTCACATTTTTAAGGAATTTTCTGTTTCACACTATGGGTGTTTTCCTAAAACATTAGCCACTAATTTCTAAACATAACCAATAAAACACTTTTAGTGGCTGATATCGCAGAGCAGGTTATCTCCCACTCCCACATTTTCAGCTTCCACTTCCCGGATTATGGTCACAATGGACTGGACTGGAAGTCCCAGAATTTCACTGGCTGTTTTGGCAAATTTATTTACCATCTCTTTTTTCTGTTCCTTGCTCATAGGAGGAACATCAATGGTTATAACTGGCATATTTTTTTTACCTCCAAAAAATCTTTAATTTAGAGTATGTTTCTACAGAATCATAAATTTATTTAATATTATTTGAAAAAACATAAAATTACCACTAAATAAATTTACCACTAATCTTTCACAAGGGAAAAATTTCAAAAACTTACCAATCTGGATATTGTAGTATATATCTAACAGTGTATTTTAGGACCATTTGGAGGTATTCAAAAAGTTATAGATAAGTATTATCCTTGTATTCCATGGGGATCAATATTTTTAATACATTGCCATAAATTAGATAAGTATTGTAGTATTAATATAACATGTTATATTAGTACAACAAAGATTATTAATCATCCATAAAATTAGAATTTAAACTCATTCATCCATTAAAAAATAAAATAACTTTATTTGAGAATTTACTTCAATGATTCTAGACTCTTAAAATAACTGGATTATCCCAGTATAATAATTCCTCAAATATAATTTAAATAAATAGTAGGGATAGATGATTATAAGATAAAATGCATATTTTATTTAAGGTTACAGAGATTTTATTTGGATATTAACCATCAACTTCCGAGGAGGGTTCCATGAAAGATAATCCAGTAAAGGAAACAGAATCAATTGAGGCTAATAGGCGGATTAAAGAGTTAGAGGCAGCGTTAGCTAAAAAAGAATCTGAAATCGATTTTTTCAAGGACAAAATCAACACCAATCAGGATATCATCCTGGATGTGATTGATGAAAAAAAACTGCTTAAAAAACAGATCGAAGAGTACGAACGCAAAGAACTGGATATGAAACTCAACAATTACATGGAACTCCAGCGTAAACATCACAAAGTTGAACACCGCCTATTTGTAACCAAAAACCTCCTGGATGAAGCTCATAAAAAACTGGAATTTCATGCAAAGGTAATTGAGGATCTGGAAAATCGGGGGTTTACTGATTTCATCCTGGGTAGACACCCTGATAGTTACCGAGATTATAAAAAAAGGTGCTGATTAATTTTCATAACTACGATTCTCTTAAGTGTTAAGATTAAAAAAAAATAATATCCGAAGATAGTGTGATAAAATATTTACTTAGGATAAATTTTCACTTATATGGGGATGGAAAAAATAAAAAAATGTAGAAAACGGTGTAAAATGATCCAACTATATATCCCAAAACACCTAAATATAGAGTCACTAACATTTTTGTGTTATGGATATACAAAATAATTTTTTCATAAAAATTCTATTAAAATGATATAACTTTACTTCGTTAAACGTTAATATTGCGAAGTACTTTTTTTAGATCTTGTATCCTCAATTAATCCATCCCACAACTGCAATAAATATTATTTATCCATGATAAATTATTATAGTTCTTAGAGGTACTTTTCATTATTATAACTTTCCAATTTCTTTCCAATAGTAATTAATAACTTATAGTACAACTAATGAAAATTGGTAGTTACCATGTCCGGAACAACAATAATTCTCGCCATGGATGATGATTCTGAAGCTCTTAAAATCAACCAAATACTTTCCTCAAGTAATTACCACCCACTAACCGTACTTAATTGGAAAAATCCCCATTGGAAAGAACTAGATTTGGAAAGCAAGGAACAACCATCAATCTCAAATTACAGTATGGAGGATCTGGTTGATTCTGCATCACTTGATTTAAATTCAGTTGACTTAATCATAATGGACGATGAATTACAGGAAAATCTAAAGCTGAAGGCAGTTTTAGACGAAATAAATAACCTAAATGATACACCTTACATTCCTCAAATTTCCATTACCTCTAATCCTGATTTTAATACTTTAGAAGGAATTGACTTAAAAGAGAATAAAATTTGCCTATCCAGACCACTTGAATCACATGAACTCTTTTTAGCAGTTGAAAGTGCCTTTTACAAAAAGAAAATGGAAACTGCACTTAAAAAAAGCGAAGATAAATATAGGATTCTCATTGAAAACGCCGACGACCCCATAGCCATGATCAACTATCATGGTGAATTTCTCCTGGTAAATAAGAGCGCAGCAGTTTTATTTTCCTGTGAAGAGGATAATTTCAGGGGTAAAACCATGTGGGAAATTTTCCCCCAAGAACAGGCTGATTCCCAGATGAAAAACATAAGGAAGGTTATTGAAAATGGAGAAGGGGAAATCTTTGAAAGTAAAACCATCATCAGGGATAAAGAATATTATTTCAGCACTAATATCCAGCCCATGCCTGTGAAAAATGGTGAAGTGGGTGCAGTGCAACTCATTGCCCGGGATATCACCCCCATGAAGATGGTGGAAAAGGCCCTGAAGAAAAGTGAAGAAAAATTCAGGGAAGTATTCAACAATGCCAACGATGGAATATCCCTGCACTCGGTAGATGAAGAGGGTTTACCAGGTAAATTTTATGAAGTCAACGATGTGGTGTGCCAGAGACTGGGCTACACCCGGGAAGAACTTCTCTTTATGGGCCCCAAAGATATTATTAATAGTGAAACCAGGAAACTAATGCCCAAATTAATGGAAAAATTGAAAACTGAAAACAGAGCCACATTTGAAGCTGTACAAATTACCAAAAATGGAGAAATGATCACCACCGAGATCAGTAATCATCTTTTCAAATTACAGGGAAAAGAAATGATCATGTCCATAACCCGGGATATTTCCGAGCGTAAAAAATCAGAAAATGAATTATTACGTATTTTAGCAGGGATTGAAGGTGCGGGGGATGCTATTGGGATAGGTATGCCGGATGGCTCTCAGTTTTACCAGAACCGAACATTTAATGAATTGTTCGGCTACACTTTGGAAGACTTAAACAAACCAATGGGACCAGTGCAACTATTCAACGACAAAGAACTGGGAAGATACATATACCAGACCATAATGAATGGTAATAGCTGGGATGGGGAACTGGAGATGACAGACATCTCCGGAAGAGTATTCCCCGCATACATACAAGCTGACTCCATTAAAAATGAGAATAGAAGGGTAATTGGTCTAATCTGTGTCTTAAATGATATTACTGAAAGAAAAAGGGTGGAATATGCACTGAAAACCAGTGAAGAAAAGTTCCGAAATCTGGCCCAAACCGCAGTGGATGCCATTATCATCATTGACAGCGAAGAGAAGATCATATTTTCCAACAGCAGCCTGGAAAGAATATTCGATTACCGGGAAGAAGAGATACTGGGGGAATACTTGGACACCCTCATCCCCCAAGGGCACATGGAAGATTTCCAGGTTAAATTGGACTTTTTCCATCAGCATGATCGGGAGATGGGTAATGTTTTTGAATCATTTGGTCTCCGGAAAGATGGAAGTGAGTTTCCACTGGAGATGTCACTTAACACATGGAAAGCAGAGGGAGAAATATACACTACCTTCATCATCCGTGACATAACCCAACGGAAGCTGAATGAGTTCAAATTGAAGATGAGGGAAGATATATTCCAGTTAATGGCCCGGAACATTGAAGAGGTTTTCTGGATCATCGACCCCCTTACTGGTCAGATACTTTACATGAGCCCCTCCTACTATAAAATTTGGGGAGAGTCCATTGAGAATCTTTACCAGAATCCCCGTTCATGGATTGAATCCATACACCCTAAAGACAAGGATGAATTCATATCTTATATTTTTGGAAAAAATGGCAGGACTATTAAGCACCGGGATAAGATTGAATGTAGAGTGCAACGTCCCGATGGAAAAGTGCGGTGGATAAAGGTCAGGGCTTTCCCAGTGATAAATCAAAACAAGGAAATCTATCGCAGGATTGGAATAGCCACTGATATCTCTGATATTAGAGCTATGGAAAATAATAACAGACCTATAAAATAATGCATCTTTTCAATATAGCATATCATATATTCACCACCAACTAATCAATATTAGCCGCTTAAAGCTGTTAATTTATCTTGATAAACTTTATTTTATAAATGAACCAGTTTTTTGTGATAACTTTCACATTACCTCATTAAAAATTATAACTGGTTGTGACTACACTTATTTTATTTGAGGCAATAATCTAGCAAGGTGATGGACAACATTACCCAAGAATGTGAATGTTGATCAAAACTATTCCCATATATGGATTATGCCTTATCCACCGCCTTAACGGACCCCAGTTCTGATTAGGGAGAACCCGCCGCCCTCCCTTTTCGGGACTTTTTTTCTATTTACCAATAACTATTTTAAGTTTTTAATGACCTTTAAGTACCAGATTTATCATCGTATTTCACCCGTGAATTGTATAAATGGGTTAGATGATCATATTACTATGACCTATCTAGATGATGACCTGGGAATGGTTACCTTTTCACTGATCTGCCCGGAATGCGGGGTTGCAAACCCTGATGATTCCCTAAATTGTATGGTTTGTGATCGAGATCTCACCAACATAGTACTGTTTTTAGAGGATGATTCATTTGACCTGGAATTAACCAACGAACATCTAATTGAATGCCGGAAAAACTTTTGGGGTACTGATAGAACAGGTAAAGTTAATAGATATCCTTTAAGTGAAATAAGAAATATCGAATATGGTTCTCCTGTTACTCGTTTTAAATTTGATTTTAATGGTGAAAGAAAGGTTATACCGCTTAGGAAAGAGAATATGGAAATTTTGAAAGATGTTCTTCCCATAGTTATCAAAAGGAATAATATCTAAATAGGAAAAATATCCAGTAATTATGAATTATTGATGAAATTTCTTCCCATGTTCTACTTGAGCAAAACCAATGTTTATGGAATAGATATAATATAGTGATGTGATTAACACACCCACACAGATACATTTAAATAGTATGGAAAAAAATACTAGATTGTGTGTACTACACACACATCAAAACCCCTAGGTTTCAACCTAACCTTTAACTCTATTTTTGGTTGGGACCAGAAACTTTGCTTCCAGAGATAAAGCCATTTTTCCCCCCTACAAACCCCCTTTAATCTCTGGAAGCTTTATATTTATATGGACTTGAACCGAATTAATTCATTTCTTATCAATCAAACCAGTTTTCATTTTTAACTCGAAAATCAAGGCCCATGCTTCTTCTACCTGTGGTGAAAGGGTGGAAGATGCCAGTTCTATGAATTTTTCCAGTGATTCAATAGCCTCATAGTACTCATCCATAAAATTATGTGCTGAACCCTTACCTGCCCAAGCCTGAGCATTAGCCGGGTTAATTTCCGTTGCACGGGTGAAGGATTCCAGAGCCTCTTTATATTTTTTCATACCAAAAAGCGCTGATCCACGATTGTTCCAAACTTCATCATTATTTGCTTCCAGTTCCAGGGAGTGATCAAAGGAATTAACAGCCTCCTCAAACCGGGCCTGAGAAGCATATAGAACTCCTAAGTTAGACCAGGCCCTTGCATTGTCCGGTTCAAGATCAAGAGCCACTTCAAAGGATTCCTGTGCTTCGTCCTGCAATCCCACACGGGAAAGGGCAACACCCCGTATGTCCCATATTTTGCCATTATCTGGATCCAGTTCCAGTGCTTGGTCAAAATATAAAAGAGCAGATTTATAATTACCCTGACTAAAAAGCTGCTTACCCTCCTTCAAAAGAGCAATTTCCTCCCCCTTATTCTTCTCATCTTCCGGGTTATTCATAATGGGAACCAATTAAAATCACCAATTCTAATAAATAAAGATTCATTTTAAAGAACAAATAAATTTAGTCAATTTATGTATTTGCAAAGATTGAATAAATCCCATAACATAGGGTACTCTTTTTTATATCTCAGGGTATGATTAATCTTTTGTAATTCTTTACTGTTATCACATACCTTTATAGTTCCATCAATAATTCTTAATTATATAAAATAAAAATATTTGATTAGAAGCTTTTAAAAGCATTTAAGGTCATGAACCCTTTTCTCCCTAGAACCATAATCATATAAGTTTTGTGAACATAGGAGTAAGATATGGATATTTTTTCTATGTTTTTCCTGGCAGTGGGACTGGCTATGGATGCTTTTAGTGTATCCATCACTAGGGGAATGATTCTCAAATGTAACTTCAAGTATGCATTTACCATTGCCCTTTTTTTCGGGGCTTTCCAGGCTTTGATGCCTGTGGTTGGTTGGTTAGCAGGTGAACAATTAGCAGTGGTGGTTGAACTTTGGGCACCATGGATTGCCTTCATCTTGCTCCTCATAATAGGGGGTAAAATGATTTATGAGGGTTTTCAAGAAGAAGATGACGATGTGTGTCAGATATTTTCCCTGAAGGATATTCTAATACTATCCATTGCCACCAGTATTGATGCCTTTGCAGTGGGTGTGACCTTCGCATTCTTAAACACCCCTATCTTGCTCCCTATTCTTATCATAGGCCTGGTAACTTTCACATTATCATTTATAGGGGTTTACCTTGGAAAGAGAGCAGGACACCTATTTGGTAATAAAATAGAAATCTTAGGAGGGATCATCCTAATTGGAATTGGACTCAAGATCCTCCTGGAAAACCTAATTTTTTAATTCAAAACAAATAGGGAAATAAAAATGGGTTATATTCCAAAAACAGGAAATTAAATTATCTAATAAAATCGGGAAAATATACACAAAAAAGGATATAATATAACCCAAATTTAATCAGCTTTTAATATCGCAAGGGCCATATCATCCATGTTAACCTCTGATTCCGCTGCTTTTTTCTTGAGTTCATCCACCAGTGCCTGGGGTGAAAGTTCATGGTTACTAGAAATCAATCTTCTTAGGACCTCATCACCTGAAATTTCCTTATTTTCCAGGGCTTTAACCATTCCATCGGTGTAAAAGACAATTATATCCCCATTTTCAATTTTAACTTCATATTTATCAAGTTCAATGTTCTCCAATCTACCCAGTGATTTTTCCCCACGAACCAGCTCTTCCAGTTGATTGGTTCCATTTCTGTAGATAAGTGGGGGAATGTGGGCGGCATTAACATAGGTGAAACACTTATTTTCAAGGTTCAGTTCCCCATACAAAATTGTGACAAATATCTCCGGCCCAATATCCACTGCAATCAGGTGGTTAAGATATCTCATAAGTTTTTGGGGTTTCAGATTTTTAGCCTCCCCCCGGATGATGGTTCTGGAAAGTGCCATAAGAAGTGATGCAGGGAAACTTTCCCCAGTAACATCGGCAATTACAATACCTGTTTTTTCACTGGATATGGGTATGAAGTCATAAAAATCCCCTCCAACTTCATGTGCAGGTATATTTAAGGCTGCAACTTGAAAACCAGGGATGGAAGGTAATTCTTCCGGTAGGAAGCTTTTCTGAATTTTGCTAGCTACATTCAACTCATGCTTTTTACGTTCCAGTTCATCAAAATAAAGGTCACGTTGCTTGATGGTTTCCCGTTCACGGAGGAGGTTTGAGATGATGAAGGCGAATATGAACATTCCCAGGGCATTAGATACAATTATGGGGATGGTTAGCTCTTCCACCACTGCCAGTGCCTGAGAGTAAGGTTTGGCAATGGCCAGGTTAATGAGTAGGTGAAGTGATTCCATTAAAACCGCGAACACCACCGCCCAGAATATCCCCACAAAACGGCGTTTGTTAATGAGGAAAACCACACCAGCCAGTAATCCGGCCAGTATGGTGGAAAAGGCGCAGGGGACTGCAGTAAACCCTCCCAAACTCAAACGGTATAATCCACCTATCAGACCAGCCCCCAGTCCCACAATCGGCCCCCCAATCAGGCCTGCCACCATGGGACCCAGATCACGTACATTGGCCATGGCCCCGAAAACATCCACACCGGAGTGGGTTCCGAAGATGGATATTGCTCCAAAGATAAGTATGAGTACAGCCTGATTTTTAATAGTGAATTTACCCTCCAAGACCTCGGTGAACATGCTTAAACGGCTCACAACATAGGCAATAACCACGATTACACAGGCCTTTTCCACCAGAACCAGGAGACTGTGCTGCACTGAAGACATTGGCATTTCATGAAATTGTAGAATTAATAAAACACTCACACTGCCTATAATAGCCATAATGGCATGGATGTACATTATGGGGACTTCTTCATCCCCGGCCAGGTAATCCCTAATTGTGTATATCCGGTCTTTGAATGTGATCTTTGACATAACTGAAACTCCCCTTTTTTACGTTAACCTAAAAACCATGATATAGCATAATGATACGAAAGATAAATCTAATTCTCATTATACCTTATCTTTAAGATATTAAAAAAGGATTCTATAAAAAAATAGTATATTTAAACTTTAATTTAGGGTCTTAGATTTTTCTTCTTGAAAGAAGGATTTTTCTTCTTGTTTTTTATATTTAATGAGCTCATTGATAACTAATTTCGTAAAATACAATTTAATTTTAACCTTATAAGAATAATTGGGCTTCTAAACCGTTAAATTTAAAACTTAATGCTTACATATATTATTTTGGTGAAAACAATGAAGCATTGTTTAAATTACAGTAAAGAAGACCCAAACTATATCTTGTTAGAGAAAATATTTAAAATTATCGGTTCTCGAAAATCACGAACAATAATCGCTTCTAAAGGTGTTAAAAACACCAATATGATGATTAAATCAATCAAAATTTTATTCACAGCCATGTTTTTTAATACAACAATAGAATTCGTTGTTTCTGAGCTTGAAAGAGATAAAAAGTTGCAAAAATTCTTCCAAATAAATGAAGTGCCCAGCGCACTTCAAATTTCAGAATTCATATCAAGATTTCAACCAGATACATTCGTTAAAATCACAAACAGCATATTAATGCAAACTAAACCAATTAAAAGACGCGGAAAACGAACATTTATTGTCGATGCCACACCTGTAGATTTAGATTACAATACTAAACGTAAACATCGCTCCAAAAAATACTTAAAAAAACAAAATCTAAAATGGAGCTACGCATCATCCTACGGATATTACATAGGATTTAAAGCCACCATAGTCATAGAACACGAATCTGCAATGCCCGTTGCCATTTTAATCCACAGCGGAGCACCACACGACACCAAAATCTTCAACGAAATAATGGAAAACCTCCGTAAAAGGCGAATAATCCGAAAAAAAGACACAATAATATTCGACAGAGGATATTACAAATACGAAAACTACCAAATCGGCATATCCAAATACAAAATCGTTCCTTTAATTTTCCCAAAAGAAAAATTCAAACTACAAAAACTCAAAGACAAATTAACCTATCCATTACGCGTATTCAAAAATAAAAAGACTGAAATCAAAGCTAAAAAACTATACAAAACATTAACCAAGATATTAATCCAAAAAATCATGAATTGGAAACGATACAAACCTATACGTGGAAAAATAGAGGATTTCTTCAAATTATGCAAATCAGGACTTAACTTGAAAAAAATACACAAATATACACCAAAATCAGCTGAAAAAACCACCATATTAATTGTATTTTTAGCAGGACTAATCACAACACTAGGCTACAACTCCAAAACAGCCCTACAAAAGCTTTCAGAAACATAAAAAATCTAAGACCCTACATTATTAAATTAAGTTTTTATATTACTATAATTAATATAGTTGTGGATGACTTTTAGGTTGGGGGTTGTAATTTGAATTCTTTTGAAGAAAAGGGGTTTTGGTGGATTCCAAATGACAAAGAAAATCGCGTTGCAGGTGTATTGAAATTTGATCCCGAAAAAGGAATTAAACTTGAATTATTTGATTCTTTAAATGTTCAAAATAGTCGTTTGACACGTTTTGGGGAACGAATACCTTATGA
>Ga0334889_1005596_pt1 | contig 10314 bp, 3 predicted proteins | sample GraSluR1_MG_2_FD_207222 | JGI IMG/M metagenome (GOLD analysis project Ga0334889, IMG submission 207222) | Sludge microbial communities from methane-producing bioreactor in Wageningen University, Netherlands - Granular Sludge_8_08-R1 | ecosystem: Engineered > Bioreactor > Anaerobic > Unclassified ... | reverse complement strand
TTATCAAACCAATAACCTGCATTTGTCTTTCGACAAGTGCCCTCTTTTGTTTTGCCTGAATTATTGCTATCAAAAAAATAATAAACTAGAAATGAATTAATTACAATTTAAATCTTTACGTATGAAACATCCATGACGTCTTCGACACCCGTGAGCATGAAAAGTGAAGAGTTTCGTAATTTTGTGTTTAACAAAATTACGAAACAATGGAAACAACACAAGTTCAATTTGAACAGGTAGTATCGCGAGGTTGCGGTATTGATGTTCACAAGAAAATGCTCGTAGCCACCATAGATGGTGAAGGGCTGCAGCGAGAAACGCGAGAGTTTGCGACTTTCACAAGTTCTTTGACAGAATTGAAAGAATGGTTATTGGAACGAGAGGTCACCCACGTTGCCATGGAAAGTACAGGCGTTTATTGGAAACCGGTTTACCACATACTGGAGCCATCTGGTATAAAAGTCTGGGTAGTTAATGCCCGCCACATCAAGTATGTGCCTGGGCACAAAACGGACAAAAAAGACAGTAAGTGGATTTGCAAACTGCTATTGGCAGGCTTATTAAAGCCGAGCTATATACCGCCAAAAGAGCAACGGGAATTGCGGGATTTAACACGCTACCGAAAAAAAATGATCCAGCAAGTTGCATCGGAGAAAAACCGAATTGTTCGTATTCTGGAAGATTCCAACGTAAAGCTATCGAGTGTATTAAGTGATACAAATGGAGTAGTAGCCACCAAGCTCATCAACATGCTTTGTGAAGGAAAGAATGTCACTATGCAATACATTGATCGGGTATATCACAAAAAACTACAATGTACCAAAGAAGAGTTGTATGAAGCATGCAATGGCTTTATGACCCAACACAACATCACAATGTTGCAAATGATTCAAAAGAATATTGCTAATACACAAGCATCAATAGAAACGATCAATCAACTAATAAAACAAGCATTATCCAAATACGAAAATGTATTGGAAGTACTTAAGGAAGTACCAGGACTAAACACCAAAACAGTGGAAGACCTTATTGCTGAAATCGGTTTGGATATGAGCGTTTTCCCTTCAGAAAAGCATTTAGCATCCTGGGCAGGAATGGCACCAGGCAATAATGAGAGTGCTGGTAAAAAAAAAGTGGACGCATAACCCACGGTAACAAACAAGTTAAAGCAACCATTACAGAGGCGGCGTGGGCTGCAACAAGAACCAAAAACACATTTTATTCGGCAAGGTATCATCGATTGGCAGCAAGACGAGGCAAAAAAAGAGCCTTAATAGCCATAGGACACTCGATCCTGAAGTCTGTCTATCACATCCTCAACGATAATGTAAAGTATAAAGAACTTGGTGCAGATTATTTGAACGACAAAATTGAAGCTAAACGCAAAAAGTATCTTCAATCTGAATTGAAAAAACTGGGATATGAAGTTCATCTCTCAGCGGTTCAATTAGAAAACACCGGAACATAGCAAATAGAAAACAAAGGTCGATTTTTACTGACGTACACTCCAACAATACGGGAGCTAAGTCGATTATGAAACTGACTTCAACAGCTAAGCACCCATGACTGTGACGTAATAGCACGTGTATGAAATTTTGAATTTTTATTTAGCTGTTTTTCTATTTATCAAACCAATAACCTGCATTTGTCTTTCGACAAGTGCCCTCTTTTGTTTTGCCTGAATTATTGCTATCAAAAAAATAATAAACTAGAAATGAATTAATTACAATTTAAATCTTTACGTATGAAAATTGCCATCCTGCCAATTTATATTGTCAGGATTGGCATGTTAAAATAAACCTATTTTTCCCCAACCTAAAAATACTTCTATTTGTACAGTGTAAGTTGATAAATGCATGGGTCTGGTTTTTTTGTAGGAATGGGCAAGCTATGGGGAGGGATGCTGGCTGTATGCTTTGCCAAAAACTTATGGTGGCAGTATGTATTTCCTTTATTGGAAGGCGGGCAACTAACTGTAGCACAAACCTGTAGATATTAGGAAGTAAACATAGCTTCGGTTTGTTGAGCTGTTCTGAAAGTGTAATCCAGATATGCCATTGAACAAGTATAATCTTGATTATGTTTTGGTTTGGGTACAAAGATAATAAATTTAGCCCGCAGAAGTCAAGTGGTTTTATGTTAAGTTTAGGCAATTTTCAGGTTGCATTATGCGAAATAAATGCTGTTGTATTAACTGTAAGGGATTCTGTAGGCCTTGCAGCATGGTTGCATCTTGGAATCGCGCCCAAACTCATGCCCTGATAATACTTTCGGGCAATACATCGGTGCGGTCGGTGCGGGTATAAAACGAAAGCCTATCTTACCACCAGCTTCTCCACATACCACCTTGCTCCATCCCATACCCGCACAAAATACAATCCTTTGGGCAGATGTGCCACATCAATCTTATAAAAATGACTGCCTGGCTTTGCTTTGTGCAACAGCCTGCCCGAGGAGCTGTACAGCTCAATCCGCGCCTGTGCAAGTGGTGTATTTTCGGGGAGTTGGAGCCAGAGCTCTGTGGTGGCGGGGTTGGGGTGGATTATTAGCCCGGTGGTTTCGTGCAGTTCCTCTGTAGAAACAATAAATTCGCAGGGTGTTTCGCGGCAGTAGTATTGCAGAAATGTTGAATTTACAGAACGGTTGTTTCCTGATTTATAGGGTGCAAACATGAATTCAAACAAACCGTAATCTGATCCAATACCTTCATAATAAGAGCCAACAAACGTTTCGTAAGCCCTGGTTTCAAGTCCCCAATGCATTATTGGCGAAATGGCAGTAATTTCTATGTCGCCATATATATCGGAGCCTGGCATCGCACAAAACGAGGCAGTGTCGCCAACCGAAAGGGAGAAATCGAATAAAAGGCTTTCTTCGCCTATGGGGCAGAAAGAAATTGCTGACATTTGTTCAGCAAGCAGAATAGAATATACTTTTCTTTCTCCACTGTCCTCGCCCAACAGGCCAACCAACTCAAATTCCGATGCCGGAACAAAAGGTGGCAAAAACGACTCATTCAATTCCAGTTCGCGCCGGTAAACCTTCAGGTAAGACAGTTCCTCCACCAAAGTATCGCCATTGGCATGATATTCCCATAGCGCATCCATTGGCGGTGGAGTTTCCATAATATCATAGCTAACAATCCAATGTGCACCATCAACAGCAAGTGGCACATATTCCTGCGCTTTGATCTGGATGCCAAAGCTCAGCAAAAGAGTAACGATAAGAAATAAAATAGTATTTGTTTTCATGTGAATTAAATTTAAATTGTTAAACAATAGTTATTATATCCGATTTAATCTTTGAGTAATTTTGTTGTCATCCATTCCTTTCCATCCCATACCCGCACCAGATACAGTCCTTTAGGCAGATGAGCCACATCAATCTTGTGAAAATGATTTGAAGGCTTTGCTTTATGTAGCAGCTTGCCTGAGGAGTTATAGAGCACTATTTGTACTTGTGTAAATGCTGTGTTTTCAGCTAATTGCAGCCAGATATGGTTGGATGCCGGATTAGGATATAGCCTTATCTCCTGCTTCTTTTCTTCTCTGAGGCTTACCGTGGTGTCCATAATATCAACCATCCAGAAATCGGATTGGCCTTTAAAGTCACAATCCACATCAATGTCGTTTCTGTATGTTGAGGCAGCCAATAGGAAGTGGTTATCAGAATAAATATGCAAATCCCCTAGAAAATTATTGCCATAACTACCCAGACATGTAGTCCATTCAATCTCGCCTGATGGAGATAATTTGTATAGCATTACGGTATATAAGCCCGAACCCGACTGGTTGCAGCTAACATCCCCATTACGTGAGCTGGAAGAACCACCCACCAGATAACCGCCATCACTCAACTGTCTGATTATTTTAGATTTATCAAATCCTGTTCCACCGATGCAGTGCTGCCATTCAATTTGACCGCTTGCATCCAATTTCACCACCCATTTGTCCGAAGTGTTTGCGTCACCGGGTATCCCGTGGAAACCGCTTACATCGCCATTGTTGGAGTCAGTATCCGCAAGGAAGATATAGCCGTCATCTTCGGTTTGAATGATGTCCGCAACACCTTCATGGTAGCTGCCCCCAAAACATTTTAACCACTGAATTTCGCCAAAAGCATCAATTTTGATTGCCAAGGCAGCACCTAAGCCTTTCGTACATTGTATATCACCATCATTCGAGCCTGTCGTACCGCCAATAATATAGCCGCCATCGGAAGTGCGACTAATGCAAGATCCCGAGTCTATATCCGAGCCACCATAGCTGCGCTCCCATTCAAGCGTGCCTTCTGTACTAATTTTCACCACCCATACATCCCTGTCTCCATGATGAAAGCTTATATCGCCATCTGATGAGAATGTATTTCCAGTAAGTATATAGCCGCCGTCATGGGCGATAATTGCCTGATAAGCATAATCATTTTTGCTGCCGCCATAGGTTTGTTCCCATTCCAAATTGCCCAGACTGTCGGTTTTTACAACCCAATAATCTAAAAACCCATTGCTGTGGCTCACATCACCATCAGCAGAAAAGGTATCACCAAACAAAAGAAATCCCCCGTCAGGGGTTGGTAATATACTCCATGAATTATCATTTTCGCTCCCTCCATAAGTTTTTTCCCAGAGAATTTGACCGTTGGCATCGGAACGCACAAGCCAAATATCGCCCTCTCCATATTGGAAGGACACATCACCATCATCGGAAAACGAAGTACCCAAAACGATAAAGCCGTTGTCAAGCGCAATAATACTTTTGGGATAATCAGTATCAGATCCCCCGTAGCATTGCTGAAACTCAATATCGAACTGCTGGGCAACAAGCAGTTGCCCGCTAAGGAACATGAGTAACAATATAATTGCTTTTTTCATTGTATTATTTAGGTTTAAAAACCACCGCCCGCCTTGCGAAAGGGGGCGGCGGTAAGGTTAAGAACAACTTAGTTTATAATTGTTACCTTGCCTGTTTTTATACCATGTGTTGTTTTCAAGCTATAGTGATAAAGGCCTGGTGCTATGTTGCGGGTGTCCCATACATACTGTCCCTGCTTGTTTTCGAGTGTGGTGTGGTAAACCAGTTTGCCTCCGGCATCCCTTATTTCAAGCATAGCATTGTTGCTACCTCCGGGTACCGTATAGTCAAAACTAACCCATGTTTTGGCCGGGTTGGGGCGCACACTGATTTGGGGTTCGTCAAGCCTGTTGAGTGGTGGCTGAACAAAAGTGCTGGCTTTTAGTTCCGGGTTGATGTCAGCCGGGCAGTCGCAAAACTCTTCTTCGTAAACGAAGGCCAATATACTCCGTGCCTGTCGGCCGGCTGTGCCTGAGCTCTGCTCAACTAAAGCTTCCAATTGCTCTTTTTCGGTTGGGGTTAGCTGGAAGATGTTACGGCCTTGGTTATGTAAACCGGCCTGTAGCTGCTTGAGTTGTACAAAGCGGCCATGTTCGGCCAGGGCTTCTCCTTCGAGGTCATACTGCTGAGGCAAGGAGGCTGCCAGAGTTAGAGCTTGGGCGGTTTCGCCGCTTTCAAGGTAGGAGTCCACCCTTTGCATATCCATGGGAAGACTTTGCCTGGCGGCCATAAAAGTCCGGATGGTTTCCGGCGTAGTGGTGCTATCACGCAACATATCGCGCAACAGTATGCCGGTAGCGCGTCCTTCCATTCTGCCATAATGTGCCATCTGGCTTTGCAAAATGGTTTTGTAGGTTACATTGCCCGTAAGGCTTTCCAGAATTTCGATCATATACTCCGGTAGCGGGTTATCTTTTGTTTCGAGGTGTTCCATCAGTTCCTTCTTTTTTAGTTCATCAGGATTGGCACTCAGCACCTCAAAGATAATACTTTCGGGCAATACATCGGTGCGGTTGGAGGCCGAAACCAAAACATCCTTACTTAAAAGGGGTGAAAGCCCCAGCAGTTCGGCACGTAGCTCCCACATATCCTCTGGCCAGGCCATGGCAATTTCTGACTGTACAGCATCGGTATTGCCGCCGTCAAGTAGCGAAGCGTAAAGGTTTTTAACTCCTGTGTAAGCGGTATGGCTATCAGTTAGTTCCTGTTCAAAAAACTGTTTTTGGGCTGCCGTAAGACCATCAGGGTCAACTTCCTCGTTTCCTCCGCCATAGTTCGAAGTACAAGGGCCAGGTGGTACCGTACCAAGAGGAGTTGGCGTAACATTGTACACATATAATGGTTGAGCATTTGCCATGCCAGACCTATAGTGGTACGTTATTGGGTTTACTGCATCATTGAAAAAGTGACGGGGATCGGGTGGCGTTGCAGGGATGGATGTGAATGTATTGTCGGCAGCATACTGCAAACTGGTCTGATGTCCTGCAATACCATCACCTGTAGCTACAAAATCGAAATAGTTATTCGTGTTTTGGTTACAACGGTAGTTTAAGCCAAGTTGGGGATTGCCTACAATATAATTGATCCCATCAGCCTGGTTTGCCCGGTTCATTTGATCAAAAGTGTTGAAGTAAATTTCGTTGCGTTCAACATTGTCCTCATTAGTATTAAGTACCCGGATTCCCATGAACGGTATTGTACTAAGCGGGCTTACTGGTGTAAAAGTGTTTTCTTCAACTGCATAGGTGTTGCAGCCTGCCAGTTCAATGCCAATACCAAAGTCAGTGCCACACATCCAATCCCCTTTACCATAGGTGCCTACACTGAAGTTGTTCTGGATAATGGTGGCATTGTTCAAGGCGTTCAACCTGATACCGTAACCGTTGTTGACAAATTCAGCCTGTCTTACATAAATGGTTTTTGTAAAGGAGGAGGAGTTTGAGGCATCAATACCATAGGCTAAACCTTCGAAATGGTTTGTAATAGAATTGGCTGGCGGGCAGGGAGCGATCAGGCTGTTGCAACCGGCAACCACACTATAGTTTGCGTCAATACTAATTATCCCTGCGCCACTATTGCCCTCCTTGGTCATTTGATTCAGGAAGCTGTTGCCCGTTAGTTGAATACCATCCACATTGAACATGCTGATATGGCAATTAAAGGGATCATCTGCTATGCTGTAATCGTCATTAACCTCAAAGTGACAGTTTGTGAAATGGCTGATGTTGCCCATAGGTAGGCCGCTAACGGGGTGAGTGTTTTGGTATGATCTGAACTCGGCTGAACGCCGGTTGTTGATAAAATAAGCATCATTGGCCACAACTATTCCTCCATTAGTACTCCAGTCACCGGGCTTCCACAGCGTAACGGCATTTACAGCGTTTTCAATGGTAGCCTCGTTTTTCAGCACCAGCTTGCCTTGGGCGTTGGGCTGACCCGGGATTGCTAGCTGTGAAGCTGTGCTGTTGCCCCAGACCTGGATGCCTTGCCAGTACCCATTGCAAGCATTCGTTAATGTACCTCCATCAATAACGAGTTTAGCACCGGGTTTTACGACAATTTTAGCTTGTGTTGGAAATGAAATCTTACCTTTTATTGTAAGTATTGCATTTTCCACATATAAGTCTCTATCCAGGATAAGGTCAGAAGTCCAGGTTTGATCTTCGTTGATCGTTAATGGTATAGGATTATAGGCACATGTGTTTTGTATTACACCATTATTGTGCGAATTTAGTCTGGCACGACCCCATTGAATATCGCCACTACCTTCAGTATCCCACACAAATATATCTGAACCGGAGGCTGCTATTATTTCATTTTTAGAGTCGTTGTCAATATCAGCAATCAAGGGAATTGAAGTTGTTGAACCGAAATATAAAGGCCAGCCCAATACCGAGTTCCCATTTAATTTATATGCATGTATAACGCCATTATTGGATGGTATTATTATTTCGCAATCACTGGCATCACTATCAATATCTGCTATTAGAGGTTGCAGATATTGGCATTCTAGAAGGGGAATACTTTTCTCTAATATTAATTCTCCAAGATTATTCCACACTTTTAGCATATCCGCATCAGCAACAGCTACTTCTAGTGTTCCGTCTAAATCAATATCGCCACACACAAATGCGGGTGGCCATGCCCAGGTTTGGCTGGAAATGCTCAAACTGATACCATGATTATTGCTATTCCAACCACTTACCAAATCACCAGTTGATTCCATAGCGTATATGTACCCGGTTGTATTTTGTATCGACATGAAAAGAATTTCATGAGTACCATCATTGTCAATATCTGCTGCTATCACGGGGCAATCGAGCCTGCCACCATCAGTATAAACAGGATTTTGACCCGTTACGAAGTCTGTGCCATTGTTATTGTAGATATAGATTCCTCCCTCTAATCCTATTACGATTTCTTTTAGGTTATCACCATCTAAATCAATGGCTACTGGCATTGAAACAGCTTTTAAATCGCTTGGGCTTTCTCCAGGGTTTGCCGGCCATCCCGGATAGTTGTTTCCGAGATAATCAAATATTTCAATATAATGTCCTTTTTGGTTGGGAACAATTATTTCGAGTGTGTTGTTATTATCCATATCAGCTAAAACCACGCCATTGAAGTTTTTGAAGGAAATTTGCTTTTCCCACATCAAATCGGGTTTGCCATCATTGTCAGCATCTTCATTTTTATAAATCAATAGTTTATGTTTGCTAGCATCATCCGGATCACCCATCCTTGTTGCTACAACAATTTCAATAATGCCATCATTGTCAATGTCACCTATAGCCGGTTGACATGTCATACTTATTCCGATATCGGCAAAACCGCTTACTGAGGTAGGGTTATTATCAATATCAAAAAGTTCCTCACCATCATGCCTAAAACCGAAAAGAGTTCCTTCGTTGCCGGCTTGATCGCCCCTGCCACTTGCTACAAAAATTTCCTGCTCACCATCAAAATCCAGATCGAAAACATTTGGTGCTCCCCAAAAATAGCCATGGTCTTCATTTGAAACGGTTACCGGTAACCAGTCAGGGTGGTATGCCAATGATGTCCATGCCTGTTTGGCTTGCGATAGTTCACTTTCGTTTCCCGTTAGTGATACTACCGAAACTTTATAGTAATAGGTTGTTAACTCCTGTAAGCCTGCATCTTCGAAATAGGCAACTGGTAATATTTGCGTGTTTTGCTTCATATATAGCCCGTTTTCTGTATCACTTCGATAAATATTGTAGCCCTGTATGTTTTCATAAACAGTCCAAAAGAGTGCTATGCTTGTTAGTTTGCCTCTAAAATCTATTGCTATACTACTAATATCTGGTTTTTCTAATAAATCAAAGGTAAACTGCCATTGTTGCCCGAAACTGTTGGTTACATCCAAATCAAATAATATTGGTTCGGGTGTGCCCGGATAATTATTGGAGACTTCAAATATATACTCATTGGTATTTGTATTGGTTTCAAAAGAAGCAATACTTCCATACGCCCCCTGGCTTTGCTGGATACTTTCAACATACATTGATGTAGTACTCAGTGTGGCATTTACATTTTGTACAAACGACAAACTGTTGTTAAACAGATCTATATCAAATTGAACAACTTCACCTGCTTCTATAATCATATCTCCGTCAGTTGTGTGTACTACAGCTTTGCTTCTTTGTTCAATTGTGGGTGATTTTATTTCAATCAGAATTTCATCCTGGTAAGTATTATTGACGGCATCGTATGCAGTCAGGTTAAAAGTGGCAACTTTATCATCCTCTATTGTGGCATCAACAGTAAACACAAAACTACTTTGTCCCCATAAGGATGCACCAGCTGCTATCGTACCATAAGAAGACTGGTTATTTTGTACAGTAATAAAGTCATCATTACATGTAACAACGGCATACACGTTGCTGGCCATTGTTAAGCCCGAATTATGGAGTTTAACTGTTAGTTGTACTGTTTCTCCAGCGTCAATATTTTCATCGCCATCATTGCTGTATTTTGATACATATAGGTTTGCGTCCGGATTTGCATTTACCGCAATAACAGTTTCATTTGGCAGGTAATTTTTTGCTGTAACAGTAACTAATATTTCACCCTCTGTATCGGGTGTGCATTGCAGGTTTGCAGTTTGCAAACTGCCTGTTCCGGTTATCGACTCGCGGGCATATACTTCTCCCTCTTTGTAGAGGCATACCATTGCTTCTACACCGGTGGCCAGGTTGTTTATTTGTATGGCTATGCTTTGTTCGCCTGTGTAAACACTTGACGGCGCAACAACAATAAGGGGTGTGTTCGGGTCGGGGCTGTCAGTCCATACGGGCATTTCGGGATCGGCAGCAAGGCTTAGAGAGAAGAAAATCAACCGATAATAACCATCTTTATATGATTGGTTATTATTAATGTTCTTAGTTTCAGTAAAGGACTTGCCTATATGATTATCAGTATTATATATTTTCTCTATAAATGG
>Ga0334889_1005590_pt1 | contig 10318 bp, 8 predicted proteins | sample GraSluR1_MG_2_FD_207222 | JGI IMG/M metagenome (GOLD analysis project Ga0334889, IMG submission 207222) | Sludge microbial communities from methane-producing bioreactor in Wageningen University, Netherlands - Granular Sludge_8_08-R1 | ecosystem: Engineered > Bioreactor > Anaerobic > Unclassified ... | reverse complement strand
GACGTGAGCGACCTCATTCGCCGTATCGACGCGGCCTGGTCGGAACTGGGCGCGCCAACGGCGAATGCCGGTGAACAGGAGCGGGTGCAGCAGTTGGCCCGCTTCGCCGCTCCGTATAGCGCAGACCTGACCGGCTTCTTGGAAGCGATCGCGCTGCAAAGCGAAGCCGACGCCTTCGACCCGCGCGCCGAGCGCGTGACGCTGATGACCCTGCACGCGGCGAAGGGCCTGGAATTTCCCGTCGTCTTTATCGCCGGCTGTGAGGAAGGGCTGCTCCCCTACTTGCCGGAGAGCGAACGGCGCAGCACAGATGTGGAGGAGGAACGTCGCCTGTTCTACGTGGGTATGACCCGCGCCCGCGAAAAGCTGATCCTGACCGCCGCCCGCCGCCGTTTTCTCTTCGGCCAACAGACGGAACTGCCCGTCTCGCGCTTCGTATACGACATTGAAGCCGCGCTGCTGGAGATCCAGGAACAAGCAGCGCGGCCTCAACGCCGTCCTCGCATCGATGATCTGCAGCTCACCCTCTTCTGAGAGGTCACACCGCACGAGGCGCAGATACAACAAACAAATGTAAAGGCAGTGAGAACAGGGATTGGGGCTGCGCAACCCGTCTTGCATCCGAATCCACTGTACCGGGGGCAACAGTGGATTCGGCGACACCGTGCGTCTTCGGGTACGCACCGGCGTCTACTTCTAGTATTGCACAATCTTCGTCCATATTCCATGTGTTGACGTCAAATTCTCAAAACATGAGAAAAACACGTCAATTATATGGGGTATATGGGGGTTGCCCATCCGCTCGTTTTCGGTTTCGCACGTCTTTCCATTGAGCACAATCGTTGCATGGCGAGCGATTGCTCCCCGCCGTATTGCTCATACGCTATACTGAGAGGCGGGACATTTTCTATATGTTTTATACGGCGAGTTGGTCCGCCGGTCGCGCCGCGAGTCGCCGGCCCATGGTCAAGGAGGGAGCTAAGATGAACACCACCAAAAGCAATTGTCTGCGGACAGCGCTGATCTCGGCGGTTCTCATATTACTGGGCGCGCTCGTTAACGTCTCGCCTGTAGCAGCCCAGACGGGCGGCGTCTCGCTGTGGGTCAATACGATCGGCGGTCCCGGCGAGGACATCGTTCGCGGGGTCGCCACGGACAACGCCGGCAACGTGATCGCGGCGGGCATCGCCAATGGCCGAGACGGCTTCGTGACCAAGTACAGCGCCGGCGGCGTCCCCCTGTGGTCGAAGTCGTTCGTCAATACGGGCATCCATGCGGGCGTCACCCAGGCCAACGACGTGTCGGTCGACGCCTTCGGGAGCGTCTTTGTCATCGGCACGTTTTCCGGACAGGCCGACTTTGACCCCGGCCCCGGCGAAACTAGCCTGACGAGCAATGGCGACGAAGACATCTTCGTGCTGAAGTTGGACGCCGACGGCAATTTCGTCTGGGCGGTGACGCTAGGCGGCAAACAGTCCGACAGCGGCGAGGCAATCTTCGTCGACGGCCGCGGCTTCGTCTATACCACCGGCAGCTTTGAAGGCGAGATGGATGTCGATCCCGACCCCGGCGCGGCGTTCATGCTCTACAGCCAAGGCGAGGACGACATCTTCGTCGTGCGCTACAGCAACAGCGGCGAGTTGCGCCGAGCCTGGTCGATGGGCGGCAGCCAGGATGCGGTGGGCCGCGACATCGCGGTCGACAGCGCGGGCAACGTCTTTATCGCCGGCGATTTCCTGGGCAGGATCGACCTCGACCACAACAACACGAGCGATGAACACCGCAGCGAAGGCCACGAGGACATATTTGTCGTCAAATACAGCGACAGCGCCGGCTGGCTCTGGTCCGCTGTGGTGGGCGGGCGCGGAGAGGACGAGCGGCCGGCTGTGGCCGTCGACCGGGCCGGTAATGTCTATCTCACGGGAACCTTCGAAGCGTCGGCCAATGTCAAGGCCAAGGGGATAGAGTATACGCTCGTCAGCCACGGCCAAGAGGACCTCTTCCTCTTGAAGCTGGACAGCGCCGGCAACTTCGTCTGGGCCGAAGGCATCGGCGGCCCCGGCGTGGAGCGTGGCGAGGATATCGTCGTGGACGGACGCGGCGACCTGCATGTGACCGGCAGTTTCGGCGGCCTCGTCGATTTCGACCCAGGCCCTGGCCAGACGCTCCTACACAGCGCCAATGACAGCAGCGATGTCTTCGTGGGCAGGTACGCGTCCAGCGGCCATTTCTATGCAGTCCGCGCCTTCAGCGGCCCGCAGGAAGCGATCGGCTATGCGCTGGCTCGCGACGCGGCAAGCAACCTCATCGCGGGCGGTTCGTTTCAGGGGACCGTCGACTTCGACCCGTCCGCCGGCAGCAACACGCGCAACGCGGCTGGAGGACGCGACGGTTTCGTCGTCAAGCTGGCCCGCGACGAGACGCGCGTCGGCGACGAAGCCGTGTTCCTGCCCTATCTCGGCCTCGGAGCGCCGGCCGCCAGCTTGGCCTGGCGAGACTAAGAATACGCGCTAATTGTGTGAGAGAGAACCGCGTTGCTTCACAGGTATTCGACGCGGTTCCACATTTCCTCAGATCTATAGACGGCATGCATGAGCGAAAGCCAGTTGACCCACTCACCAATGTAATGAGTCTCTTGCTGACCAAACACGATGCCGGCATGCTCCGCTCCCGTCGCGACCAGGTGAAGAAAATCCGCATCGTAAGTGCATAGAACGCGCTCCTGCTGCAAGGCAGTCGCCAAGTGCACTTGATCTGTAGCGCCGAGGAGTCCTAAGTCGCCGGCTGTCACAACATCAATGCCCCGGGCGCGCAATTGGCGTGCGACCTCAACCGGCACATTTTCGTCAAGGTAGAAGCGAAGCCTCGCCACCTATGCGTTGCTCCTTTGCCGCTTTGGCTGCCGTAATCTGCTCGCGGATATCTCGGTCTAGCTCATCCTTGTGCTGATAGTAATAGGCGAGCGCCGCGTGTACCTGGGCAAGCGAAAGCGCATAGTCCGAACTAATCTGGTCAGGCGAACGCCCGTGAAACAAGCTTGCCATCACTATGTCGGTCACCTTGATGCCGGAGCCGCCAACGCACGGACGCCCCCTACGGACTTTTGGATCGGTTGTAATAAGCTCAATACTTTGCACCGCTGCCATACGCGTCCTCCATTCACTCACCCGGCGCTGCGGCCGGTGCAACATCCTGCGTCTATTATCGCACATCAGCCATTCGTAGAGAATAGCCCGTAGAGTGATCCTGGCGCTGCAGGCTATGCCATATGCCCTGCTTTGGATCGGATTCGACCAACCGACAAAACCATGTATGATACACATACACTCTGGTCCGCCCCACGTCGCGCCTTACATGCAGGCCAAATGAGCATTCTTGCTGGTTCACACAGGAGGGACATAAACCAATGCAACCGCTCAAACTCGGCATCGTCGGGGCCGGCTTCATCGCCAAATTCCAGGTGCAGGCCCTGGCCCAGATTCGCAGCGTGGAGGTCACGGGCATCGTCTCGCGCACGCGCGCACATGCCGAAGCGCTGGCGCACATGGCGCGCAGCTGCCACGTCGGCGACCCTGCCGTCTACGACAGCATCGCCGTCATGGCGCCCCACGTCGACGCCATCGCGCTCTACGCGCCCAACTACACGCGCGTCGAGATGGTCGAAGAAATCGTCGAAGCTGCGCGCCGCGGCGCCGCGCTCAAAGGCGTTATCTGCGAGAAGCCCCTAGCGCGCAACGTAGCCGAAGCGCGCCGCCTGGTCGAATTGGCCGAAAGCGCCAACCTGCGCACCGCCTATTTCGAAAACCAGCTCTTTATGAAGCCGCTGGCCGCACAGTTAGCCCAGCTCGCCCCGCAGCAGGCGACGATGGGGCCGCCCATCCTGGTGCGCTCCGCCGAGGAACATGGCGGCCCGCACGAACCCTGGTTCTGGGACCCCGTGCGCCAGGGCGGCGGCGCGCTGTGCGACATGGGCTGCCACAGCATCGCGGTTGGCCGCCACGCCCTCACGCCGCAGGGCAAGCCGCCGGCCTTTCTCGTCCCCGTATCGGTCACCGCCGAGGTTGCGCTGCTCAAATGGGGCCTGCCGGTCTGGCGCCAACGGCTGCTCGAACGCTTTGGCGTGGATTACGCCGAGACGCCTGCGGAGGACTTCGCCACCGGCCTGATTACCTACCGCAACCCCGAATCGGGGCAGCTCGTCAAAGCGCAGTTCACCAACTCGTGGATGTTTGAAAAACAGGGGCTGCGTCTCCTGGTCGAAGGCATGGGCCCGGGCTACGCCTTCGAGATCAACACTCTGGCCTCCAGCACGCAGATCTTCATCGGGGACGCGGCCGCGGGAGCCGTGGCCGACGCCGAGAAGGCCATCGAGAAGGCCACCGCCTCACGCGGGCTGCTCACCGTCCACCACAACGAAGCCGATCTCTACGGCTACCCGGACGAAAACGCCGACGCCGCGGCCGCTTTCCTGGCCGGGCGCGACGCGTTTCTGCCCTGGAGCTATGGCCTGGAGATCACGCGGCTGGTCATGGCGGCCTATCTGGCGGCAGAAGAGCGCCGCACCGTCCACCTGACCGACCCGGACGTCCAGCAGCGGCTCGAAACCTACATCCCGCTCATCCAACAGGGCCGCGGGGCCGAAATCCTGGCGCGCTAACGCCACATGTCGCTACAGCGACACTCCGCCGCGCCCCATTTGTTAGCGTCTGCCCGCGCAATCGGTTAGAATGGCGGTAGATTGACAGATGCGTGAAAGCATCACGCAAGCATGTAGACAGCGAATGACAGGTGAAATTAAGCTCACCTGACGCCCCCTTGGGACCGGCGTCCCGCCGCTCTCTCACCTCGCGGAGGACAGTTTGGCCGTCGAAGACATCCAAAGTTTTGCCGCAAATCTACGGGCGAATATCGAACAGGTAATTGTCGGCAAACCCGACGTCGTGGAAACCCTGACCATCGCGCTGCTGTGCGAAGGGCATGTCTTGCTCGAGGACGTGCCCGGCGTCGGCAAGACCATGTTGGCGCGCTCGCTCGCCCTCAGTCTCAACGCCGACTTTCGCCGCCTGCAATGTACGCCGGACCTGCTGCCTAGCGACATTACCGGCGTCAGCGTCTTTAACCAGGAGACGCGGCAGTTTCAGTTCTTGCCGGGCCCGGCCTTCACCCACATCCTGCTGGCGGACGAGATCAACCGCGCCACGCCGCGCGCCCAAGCCGCGCTGCTCGAATGCATGGGCGAACGCCAGGTTACCGTCGACGGCGTGACGCGCCTGCTGCCTCGCCCTTTCCTGGTGCTGGCAACGCAGAACCCTATCGAATATGAGGGCACCTTCCCCTTGCCCGAAGCGCAGCTCGACCGCTTCCTGTTCAAGGTCAGCCTGGGCTACCTTAGTGCGGAGCAAGAGGGCGTCATGCTGCAAAACCTGGGGCAACGCCATCCCATCGAAACCCTGGAGAGCGTGGCCGACGGTTCCAGCATCCCGCTGTTGGCCGAGCAGGTCTGGCAAGTGCACATCGACGACAGCATCCGCAACTATATCGTGGCGCTGACCCAGGCTACACGCGCCCATCCCGACCTAACGCTCGGCGCCAGCCCGCGCGGTGCCTTGGCGCTCTATCGCGGCGCGCAGGCCCGCGCCGCCCTGCGCGGGCGAGACTATGTATTGCCCGACGACGTGCAAGCGCTGGCGCCGCTGGCCCTGCCTCACCGCTGCATCGTCAAGCCCGAAAGCGCGCTGCGCGGCCGCACCGCCCCCGCCATCGTAGCGGACCTGGTAGAGCAGACGCCGCTCGACCTCGGCAACGTGCACGACCAATGAGTCTGTACCGGTGCAGCCTTGCCGTTTTGAGCGCACAGGGCTGTGTCCCCTGACCCATGCATAACCTGTTCTGGTCGCTCCTGATCCTGTTTCTCATCGCTACGCTCCTGCGTCTCGACTGGGTGTATTACTTGGTCTACGTCGTGGGCGGCGTGTGGGTCTTCAGCCATTGGTGGATCCGTCGCAGTTTCGGCAAGCTGGATGTACAGCGCAAGATGGCCCATAGCGCCTTTGTCGGCGAGCGCCTGCCCGTGCAACTGCGCATCGCCAACCGCAGTTGGCTGCCCTTCCCCTGGCTCATGGTCGACGAACGCGTGCCGCTCGACCTGAAGGATACGCTCGACTACCGGTCGGTCTTGGGCGTAGGCGGCCGGGCAACCGTGGAACACGCCTATATGCTGCACTGCAAACGCCGCGGCTATTTCCCCGTCGGTCCGCTCATCCTCAGCACAGGCGACCTCTTCGGCTTTGCCGACGCTTCCTGGGAAGAAGCGCATCCGGTCTACGTCACGGTCTATCCGCAGGCGCTCTCATTGCACGAGTTGGGCTTGCCCAGCCGATCGCCGTTCGGCGTGCTGCCCGCTCGCCAGCGGCTCTTTGAGGACCCGAACCGGATGAGCGGCGTGCGCGACTATATGGCGGGCGACAGCCAACGCCGCATTCACTGGAAGGCAAGCGCGCACGAGGACAAGTTGCTGGTCAAGAAGTTCCAGCCCGCCATCTCGCTGAACGTGGCGATCGTGCTCGACCTCAACCGCCAAGCCTACCCCATCTCCGGCACGATCGGCAGCAGCGAATGGGCCATCATCGTCGCGGCCTCCGTCGCCAGCCACGTCGTCAGCCGCCGCCAGCCCGTCGGCCTGATCACCAACGGCCTCGACTCGCTCACCGGCGAGATGACCCTGCCCATCCCGGCGCGCCAGGGACAGGAGCATCTGACGACGCTGCTCACTGCGCTAGCTCGGGTGCAGCTCGGCGAATCCGACCAGACGCTGGCCGAATGGCTGCCGCGCCGCATCGCCGACCTGGAATGGGGCGCAACGTTGATCGTTGTGACGCCCAAGCTGGATGAGGACGAGCTCTGGATGCTGCACAACGCCTATCGCCGCGGCTCCAACGCCATCGCACTGGTCTGCGCCGCCCAGCCGAACTTCGCCAAGATCCGCGCCCAGGGCGAACGGCTGCACGTCCTTGTCCATCGCACTATCTGGGAGAAAGACCTGCATGAGTTGGCCGAACGCGTTCAGACGTGAGTGAGGAGTTGCAGTTGGACGAATCCGCTGCACCCGATCAAGAAACGCAAACACCCGACCAGACGCCCGCTAAAGCGGCCGGCGGCCCGCCGCAGATGCCCGTGTGGGAGTCCGCGGCCTCGTTGTCCGACCAGCCCTGGCTGCTCTCGTTGTGGCGGCCCCTGCTGATCTCGCTGCTGTCGAGTTGCTTGGTTGTGGCCTTTTTGGCCTTTGTGCGCCGTCTCGTGCCCGAACTGCCCCAGGCTTACACCGGGCTCCTCCTGGCGATCGGCCTGGTCGCCGCCATCATCGGTTGCATCTCGACCACCTGGCTGGCGCAGCCGGCCCAGCGCTCCAAGCGCAGCGCAGGCTACCGCACCGCAGAGCTCGCCCTGATCCTGTTCATCACCCGCGTCGGCATCTGGGCCGCAACCGGTGACTGGCCGGGCTTCGAACTGATCTTGCGCCCGCTCGACACATTGCTGGACGGCTATTTCGTGGTCGGCGCTTTTGCCGTGCTCCTGGCCTGGATGATGGCGACCGCTATGACCGACGACCTGCTCGGCATGGCCTTGCGCCCCGACGACCTCTACATGGCGCGCACCTACACCGACCGCTGGCAGGACACCGCGCGGCCGGTCTACACCGACCGGCCCGCCATTCTGCGCCGCTTCACCGCCCGCTGGGTGATCGGCGGCATCTTCTTGGTGATCCTGGCCGCCGGCTCCCGCATCGCGCCGCCGCAGCCGGGCTTCTTCCTGCCGGTGATGCACCAGAACATCGACCGCAACGTGATATTATCTGTTGTCCTCTACTTCTTGGCGGGGCTGGTTCTCATCAGCCAGGGTCAGCTTGCCCTGCTGCGCGCGCGCTGGACGCTGCAAAAGACGCCCAGCGCGCCCAACGTGCTGCGCAACTGGCCCTTCTACGCGCTGATGCTGATCGTCGTCATCGGCGTGGGGGCCGCATTGCTGCCGTTAGGCGGCACGTTCCATCTGGCGCGCATCCTGGGGGCGATCATCACCGGGATCTATATGATCCTGTTCAATATCTTCCAGTTCTTCCTCACGCTCTTCCTGCTTTTAGCCGGGCTTCTTGCCGGCGAGGAACAGGAAGAAGTCCTCTCCACCCCGGAGCCGCCGCCGCAGATGACGCCCCAATTACCGCCGCAGCCGCCGGCGGAGATTCCGCCGTGGGCCGGGGGCATGGTCTTTTGGATCGTAGCCGGGCTGCTGTTGGGCTATGCCGCCTACATCTACTTCAGCGGCAGAGGCTTCAGCTTCTACTGGCTGCGCCGCCTATGGGAAATGCTGCGCGAGCGCTGGTCAAACGTAGCCGACGCCTACCAGCAATGGCAGATCAACCGGGTGCGCCTCGCCGCCGAGGAGGGTGACGGCGCGAGCGGCAAACGCCGGCGCAGCCTCCTCTCTTGGCTGGGGATTCAGCGCCTGAACGCCGACCAGCAGGCGCGCTACTATTATCTCGCCATGCTCGAGCAGGCTGAAGACGCCGGCCATCCCCGCCGCCGCTCCGAAACGCCGCTGCACTATGCGCCGCGTCTGGCCGACGAAGTCTCCGGCGAAGAAGCGGACCGCCTTGCCATCGACGCCCTGACAGACAGCTTCATCAACGTCCGCTATGCAGGCGGCCACGTCCAACCCGACGACCTGCCCCGCATCCGGCAATGGTGGAATCATCTCAAGCAGCGATTGCGTTGATAGGAGGGCGTTCTGTGCGGGCAAAAATTCTTGCCTTGACGCCCCCTCTTGTCCCTGATATAATCTTGACAGGTTTATAGGGTAAATTGGGCTTTGGCGTCCTTTGGCGGGCTGAAGGCGGCAAAGTCTGCCCGCCCCCCATCCCCAGGACACGTTGGAGTAATAGTAGAGATGTCAGACGCGGAACAGCTCAACGATGATGCGTACGAGCAGGCAAACGTACCACAAGAGGATGTGACTCCGGCCGGCGATACCGGAACGGAGGCGCCCCAGGAACAAGAGACCGGTTCCGCGCAGTCGGCCACCGATCTGGAATTGTTTGAAAAGTACATCGAAGAAGACCTAGACTTCGACCTGCCCGGGCGCGGCGATCTGCGCGAAGGCGTGATTGTCGAGGTCAGGCCTTCCGAACTGCTGGTCAACGTCGGCAGCAAACGCGACGGCGTCGTCCCGCAGTCGGACTTGGCGCGCCTGGACCCGGCCTATGTCAAGAGCCTGCACGAAGGGCAGACTGTAGACGTGGTCGTGAGCCGGCAGCCGGACGATGACGGCATCTTTCTCCTGAGCATCGCCGAGGCCCTGCAGCAACGCGATTGGCTGCTGGCTGAACAACTGCTCGAAAGCAGCGAAGTGACTTCGCACCGCGTGGTCGGCTACAACAAGGGCGGCCTCACGGTCGAGTTCAACCACCTGCGCGGCTTCGTGCCCGCCTCACATGTCGTCGACATGCCGCGCAACCTCAGCGAGGAGCAGCGCCGCACCGAGTTGGAAAGCCGCATCGGCAAGACGCTGCGCCTAAAGGTAATCGAAGTCGAACGCCGCCGCCGCCGTCTTGTCATGTCACAATCTCTGGCCGAGCGCGAATTCCAAGCCGCGCGCCGCGAAGAACTCTTCAAGACCATCAGCGTGGGCGATGTGATCCAGGGCGAGGTGCGCAGCATGCGTCCCTTTGGAGCCTTCGTCGACATCGGCGGGGCCGACGGGCTGCTGCACGTCAGCGAAATCGACTGGCGGCCGGTCAACCACCCGCGCGATGTGCTGGAAGTGGGTCAATTGGTCGAGGTGGAAGTCATCCGCGTCGACCCGGACAACCAGCGCATCGCCCTCAGCCGCAAACGCCGTCTCCCCAACCCGTGGGACACGGTGGAGCAGCGCTACCATCCGGGCGACATCGCGACGGTCAAGATCACGCGCGTGGTCGACTTCGGCGCCTTTGCCCAGTTGGAGCCGGGCGTGGAAGGGTTGATCCACATCAGCGAGTTAGCGGATATCGCGGTGGCGGAGCCGCTCAAGACCGTGCAGATCGGGGACGAGGTCTATGTCAAGATTCTGCGCGTCGACAGCAGCCGCCAGCGCATCGGTCTTAGCTTGCGCCAAGCCGGTGACGCTAGGCCGGTGAGCAGCGCTGAGGAGGAAAGCGCCGAGGAAGAAGAAGCCGGCGCGGAGGAAGAAGCCGGCGTGGAACCGGAAGACCAGGGAGACGGCGAGAGCGAAAGCCAAGAGGAATAGCGCACAAGCCGCACCCCGAACCCGACCGTCTACCGTCCTG
>Ga0334889_1005586_pt1 | contig 10322 bp, 10 predicted proteins | sample GraSluR1_MG_2_FD_207222 | JGI IMG/M metagenome (GOLD analysis project Ga0334889, IMG submission 207222) | Sludge microbial communities from methane-producing bioreactor in Wageningen University, Netherlands - Granular Sludge_8_08-R1 | ecosystem: Engineered > Bioreactor > Anaerobic > Unclassified... | reverse complement strand
ATTTCGTCCTTCAAACTTCGACGATGATCCACTTCGGATTCTCCGATTATTTCGATTTCACGCTCAATTGGGCTTTGATATGGACTCCATGACTTTACGCCATGCGTTGCAAAGAATCCCCCTATTGCGGGAGATTTCCTTGGAGCGAATTGAAAAAGAGTTACGGAAAATTATCCTAGCCCCCTACGCAATTCATACCCTTCGGATCATGGGGGCTTCTGATATGATCGAAACATTGATCCCCGCATTGGGAAATTCACTCCGCTTTTATCATCAGGATCGATATCATCGAGGAGAATCCGTCTATGAACACAGTCTGAGGGTTCTCGAGAATTGTCCAAAAGTTTATGTCGATCGAATGGCTGCTTTTCTTCACGATGTGGGAAAAGCGGGTGTTTGTCCCACAAACCGCAATCGGTATATTGGCCATGAAAAAGCATCTGCGGAAATCGCTCGGTCAGTCGCTAAAAGGTTACGAGTACCAAAAGCAGAAATAAAAGAAATCCTTCGTCTGATTCAATACCACATGGTTCCCGTAAACTCAGAACCCGTACTCAAAAGAATCCTGATGAAGGAAGGGAAGGATTTCTTTCATCGGCTTGTGAGGTTTATGTACGCAGACAAAACGGCCACCAATCCTTTTTGGATGAAAACAAAAGCTTATCAATCTTGGTTGACTCATATCCGAAAGGTACATCGCCTAACTCAGACCATTTCTGGCAATCAAAGATGGTGTACCGGAAAGGAATTGATCAACCTCGGGTTGAACCCCAATCCGTCTTTTGCGATCATTTTGGATTCACTGATCCTTCAAACCGATCCAGTTCCTGTAGATTCCGATATGGTCCAGGAATTATTAGAGCGCGAGTTGCTGTTTCGTAGATCATATCGTCACATGGTGTATACTCTGATTCCATCATCTGAGCCAAAAACGGAAGAACGTGTAGTTGAATACTGGGATGGGCGATCCATTGTCGGCGCTTTAGCCAGCCAAAAACGTCTGGAAGTACAAGGACCGATTTTTCGGTATTCCTATCATTCCGAGCAAGAATTAGAAATGGTACGGAAGGAGCGCAGAATGTGGCTACACTTTCCCTGCCAAAGATAAAAGTTCGATCTTCCAATCGATTCCAAAGGATTCTTTTCATTGGGGCGCTGGTTTTGGGTTTTGTTCCTCTCATCTTTGGGCAGGATCTCAATTCGATTTATCTGGGGTATGAAGAAATCTACAAAATGCAGCAAGATCCACAGCAACTGGAAGCAGCTCAACGAGAGCTCAGCCGCACTTTAGCAAACGCTCCTGAATTAATGGGTTCAAGTCAAGTCGTGGATCAATTGGGTGAAAGAATCGCATATAAGAGGAAAATGCTCACTCACTTTTCATTGGATCACTCGTTGGTTTTTTCAGTGATCACGGAATCTGCGACGGCACTGATCCACACATTGAGAGGAATCAGCGAACCACAGATTTCTGGGTTTGATCAACTGCTTCCTTTGATGGATTTTATTCAGGATTATTGGAATGAGCTTATGCACGCTTTTCGGTTTCCCCTCTTCCAAGAGTTTCTATCGATTGTCAAGATTCCTGGATTGGCGCAAAAACTCTCCATTCGCGATGAAGATTTCCGGTTTCTTGCTGAAACCATTCTGAATACATATAATCAGAATCCTTCTTCTTTTAGTTCACAGCTTCTCTTCCAAATCGCACATTTTGGCGGCGAACCTTTGCTAAGATACTTCGCCTTATTGCTATACCCCGATGTCCTCACCGGAAAAGAAGTCGAGTATTTTGATGCCCACAGAAAGCTACAGTTATACGTTGATATTGGTCGTCACCTTTATGGTCCTGAACTCTCGGAACGGATCCATCCCGATCTTTGGTCATTATATCAAGATTTGGACCGTTATTTTCTCCTAAAAGACCGAATGGATATTCTTCATCGAAGAATAATCTCTGCGGATCTATCGAACATCATTGCAATGATTCCCCAAATGATGGAACACCTGAACGAGTTGGAACGGGTTTCGATTCCTTCCCATCGGCTTCAACAAACGGCTCAGTCAATCCTTGGAACCTGTATTACCCGCCTACAGGTCGAAGGAAATTCTCTTCAAGGCATCATCATTCCCCAGGCGACCCTTGATCTTCTCTCAAGCATTCAGCTCAAGAATCCGCAAACACAAAGGCTTGTCGAGCAATTGCATCAACCAGTGTTGGGAATTGCTAAGAATAATAGAATCCCCCTCGATTCAGATCGCTCGGTTTCTGATATCGAGTCAGAAACGTTCGCTCGATTCAGGCTTATCATTATCGTTTCATGCGCTTTAGGGTTATTGGTTGGCACTTTACTGCTCTTGTTCAAACCCATGCTCAGAGCCCGATTCTTTCGCAAGCTCGGTCTGCGTTCGTTTGCAATCGCCATAGTCAAACAGCTTTCTTTTGAAAAACCGTTGGATCCAGATCTTCATGTTATGCTTGCGCAGATGCTGGTTGAAAATGATCAAACCGAAGAAGCAAATGCCGAGTTCCGGGCAGCTTCTCGATTGCTTGAGCGTTCTTCCAACAAGAAAAAAAAACCGATCACGAGAGGCCTTCGGAAAAAATGAAGATCATCGTTTTTTTTGCGCTCTTCAGTTTGCTCCTCAGTATAGGAGTCAAGGTATGTCATCAACTCTTTCCGATTGATTTTGTCGTTGCCATCCATTCCGGCGCCAAAGAAGCGGACCTTGACCCATTTTTGATTGCCGCGATGATCCGTGTGGAAAGTTCTTTTCGTCCCTTTGCGCAATCTGCAGCTGGGGCATTTGGGCCAATGCAGCTTTTGCCTTCAACAGCTCGTTGGTTTCAGGAACAGATTAATCTCTCTGGGGATTGGATGGATCCATACACAAACATCCGATTGGGCGCGCTATACTTCCGTTATCTTCTCGATCAATTTGACGGAAACGTTGTCATTGCGCTTGCCGCATACAACAAAGGCCCCTCTGCGGTTCAGAGAGAACTCGATTCTTCTTCTTTTTCCCCAAATATTTACACGCAGCGCGTGATGCAGTTCCGATGGGTCTATTATTGGTTATACTTTGGATATTTTCACCATATGGAATCTCATAGATAACGAGGTGAAGGTTATGTACGTACGTGAATGGATTCAACAAATTGAAGAAGCAATTCCTCCAACGCTAGCCCTTTCTTTTGATCATTCCGGATTGCAACTGGGGCCTTTTGAACGTCAAGTACAGAAAGCAATGATCGTTCTGGATCTTGATGAACCGTCTTTAAAACGAGCAGTTCAGGAAAGGTGTGAACTCATCATATGCCACCATCCCCTCTATTTCCTACCCGTTCATTCCATTGATCTTTCTGGTTCGATGGGTCGGGTCACCGCTCAGCTGATCCAGAATCAAGTTAGTGTATATGCGATCCACACCCCAATCGATATCATTAAGGAAGGATTGTGCGATCTCTTTGCCCAAACTTTGGGATTATCATCGATTCAGCCGATTCAAAAGATCCAAAATCCCGAGATATACAAATTTCAGGTGTACGTTCCTCGGCATTTCCGAAAACAAGTGATTGAAGCAATCGGTAAATCTCAGGCAGGTTGGGTTGGAAACTATTCAAGCTGCACCTTTTCATCCGAAGGATTGGGAACATTTCGGCCAGGAGAAAACACCAATCCTTTTATTGGGGCATCAGGGAATTTGGAAGAGGTCGAAGAAACGAAAATCGAAACCTTAGTTTCGGAAGAGCATATCCCTGTGTTGTTGCGGGAGATAAGAGCAGTTCATCCTTATGAAGAGATCGCATATGATCTCTTTTCCTCTTCGATCCCGAAAGGTGCCCCAAAGAACGGCATTGGTCGGTACGGACATTACGACTCACCAAAAAGCATGAAAGAAATACTGGATTGGATTCATACTTCTTTCTCACAAATCCGTTATATACGGATGTATGGAAATCCGGATCAAACCATCCGGAATGTGGCTGTTTGCAACGGAAGCGGCAGTTCTCTGATTGATCGCCTTCCTCCCGATACCCACCTCTTTATTACATCTGATTTGGGATACCATCAAGTGCAAGATCTTCTGATGAAGGGCATTTTTGTCATTTTGATGGAACATGACGATTCCGAACAACTGTTTGCGCACGCTTTGATTGGCTTAGTTCCCCAACTCAAAGAAATTCAAATCATTGAGTAAATGGCGATTCCATGGTATAATTATGCAGTACCCATTTGGAGTACTCTCTATCTCTTTTACCAATCAGGTCCGACAGTTGATCGTTTGGTCAGAGTAAGTTTTTCATGGTTTTGATTTGACACTAACGGAGTGATTGCTTATTCGCATCTTCCTTTTTGGGTATTTTGGGTTTTCGAATTATGGGGATGAAATCCTTTTGAGAAGTTGTTTGAAAATCTTCAAGGACCTCGGCGTCCAGGAACTTATGGTGCTTTATCCCAAAAAAGGGTCTCGAAAACTGGGTGCCATGCGAATCGAAAACGTTCTACGGACATCGGTTTGGGATATTCGACAAGCAATTCGACGATGTGATCTTGTAGTTGGCGGTGGGGGAAATATCTTTCAAGATGAAACCAGCCAACGGAGTTTTTGGTACTATGATTTTTTAGCGAGGTATGCGTTAAAAAAACACAAGCCTCTTGTTTTATTGGGCCATGGGTTTGGAAAAATCTCTCGAGGCTATCACTACAAACGGTTGAAGGCAATCTTGGCCCATCCATTGTGTACAGCCATACTCCGAGACCAAGTTTCTTACCGGTATGCCCTTCGATATTGCTCCAATGCTCGAATGGGTACAGATTTGGGATATGGGTTTCTGCAAAATAAAGAAAAACCGGCTGGAGGAAGCGGAAAGCTTGGGATTATGCTGAAAACACCTTGGCCGAATATCGAGAAGATGGTTCCGATCTTTCATTCCGAAGGAATCAGAGAGATTGAATTGATGGTTTCCCATGCCCGTGAAGAGCTTGAGATCCATTCAGAACTTGAGAAAAGGCTAAAACCAATCATTCCCACGAACCTAAGAATGGGAGATATCAATGAAATCACAGATACGATTGCTTCATGTGATTGGTTGATTAGCGAACGCCTCCATGGAGGAATTGTTGCATCGTACTTCCAAGTTCCGTTCTTGATCCACAAAACGCCAAAAATGTCATCCTACTTTCGCGGTTTTCAATCATTTTTCCGTGAAAAGTGTCCAACTGAGATCGCATTTGCCCTTTCCAAAAGTCGCGATCGCCAGTATCGAATCCATAACAACGATTTCGTTCGAATCCAGGAGGAACGATATGAGATGATGCTCCAATGGATCGAAGAGATAACAAAGGACTTCCAGGAGAAAATCGCGGTTCATTTTTGATAAATGTGAAGGGAGGAAGGAAATCCGTATGCCATTACATACCTTCCGGGGAGGGATTCACCCGCCCGACAGAAAAATCTTATCGGAAGATTGTTCTCACGAAGTGATGCCGCCCCCACTCCGAGCAGTTGTCTTCTTGTCCCAACACATCGGACGGGATGCGCAATCTGTCTTGGAGCCGGGTCAAGAAGTGAAAACGGGGGAATTGATTGCCAAGCACAGCGGCGTCATCTCTGCCCCAATTCACTCCCCTGTAACGGGAAAACTGCTCGAAATAACCAAGGTGTTCCATCCCGTCCATCAAAAACCCATGGAAGCATGGGTGATCGAACGAACGAGCGAAGATGTGATCGATCAGATGGAACCAATGAATGCATTTGATCAGTTCCCGAAGGAGGTTCTATATCAACGGATCTTGGAAGCAGGGATTGTTGGGATGGGTGGCGCTGCCTTTCCCGCGCATGCCAAGTACATCGAAGCAATGAAAAAACCCATTGAGTATCTCATGATCAACGCGGCAGAATGTGAACCTTACCTTACAACAGATTATCGGATGATGCTCGAATTCCCTCACGAAATCATCCAAGGCATTCGGATTCTTCTGCGCGTCTTGGGCGCGAAAAAAGCGTTGATTGGGGTTGAAGACAACAAACCGAAAGCGATCGAAGAAATGAAAAAGGCTACGAATTCTGATCCCTCCATAGAAGTAAAAGTATTACGGACCAAGTATCCGCAAGGAGCCGAAAAACAGCTTATCAAAGCGCTGTTGAACCGTGAAGTCCCTGTAGGATCGTTCCCCTTTTCGGTCGGAGCGATCGTCCATAATGTAGCGACTTGTATTGCAATCGCTCGAGCTGTAGTTGATGGTACTCCTCTATATGAACGAGGAATGACCTTTACGGGCGAAGGGGTAAACACACCGAAAAACTTGATCGTCCGAATTGGAACACCCATTCAAGATGTCATCGACTTTGCGGGAGGATGGAAAGGAGAATTGAGCAAAGTCATTATGGGTGGTCCGATGATGGGTATTGCATTACCCTCGACCGAAATCCCCGTTATGAAAGGGACTTCAGGGATTCTGCTGCTAGAACCTTCTCAAAAATCCCCACTGGCCGAACAAAGCTGTATCAATTGCGGATACTGCATTCATGCGTGTCCTATGGGTCTTCTTCCTAATGAGCTAGCAAAACTAGCCAAAAACAGAAAATACGATCAGGCAGTGGAGCTTGGATTGATGAATTGCTGTGAGTGTGGGAGTTGCGCATATCAGTGTCCCTCGAAAATCGAACATGTTAAGCACTTCAAACTTGCCAAAAAGGTATACCAGACCTTGAAAGGAGGGAAATGAGTATGCCAAAACTCATTGTCTCCCCAGCACCACATCTTCGACGAAATGATTCTGTTCGAAAGGTCATGATTGACGTTCTCCTCGCATTACTGCCAGCAACTTTATGGTCTATCTGGAATTTCGGTCATCGAGCTTTGATCCTTTGTATTCTGGGCGTTGTGGGAGCAGAGTTGATCGAGTTATTTATCATGAGAGTTCTTAGAAAACGAACGGACTTTATTAGCGATGGCAGCGCTGCGGTGACCGGCCTTTTATTAGCGTTGAACGTCAGCTCTACCCTTCCTTGGTACCTTCTCCTTTTGGGACTGTTCTTTGCTCTTGGTGTTGGAAAACATGTATACGGTGGCCTCGGACATAACCCATTCAACCCTGCTCTGGTAGGGAGAGTCTTTCTAATGATTTCTTTCCCGATCGAAATGACGCGATTCGAAATCCCCCGCGCATGGGCGCTGGGAGAAGCGGTTACTGGGGCATCTCCCGCACAGTGGGAAGGGATTTATACGGGCGCAACCCCTCTGGGGTTGCTGCAAGGAGGCGGATTCGAGCGGGCTTCCAATCAGTTTTCTTATGGAGATCTTTTTTTTGGAAATATCGGGGGTTCTCTCGGAGAAATCAGCGCTTTGATGCTTTTGATTGGATGTGTATATCTGATTATCCGGATGCGAATTAAGCTCCTGGTTCCAATCAGTTATATCGGGTCTGTTTTGCTGATGACCTCTGTATTCTTTGGCATGGATGGGACTCAGTTTGGTTCTCCTCTCTTCCATATTTTGTCGGGTGGCTTAATGCTTGGGGCTTTGTATATGGCAACTGATATGGTTACTTCTCCTTCTTCAATGAAAGGGCAATTGATATTTGGGATTGGATGTGGCATCGTCACAGTATTGATTCGTCTCTTTAGTGGTATGCCTGAAGGCGTTTCTTATTCCATCCTAATCATGAATGCCTTTAAACCCATCATAGATAGATACACCCGCCCAAGGATCCTTGGACAACAAAGAATTAAACCCAAGGAGGTGCGCAGCAATGGGTAGCTACCTTCGATCCGGTTTGATTCTTATGACCTTTGCACTCGTAGTCGCCCTAGTACTCTCCGGGGTATACTTGCTCACCCTTGATCCTATTGCTCAAGCGGAATTACGAGAAAAACTCGCAGCAATCAAAACCATCCTGTCCGATGATCAAGGGTTAATGATCAATGAATCTCACGTACCCCAAAATATGGAAGAGTTGGATCAACGAATCTGGAGATCTTCTGATGATGGAATCCTATATGAGTCTACCGAGCATCGAGGATCTGTGGCCTCTCCGGTGTATGCCTTCGATACTTTGGATGGAAGGAAAGCGCTTTTGATCACTGCTTCCAGTATCGGATACGGAGGGGATGTAACGATTATCGCCTCTTTCTTGGAAACAGAGGGGTCATGGCAATTGTATCGGATTGAGATCCTCGATTTTTCTCAAGAAACTCCGGGGCTAGGCGCAAAAATATCCGATCAAACCATCAAATCCCGGTTTTCCGAAATCCCACAATCCGGGCTCATTTCGGGGGTTTTGGTTGATCAGGACTCAAGCAGTTCTGTTGGACGATCAGAAGCACAAATACGAAACGCGAAACAGAGAGGGATCATCTTGACCAGTGATGTAATGACTGGAGCTACCATCACGGCACGGGCTGTCGCCAATGCGATCAACACGATGACCCAGTTTCTTACATCCGAAGGGAAGGTGAGATGATATGGCCAACTCAATACAGATCCTAAAAAAGGGAATAACCGAAAACAATCCGGTACTGATCCAGGCTTTAGGTATGTGTCCTGCGCTAGCAACAACGACCAGCGCAATCAACGGGCTCGGAATGGGCGTCGCTACCATGAGCGTTTTGGTTATGTCCAATGTCGTTATCTCAATGATCCGCAAACTGGTACCGGCGAAAATACGAATTCCGATCTTCATCATCATTATTGCCGGATTTGTTACTATGATTGATTTACTCATGCATGGGTTTACCTACGAACTTTGGAAAACACTAGGCATTTTTATCCCACTAATCGTAGTTAACTGCGTGATTCTTGGGAGAGCGGAAGCCTTTGCAAGCAAAAACCCCGTAATCCCTTCCATACTTGATGGCCTTGGAATTGGAATCGGGTTTCTGCTCGTGTTAACCGCCTTGGGAGCTGTTCGTGAAGTTTTTGGCAACGGAACGGTGTTTGGTTTTACCCTTTGGGGCGATGCATTCAATGTCTTTGTAATCATCCTTCCTCCTGGAGCATTCATTACACTAGGATTGATGGCTGGTCTTCTGAATTGGATTTCTATTTCCCGACAAGAAGCGGCGAAATTAAAAGAAAAAGCGAAAAAGGAACAAACAGCGAAGAAGGAGGGACAATCATGAGGATTTTTGTGATCTTTCTTTCTGCGATTCTGGTCAATAACTTTGTTCTTCAGCGATTCCTCGGGATCTGTCCTTTCTTGGGTGTTTCTAAAAAAGTTGAAACTGCTTTGGGTATGAGTATGGCTGTCATTTTTGTCATGGTTCTTGCAAGTGTGATTACCTGGTTTCTTAATAGTCTTCTCGAAGCGATGGGTCTTGGCTTTCTCAGGACTATCGTATTCATCCTGATCATAGCTACCCTTGTCCAATTCGTCGAAATCTTTTTGAAAAAAAGCGCTCCTGCGCTTTATGAAGCCCTGGGGATCTTCTTGCCTTTAATTACCACGAACTGCGCAATCCTTGGATTAGCCCTCATCAATATACAATACCAGTACACTCTTTTAGAAACGGTTTTCCATGCCGCTGGAGCGGGGTTAGGCTTCGGGTTGGCGTTGGTGTTATTTGCTGGGATTCGTGAACAACTTGAATTTGCTGATATCCCGAAACCGTTTCAAGGATTAGCCAGCGCATTGATTACGGCAGGTATCCTTTCAATGGCATTTATGGGATTTTCTGGAATGATTCGTGTGTGAGGTGAATGGATATGATCGTAATTTACAGCGTTCTTCTGTTAGGCGTACTGGGGTTTGGAGCCGGTTCTTTCTTGGCCTTTGCAGCGAAAAAGTTTGAAGTTAAAGAGGATCCGTTGGTTCAGGAAATTATCGATTTGCTCCCGGGCGTCAATTGCGGAGCTTGTGGGTTTCCTGGATGTGAGGGGTTTGGGAAAGCAGTAGCAAAAAAGGAAGCCAAAGCAGACGCTTGTCTTCCTGGAAAAAGACAAGGAGTACCTGAGCAAGTACAAGCGCTTTTTCAGAAGTACGAGAAGGATGCGATGGATTGATCGAGTTATTTCTCTTTTTTTCGATGCCACAACAAAACCGGATCGAGTTTTTTGAAGGATCGTTCCACGGGGAAAACTCCTTCTCGTACTGATTTGATATCTTCGACCGAGAAAAAGCACTTTACATCAAATCCTTGGATCATTTCTACTGCTTTGGGAAGGTTTTTTCTCCGTATGATGGTATAGAGAATTTTCGCTGGTCCAGTTCCACCCCACGCATCGATAATCGTGGTTCCATACCCCGCAGCTCGCAAAGTGCTTACGAGGGATGTAGGATCTTTCACTGTAATGATTCGGATGGAAACCAACCCAATGG
>Ga0334889_1005581_pt1 | contig 10330 bp, 4 predicted proteins | sample GraSluR1_MG_2_FD_207222 | JGI IMG/M metagenome (GOLD analysis project Ga0334889, IMG submission 207222) | Sludge microbial communities from methane-producing bioreactor in Wageningen University, Netherlands - Granular Sludge_8_08-R1 | ecosystem: Engineered > Bioreactor > Anaerobic > Unclassified ... | reverse complement strand
CAGGACGCGCGTTCTCGGATCGGCTCGGTCAACGTACCGCCTTGGGTACGCCTCCCTCGCCGATCCTTGCGAGCCCGCGTCCTGGCAAGCATTTTCCACTTTCTCGCGGCGGTCCTTCATGAATAATTCGGGCTAGCGAGCCGGCCACCCGGCGCGGGAGAGGCGCATGAACCGGAACCTGCACGAGCGATGCCGCGAACGTTTCCGGCGCCTGCGTCGGGCCGCCGCCGGGCGGTTGCTGATGCACGGTCTGGCGGCGTGGCTCGCGGTCAGCGGGCTGGTCGTGCTCCTGTCGGTGCTGGTGCTGGGTTTCCTCGCGCCGCCGCGCTGGATCCGCTTGCCGCTGGCGATCGCGGGCTGGCTCGTGATTGTGCTCGCCGCGGTCGAATTCCTCTGGCGATCGTGGCGCAATCTCCGCACAAGCGGCGCCCTGGCGCGAGACCTCGACCGCGCCGGGCGCTACGACGACACGTTGGCCGCCGCCGAAGAGGTCTTGCAGCGCCCGGATCGCTGGCGCCGCGATACTCCCGTGCGCAAGCTGCTTGTGGAGCGCCTGCTCACGCGGGCGGAGCGCCTGCTGGACGCTCTCCCCTTGCCGCGGCTCTTGCCGGTGTGGCGGCCGGCGCTGGTCTTCCCGCTCCTTTTCGCGATGCTCGTTGGCGGCGCCTGGCTGCAGCGCGCGGCGCCGGAGAGGTTGTGGCGCGGGGTCGCCGCACTCAGCGCGCCGTGGCGTGCCGATCCCGCGGCCGACGCGGCCAGCTTACGCCTAGTGCCGGCGCCAGATCACGTTGCCGCCGGCGAGAGCGTCCTCGTCGCGGTGCTGGATCTGGCGGGCGGTGCCGAGCCGGTCTACTGCGAGGTCCGCTCCGGATCAGGCTACTGGCAGCCCCTGCCGACGGCGCCGGTCTTCCTGCCGGGAGCCGACCCGGTGCTGGGCGCGCCGTACGAACGTTGGGAGGCCGTGCTCGCCGACGTGCGCGAGGATCTCAGCTACCGCTTCCGCCGCGGTGTGCGCCTGTCGGAAACCGGCCTGCTGGCGATCTGGCATCCGCCGCTGCTGTTGAACCTCGCGGCGCGCGTCGCCCCGCCGGCTTACACGGGTTTGCCGGAGTTGGATTGGCCTCGGTTGCCGGCGCAGTTCGAAGTGCCGCAGGGCAGCCGGCTGGTGCTCTCCGGCCGCGCCAACCAGCCGCTTGCGGCCGCCGGTTTGATCACCGCGGCGGGCGATACGATCGCGCTCGCGACCGAGGACGACGCGCTCGGTGGCGCCCTCGAGGTGGCCGAACCGCTGCAATTCTGGACCGCGCTCATCGACGATCGCGGCCAGCACGGCCGCAGCGAGCTGGTCTATACGGTCGACGTGGTGCCGGACCGTCTGCCGGTGGCCTTGCTGCAGCGGCCCGGGGACGACGGCCGCCTGCCTCTCAACTCGCCGCTGGTGCTTTTTGCGGGCGCGGACGACGACTACGGCTTGCAGCGTGTGGATCTGCTGTTGCGGCGGGCAGCGCCACAAGACAGGGGTGCCGGCGGCGCCGGACAAAGCGGCGGCGCGAACGTCCCCGACGTCTGGGACCGAATCGCGCTGCTGGACGCCGGCGCGGCGCCGCTCGCCGGCCAGCGCGCCCCGACCACGGGCCTGGGTCCGTTGCCGCTCGTGACGGCGCCGCGCCCCGCGGTCGAGGCGTCTGTTCGCGTGAACATCGAGCTGCAAGCGGGCGGTCTACGGCTGGTGCCAGGCGACGTGCTCGAACTCGCGGTCGAGGCGCAGGACAACCGCCGGCCCGGTCCGCCCGGGGTCGGACGCTCGGCGGTGCTGCGGCTCGTGGTGCCGTCGAACCTCGATCTGGTCGAAGCAGGCGCCGAGTCGCAGGCCGTTCATCGCGACGATCTAGCGGCCATGCGCGACCGTTCGGAATCCTTGAGCGCCGAGCTCGAGCGCCTGCGGCGCGAGCTGCTAAAGAACCCGGTACCCGGATGGGATCGCCGTCAGATGCTGCAGGCGGCGATCCAGCGCCAGCAGGAGCTGCAGGCCGAGCTGGCGCGCCTGGCCGACGCCATGAGCCGCGACCTCGAGTCGCTCGTGGCCGACCGCCTCGCGAGCCCCGAGCTGCTCGAACAAATGGACCTGCTCGCCGAACTGCTGGCCGAGTCGCGCGCCGAGGGCATGCAAGACCTGCTCGACCGCATGCGCGAGGCCCTCGAGCAGATGTCCCCCGCCGATCTGACCCGGGCCATGGACGACCTCACCCGCAACCAGCAGGACATGCTGCGCCGTCTCGACACGGCACTCGACATGGTCAAGGACCTCGCGCGCCGCCAAGAGATGGAAGGTCTGACCGAACTGGCCGCCGAGCTGATCCGCAAGCAGCAGGAGCTTGCCACGGCCCAGCGCCAGCGGGACGAGGGCGAGGAGGCGGGCGCCGAGCAGCGGTCCGGGGATACCGAGGCGCCGAGCGAGGACGCCGAGACGCCGGGACAGAGCCCTGCGCCCTCGCCGGAGGACCTCGCCCGCCGCCAGGAGGCGCTCGCCAAGGAACTGGAGGCGCTCGCGGAACGGCTCCAGGAAGCGCTCGCGGAGTTGTCCGAGTCTGAATCCCAGCCCGACAGCGCCGCCGAGCAGGCCATGCGCGACGCGCTGGCTGAGGCGCTGAAGCAGCTCGAGGAGCGCCAGACCAGCGAGACCATGCGACAGGCCGGCGAGAACCTGCAACGACAGGAGTCGCAACAGGCCCAGGCCGACATGGAGCAGGCCCTGGCCGACCTCGCCGGACTCTATCACGTGCTCCTGCGCAGCCAGGCGGCCATGCAGATGGCCATGCGCATGGAACAGGCGGGCCAGATGCGCAACCTCGCGGCCGACCTGCTTACCATCTCGGAGCGACAGGAACAACTCGGCCTGGACCTGCCCGCGAGCCTGCGGGACGTGCGCAGCGACGATCTCGTGCGCCGCCAGCACATGATCGTCCAGGGCGCGATCGCCATGCGCGAAGGGCTGCAAGAAGTGGCGGCGGCCGCGCCGCGCGAAGTCATGCGCATGTTGGAGAAGATCGACGAGCTGATCCGCAGCAGCGGGCACGCGCTGAACCAGCTCCAGGACGGGCGCGCCATGGCGGCCCGCCAGGCGGCGCAGACGAACCTCGCCGCGTTCAACGAGCTGGTGATCAGCCTGCTCACGCAGGCCCAGATGACCGGCCAGGGCGGCGGCTCCGGCTCGCCGCAGCAGATGCTGAGCCAGCAGTTGCAGCAAATGGCCCAGGAACAGTCCGGCCTGAACGCGCTGGCCGAGCAGTTGAGCCGGCAGCAGAATCGGCTCAGCGAGGAGCTGCGGGCCGGCATGCAGCGCCTGCAACAGGGACAGCGCGGTCTGTCCGGCCGGGCGCGCGAGCTGGCCGAAGACGAGCGGCGCGAACCGCCCGACGGCGGCCGGGTGCTGGGCGACCTGGACCAGTTGGCTCGGGACATGGAGCGTGTGGGCGACGACCTCGCGGGCGGGTTGATCACCGACGAGGTGCTGCGCCGGCAGGAACGGATCCTCTCGCGCCTGCTGGACATGCACAACGCGTCGCGCGAGCGCGACTGGTCGCGCCGCCGCGAGAGCCGTAGCGAGGTCGACGTCCTGGCGCAGCAAGAGGGCGACCTCGGCCGCGACGCAAGCGAGACGACGCCTCAGGCCCGACGCTGGCAAGCGGTCGAAGAGGCGCCGCCAGCGTACCGCGAGCTGGTGCGCGAATACTTCCGCGAGATCCAGCGGCTGCACGAACTGGCCGGGCGCGACCTGGACGGCCAGCGCTCCCACCGGCAGGGGCTGCCATGAGCCGCCGCGGCGTGCCTGGGGGCCATCGCGGTCGGCCGTTGCTGCGGGTTGCGCTAGGGGTCCTGGTTGCGGCGGTCGTGGCCGGGGCGGCTGCGGCGCAGTCGCTGCCTGAGGCGCCGCGGCGGCAGCAACCGGACGAACGTCCGCTCGATCCGCGCAGGCTCGAACGCCGGCCGCTCGAGCCGCGGCAACTCGGCCCGGTCGACCGCTTTCAGCTCCAGTTCGAGCAGATCGACCAGCTCATTCGCCTGGGGTATTACAGCCGCGCCAACACGCTGCTTGACGACTTCGTGCGCGTCGGCGCGCCGGAGCGGGAGGTGCTGCGGCGCCGGATCGTGATCGCCCGCGGCATCGAGGACCACGCGCAGGCGGCCGAACTCTGCCGCCAGGCGCTCCTTGGCCAACCTGAAGACGCCTGGCTCTGGCGCGAGCTGGCGGCGGCTCTGTTGGCCCTGGACGACCGGGCGTCGGCGCACGACGCGTTGAGCCGGTTTCTCGCGCTGGCCGACGAGCCGCGCGGCGGTTTGACCGTCGCGGTGGACTTGCTGCGCACGAGCGGCGACTGCCGCCGTGCGGTGGCGCTGGTGGACTCCGGGCGCACCGTGTTGGGTGATCCCCGCTTCCTGTCGCGCGTGCGGGCGCTCTGCTTGTTGCAGCTGGACGAGGCGCGCGCGGCGGCCCGCGAGATCCAGGTCGATCTCCAGACCAGCCCCTTCAACTTGCAGCTTCTGCGCCGCGAGTTGCTCGCAACCGGTGCGCTGCCCCTGCCGCCGGCGCTCACCGCCGAGCTCGTCGCGCTGGCCGCCGAGCCGAACGCCCAGCCCGAACTGACGATCCTGACCGCGAACATCGCCCTGGCGCAGGGGCAGGCGCAGGCCGCGCTCGGCGTGATCGAGCCGCGGCTGGCGCAGACCCACTTCGCGTCGAGTGTGCTGCAGAACGCGAGTTCACTCGCGCGGGAGCTGCCGCTCTTGGCGCCGGGGGCCGAGCGCGCCGCGGCGAGCGAGTACCTGCTCGCGGTGCTGCCGGCGCTCGCCGAGCACGGGAGCTTCGCGCCGTCGCTGCGGCAGCGGGCCTGCGACCATCTGGCCGAAGTCTGCCTCTTCGCACTCGAGAACGATCTCTTGGACCAGAATCCGGCCGCGGCGGTCGGACGTTTCGGCGGTTTGTTGGATGTCGTGCAGCGGGGCTATCCCGAGTCGGCGCATCTGTACAGCGCGCAGATCCAGCTCGCGCGCTTCACCCGCGATCGATTGCGCGACCCGCAGGCCGCGGCGGCGCGGCTGGAGCGCCTGCTCCTGGATCTCGACCTGCCGTTGCCCGGCGTCGCGGTGGCCAGACTCTCCCTCGGCGAGAGCTACCTGGCGGCGCGCGCGACCTGGCGCAGGGACACTTTGGCACGGCGCGCGACCGGTTTGCCGCGGTCGCCCTGGATCAGCCGGCCGCCCCGTACGCCAACGACGCGCTCTGGCTCGGCCTGCTGATCGCCGAGGAGCTCCAGAACCCCTCGGGCGGCCTGGAACTGCTGGCCCGCTACGCGCCGTCGGTGTGGTGGAACCTGGCGGCCGAGCCCGACTCGCAGCGGGTGGCGCTCACGCGGTACGTGAACCTCGCCGCGCGCCAGGTCGACCAATCGGCGCCGCAGTCGCTGCTCGAGCACGCCCGCTTCGAGCTGGCCGACCTGTTGCGGCAGGCCGGCCGCCTCGACGAGGCGCTGGCGCAACTCGATCGCGTCGTGCTGGACCTGCCGCACGGCCGCCTGGCGCCGCGCGCGCTCGTCGCGCGCGCCGAGATCCTGGCCGCTGAGTTCGGCGATGCGGCGGCCGCCGGCCGCGAGTACGAGCGCCTGCTGGTGCAGTATCCGGAATACCTGTTCGCGGCCGAGGTCCGCCAGAAGTTGAGGAGCCTGCCGTGAAATGCTCGCGAGGGTTGCTGGCGCTTGGCGCGTCCTTGTGCGCCGTCGTCCTGGCGGGCGCGGTCCTCGCCGATGCCGCCCGGGCCGCTTACCTGCTGGTGCCGATGGACTTGGCGCAGCCGCAGCACCTGAAGGCCTACGGCCACGCGTATCAGGCGCTGCGGGCCGGGGAGAAGGTGACCTGGCTGTTGAACTACCGCGGGGGCAGCTTCCTCTTGCACGACACGGCGCGGGCCCGCATGGACGCGCGCTTGCGCGGCGTGGCGTTCTCTGAGCTGAGCGAGGCGGCGGTCCAGCAGATCCACGAGCTCGTCAAGCAGGAGAACATGGAGGCGGTGCTGTTGGAGAAACCGCCGCGCATCGCGGTATATTCGCCGCCCAACATGCTGCCCTGGGACGACGCCGTGGTGCTGGCGTTGAACTTCGCCGAGATCCCCTTCGAGACCGTGTACGACGTCGAGGTGCTGGCAGGCAAGCTCTTCGACTACGATTGGCTGCATCTGCACCACGAGGACTTCACGGGCCAGTACGGGAAGTTCTGGGCGAACTATCACCTGCAGCCCTGGTACCAGGAGCAGGTGGAGTTGCTCGAGGGGTTGGCCGCTCAGCTCGGTTTCCCTACGGTCTGGCAGCTCAAGCATGCGGTCGCCGTGGCGATCCGCGACTATGTGGAGCAGGGCGGGTTCCTGTTCGCGATGTGCTCGGCCACCGACACGCTCGACATCGCGCTGGCGTTCAATGCCGTGGACATCGTACCGCAGCCCATGGACGGCACGCCGATCGACCCCGACTGGCGCGCGAAGGCGGATTTCGCCGCCACGTTCGCCTTCGAGAACTTCTCGTTGATCACCAACCCGCTGATCTACGAGTACAGCGACCTCGACACCAGCGACTACGCTACCATGCGCGGCGCCGAGGCCGACTACTTCACGCTCTTCGACTTCGCCGCCAAGTATGATCCCGTGCCCGCGATGCTCACCCAGAACCATGTGTCGGTGATCAATGGTTTCATGGGCCAGACGACGGGGTTCTACGAGCGGTTCCTGAAGCGGAGCGTGATCCAACTCGCGAAGGTCGATGGCACCGACGAGGTGCGCTACCTGCACGGCAAGCGCGGCCAGGGCACGTTCACGTTCTTGGGCGGCCACGACCCCGAAGATTACCAGCACCAGGTGGGCGACCCGCCGACCCTGCTCGACCTGTTCCTCACGTCGCCCGGCTATCGCCTGATCCTGAACAACGTGCTGTTTCCGGCCGCGCGGAAGAAGCCGCAGAAGACCTGAGCGCGGCGGGCGTGAGCGCGTCGACGTCGTGGTCAGAATTCACGGCCGCTGTTTCGCCGCGCCGCGGTCAATGCAGGATCGTCACTTTTCTCGTCAAGCTCTGCTGGATGCCGCTGCCGTGGACGCGCAAGCGCGCCAGATATTGGCCCGATGCCACGTCGCAGCCTTGCTGATCGCGACCGTTCCATGCGACGACGTGTTGCCCTGACGCTCGCTCCTCCTTCAGGACCGTGGCAATGCGACGTCCGCGAACGTCCAGGATTTCCAGTACGATCGCTGCCCGCACTGGGATAGCGAAGTGGAAGGTCGCCAGTCCGCGGATGGGATTCGGATGCGGCGGCGTAAATCTCACGCGCGTCGCGGTGACCTCGTCGTCTGTTACGGCGGTCGGCAGGTTTTCCGGGCAGTCGGCGCAGCCGGTGCGCTGCGGGTCGTGGCCGTACATCGGCCAGACCGCCCCGGCCGGCAGCGGCGGCCGGTTCAGGTCGAGGATCCGCAGCTGGTTGGCGGTGAGCACGACCAGTTCCACGCTGCCGTCCAGGTCGAGGTCGGCCAGCGCCGGGCTGTCGATCACCTTCTCGCCGACGTCGCGGGGGAAGCCGGGGTTCACGGCGCCGGCGTCGCTCCACGACCAGACCAGGTCGGCGCGGTCGGCGACGATCACGTCGGGGACGTCGCCGGCCACCGGGCCGATGATCGGCGCCGCCAGCAGGTCCCACGGCTCACCGCTGTAGACGGGGAAGCCGGAACGCTGGACGCCGTCGTCGCCGAGCAGGTGGATCGCACGCTCGCGCGAGCCCACGGCCAGCTCCGGCGCCTCGGTGCCGGCGACCTGCGCGACGGCGGCGCTGGTCAGCGGCGAGCCGGTGCTGGAGACGAAGGGCCAGGCGCCGGGGTAGTTGGCGCCGCTGCCATATATGGCGAAGAGCGTGCCGTCGCTGGTCGGCGCGAGGATCTCCACGTCGCCGTCGAGGTCCAGGTCGGCCAGGGTGACCGCATCGGCGATGTCGGTGGGCAGGTAGCGGCCGAGCACCGTCATGGCGCTGCACATGCGGAAGGCGAGCACCTGGTCGCCCGGTCCGCAGACGGCCTCGGCGGTGCCGTCACCGTCGATGTCGCCGATGGCGCACGGCGCGACGTGGGTACGGAAGTAGTGGTTGCGGACGAAGGCGCCGGCCGGCAATACGCCCTGCCACGAGGCGAACGTGGTGCGCGTGCCGGAAGCGACGACGACCGACCGCGCGTCCTGGCCACCGAGCGCGCCGATCGAGACGTAGGCCGGCTCGCCCGTGCCGCTGTCGAAGGGCCAGCCGGGTACGGGCTCGCCATCGGCATGGTAGGCCACGGCCAACCCGTCCATGGTGCCCGCCACCACGTAGAGCGTGCCGTCGCCGCGCAGGTCGCCCACCGCCACGGGACCGTCGGTCAGGAAGTGGCCCACGGCCACCGGCCAGCCGGCGACCGGACTGCCGTCGTGGTGCCAGGCGTGGATTCGCTGGTCGTTGCTTCCGTAGAGGATCTCCAGGTCGCCGTCGTCGTCGAGGTCGACTAGACCCGGCGGCGAGATCGGCATGTGATCGAGGTTCAGGGGGAAGCCCGGCTCAAGGTTGGGATAGCCCGGATCGCCGCGCCATTCGGCGTCGAAGACGACCCACTCATTGCCGAGGCTCCAGAGGATCCAGACGGCGGCGACGCGGTCGCCGTGGGCGGGGTCGATGGCGATCCGTCCGTCGAACGGGCGGGTATCGGGCGGGTCGTCGTCGGAGAACACCGTCGCCGTGGACCAGACGAGGGGACCAGTGGCGCCGGCGCGCTGGATCGCCCAGCCATCGTCCACGTGACCGCCGACGACCCAGCAGTCGGTCGCTGCCTGGTACGCGAGGCCGTGCTGGAACTCGAGGTCGCCGGGGAGCAGACCCTCGCTGACGAACGTCGCACCCTGATCGTGGGAGCGCAGCACGCCGGCGGGCAGGATGTCCCACCAGGTCCCGTCCCAGGCCGCGCGGTAATGGACGAGCATGACCTCGGCGGTGTGCGGCGAGGCCGCGATCGCGGGGTAGCAGTCCCAGATCTCGTCGCCGGCGCCGGTGAGTTGCTGTGGAGCGTCCCAGGCGCCCAGGCCGCCGCTGGCGCGATTCGCGGCGCGCCGGTAGAAGACGGTCTCGGCCAGTATCGAGTCGCCCTGCCTGAATTCCCACGTCACGTGGACGTAGCCGCCGAAACCGTAGCAGACCGCAGGATTTCTGAAATCGGTGTCGGGCGTCTCGTCGTTGCCGATCACGTATGGCGACTGCCAGGTCGCGCCCTGATCCGTGCTGCGTGAGAACCAGATGTCGGCGGGGTCCCCCACGTGGGTCTGGTAGGCGGCGTAGACGAGGTACAGATTGTAAGCCTCGTAGTTCGCCTGATCGCTCGTGATGTACGGCGAGAAGCTGGTGAGATCTGCCGTGGTCTCGACCGGCACGCGGGTCCAGTCGCCGTCCGGCGAGGCGAGGTCCGAGTACGCCACCTCCACGCGGAAGCCGTCCGCCGCGGTCCAGTGCGTGTAGGCGAGGAAGCAGCGGTCCACCGTCCCCTCGGCGACGTGCAGGCTGGGATTCTGGAAGTTCTCGTTCGGATCCGCGAACTCGCCCCACGCCTGCCAGGTCTCGCCGCCGTCGCGGGATCGGAAGACCCGGATCGGGCGGCCGCCCTCGGGGTGGCACTCGACGGCGACGAAGATGTCGCCGTTGCTCGCGACGGCGATGGCCGGCGTGTACGCATTCTCGAGCGTGGCGATGGTGACGTCGTCGCCGCCGATGTCGTCGTAGCCGCTGACGCGGGCGGCCGGCAGGATGCTCGCGAGGATCAGGAGCGCTGCCGGCAGCAGGCCGCGGCTGCGATGAGAAACAGTATCAGCACGCATGGCATGACCTCTTCGGGTTGCGAGACGGGCGTCAACGGACCAGCGTCGCCTTGGCGGACGTGATCCGCTCCTCGGTCACCAGACGCAGGAGATACGAGCCCGAGGCCACTTCCCGGCCCTGGGCATCCAGTCCGTCCCAGGTTCGTGTGTGCCGCCCCGGTGGCAGCGATTCCGCCGCGAGTGTCGTGATCCGGCGCCCCGTCAAGGCGTAGACGTCCACGCGAACGCGGCTGGTGCGCATCAGGTCAAAGGTGATCGCGGTCAAGGGATTGAAGGGATTGGGATAAACTCTCACGATTCGCGCAGGCGAAGGCGGTCCGAGGGCGACGGCTTGTTCGGCGATGGTCCGCCAGTCTTGGCCGTTTGCGGCGTGGGCAAGGGTGTAGACCACCTCGTCGACCGCCGCCAGATTC
>Ga0334889_1005576_pt1 | contig 10333 bp, 8 predicted proteins | sample GraSluR1_MG_2_FD_207222 | JGI IMG/M metagenome (GOLD analysis project Ga0334889, IMG submission 207222) | Sludge microbial communities from methane-producing bioreactor in Wageningen University, Netherlands - Granular Sludge_8_08-R1 | ecosystem: Engineered > Bioreactor > Anaerobic > Unclassified ... | reverse complement strand
TGACGGGGTACCAGAACTACGGCATCGTCTCGAGCAGCGGGGCCCGGATGCACTTCGAGCACTGTGAGTTGAGCAACGGGGCCTGCGGATTGTGGGTTCATGATCAGAATGCCTATGCCACGGGAGCCAATAACGTGTTCACTAATAACTGGTGGGCGACGATCAACATGACCCACGGCCACCTGGAGCTGCACGATTCGGTGATCCTGAACGGCGGCGGTTGGAGCGTGCTGTGCGAGGGGGGCTCGATGGCGCCGTACCATGCGGACCTGACGGGGAACTCCTGGGGGACGGTGGACGCGGCGCAGATCGCGGCTTGGATCTGGGATCGGACCGACGACCCGAGCCTGAGTTGCACGATCGATTATATCCCGTTCAACGGGATCGTGGCGGTGGAGCCGCGGACGTGGACAGGGGTGAAGGAGCTGTTCCGGCAGGCGGAGAACAAGTAGCGGTTACCGGAACAATCCCGCTCAACCCGGGCCCGGTTCCTGCCGAAAACCGACTTGTCAGGCTGGAACCGGGCCGTCGTGTCTCTACGACGGTCGCGGTCCGCGCAGGACCAAGGACGGCCGTCGTGGAACCGAGAAAGCCCAAGATCTTCATCGTCGACGACCAGGGTCAGGATCTGAAGATCCACGCGGCGACCCTCAAGTCGCAGGGCTACGACATCGTGACGGCCGGCAACGGCGAGGAAGCCCTCCTGCGGGTCGAGGCCGACGTGCCGGACCTCTTTCTGATCGCCGCCAAGATGCGGGAGATGGACGGCTTCACGCTCTGCGAACGCCTCAAGGACGACGCCCGGTTGCTCAACGTGCCGGTGATCTTCATCACCGAGAAACCCACCAGCGAGGACATCGACCGCGGCTACGCCGCCGGCGGGGTCGACTACATCAGCAAGCCCTGCCACCTCAGCGAATTCCTGGCGCGAGTGCGCGCGCACATCCGTCTGTTCGAGCTGCTGAAGGAGGTGGCGCGCCTCGAAGACATCGCCATCGACGCCAACCCGCTTACCCATCTGCCGGGCAACAACACGATCGTGACCACGATCCAGGACGCGATCGACCAGAAGCTCGACATGACCGTGCTGTACGCCGACCTCGACAATTTCAAGGCCTATAACGACTACTACGGCTTCAGCAACGGCGACGACCTGCTCCTGTTCACCGCCGAGACCATGCAGACGGCGATCCGCACCGTTTGCGGAGGCAACGCGTTCCTCGGGCATATCGGCGGCGACGACTTCGTGATGATGGTCAAGGCCGAGCAGGCCGAGGAACTGGCGACCGAGGTCCTCCGGCAGTTCGACAGCGGCGCGCCGGCGTTCTACCGGGACGAGGATATCGAGCGCGGCTACATCGAGACCAAGGACCGCCAGGGTGCGGTCGTGCAGTATCCGCTGGCGGCGTTGAGCATGGGCGGAGTCCGCCTGCGGACCCACGACTTCAGCCGCTATCTCGAGGTGGCCAGCCTCTGCGCCGAGGTCAAACACATGGCCAAAGCGGTCCCCGGCAGCAATCTGTTCATGGATCGCCGGGGACGCTGCCAGCCCGAGCGATCGAGCGACGCCGCCGCCGAGCCGACGTCAACTTCCGCCGGCCGCCCCTGAACCCAGCGCCGCGAGAATGTCCCGCGCCAGGCCCGTCAGCGACGGATCGCGCGCTCCCATGACCAGCACCAGATCGCCGGGTCGAGCGCAGGCGGCGATCAGGCGCGGCAGGTCGGCGCGGTCGGCGCAGAAGCGCGCGTCGCGATCGCGGGCCACCAGGTCGGCGGCGAGGTCGCCGCTGGAGATGTCGCGCGCGACGGTGCCGCCGGCGTAGAAGATTTCCGGCAGCCAGAGAATGTCCGTGCGGCGCAGGGCGGCTGCGAGCGCGGCCACCAGGTCGGCGCGCAGAAAACGGGTGGGGCCGAATCCGTGCGGCTGAAAGACGGCCAGGACGCGGCACGACGGGTCGGCGAGACGATCGCGGCCGGTCGCGATGGCGGCGGCCAGCTTGTCGGGGTTATGGGCGAAATCGTCGATCACCTCGACGCCGCCCGCCGACCCCTGCGAGACGAAGCGCCGGGCCACGCCGGCAAACGCGGACAGCGGCGCCGCCATAGCGGCCGGCGCGACGCCTACCTCGCGGCAGACCGCGATGGCGGCCAGGGCGTTGAGCACGGTGTGGCGGCCCGGCCAGGGCACGACGAAACGCACCCCGCAGGCGGTAAAGGCGACGTCGCGCGGACCGAGCGCGAGGTCGGTGGCCCGCACGTCGGCTCGCTCGCTCAGCCCGTACGACACCGCGCCGGGCCGCAGGAAGTCGAGGTTGCGCGCGTCGCCGACGATCAGCGGACCGCCGCAGTTCAGGCGAAACGCGGTGAACATCTCGGCGACCTCGGCGATTTCCTTGTGGTCGCGCGCGAGGTTCAGCACCACGCCGGCCCAGGGATGGTAGCGCACCACCGAGCCGTCGCTCTCGTCGGCTTCGATCACCAGCAGGTCGCCGGCCGGACCGGCGTCGGCGCGGCTTTGAGCATCGTTGTCGGCGCCGTCGACGGTGGCGCCGCCGTACGCGTTGCCGAGCAGGCCGCGCTGTTGCAGCGCCACCAGCGGTCCGCCGGTGAGCAGCCGCGGCTCGCGGCCGCAGCCGTCGAGGATGGTCCAGACCATGGCCGTGGTCGTCGACTTGCCGCTGGTGCCGGTGACGGCGATGGTTCGGTGGCGGGCCACGTAGACTGCCAGCAGTTCGGAGCGGTGCTGGCACGGGATGTTCAATTCGCGCGCGCGGACCAGATCAGCGATCTGCGCCTCGACGGCTGTACTGGTGACGACCGCGGCGCAGCCGCGCGCCGGCGCGGTGCCGTCCTGAGGTACGATCTCGACGCCGGCCGCCTCCAGGGCGGCGCGGATCTCCCGGTCGCGCCCCTGATCGAAGGCGCGGTCGCTGCCTGTGGCGCGGCCGCCCCGGCCGACATGGAACTGCGCCAGCGCGCTCATGCCGCTGCCGGCGACGCCGACGAAATGCAGCCAGGGTCGGCCGGCGAAATCGATCACGATGCTGGTCCGTCCACTCGTTTGAGGAAGATGTACTTGGCGTCGTCCTTGGCATAGAAGTCCGGCAGCACCGCGGCTTCGCGGTAGCCGCGGCGCCGATAGAATCCGCGCGTGGGCTCGTATTGCTCGCGGCCGCTGGTCTCGGCATAGACGGCCAGGCCGCCGGCCGCGCGCACGCGTTCTTCGGTGGCGTCGAGCAGGCGGCGGCCGAGTCCGCTGCCCTGCAGGTCGGCGGCGACGGCGATCCAGTAGAGGTCCCAACTCACCGAGGAGCAGGGGATCAAGCCGTAGCAACTGTAGCCCACGACGCGGCCGTCCTGCTCGGCGAAGAGGAACTCGTAGCCGCTCGCCGGGCCGCGCTGCAGGCGTTCGGCCACCAGCTCGGCGGCGATCGCCACCTCCTCGGCGTTGAAGAAGCCGGTTCCTTGCACCAGATCGCGCACCGCCGCGACATCGGTCGGGCGCACATCATCCCGCAGTTGTACTTCGCTCACGAGCTGGACGCTCCTTTCAACAGACCTGCCGGTCGGCAAGCGGCGCGCGTCGCCGCGCGCAGGACCGCGATGCAACACGATATCTACGCCGCGGGGCGCGGCCGGCCGCTCACGGCGGCGCCGAGGATGCTGCCGATCGCTGTCGCGAACGGCATCTCGGCCCGCGCGAGGGCGGCGGCGTACCCGGCGTCGGGAGCCAGGCACGGGTTGGCGTTGACTTCGAGGATCCACGGCCGGTCGTTCTCGTCAACCCGGAAGTCGACGCGGGCCCAGCCATGCAGGCCGAACAGGTCCCAGCAGTCCCGGGCGAGCCGCACCAGGCGCGCCGCCAGCGGCGCGTCGCTCGGCGCTAGGTCGAAGGTGCGCACGGTGTGTCGGTACTCGAAGGAGTCGGCGTGCCACTTGGCGGCGTAGCCCACGATGCGCGGTTTGTCGGCCGGGAAGTCCTCGAACAGCATCTCGGCCGGCGGCAACACGCGGACGCCGCCGGGCCCCTCGAGCAAGGCGAGGTTGAATTCGCGCCCTTCGATATAAGCCTCGGCGAACCACGGCGCCCCGGGCCCGCTGGCGCGCGCGGCGAGGATCGCGCGCGCGGCGTCGATCCCATCGACCACGGCCGCGTCGTCGAGGCCGAGCGAGGCGTCCTCCCACACCGATTTGACGATCCAGCGGCCGCCGGACCAGTGGCACCCGCCGCGCGCCAGGCCGATATCGGCGCCGGCCTCGGGCAGCCAGTCCGGGGTGGGTAGGCCGGCCCGTCTCACGATGCCCTTGGCCAGAAGCTTCTGCGACGTCAGGAAGATGGCTTCGGCGGAACAACCGGCGATCGGCACGCCCCAGGCCTCGAGCAGACTCGGCACCACGTGGATCAGGCGGCCGTGGCCGTCCAGGCTCTCGACGAGGTTGAAGACCGCCTCGGGCCGGTCGGCCGCGAGACGCGCCGCGAGCGCGGGCAGATCGAGATCGGTGTCCACCCGCAGAGGAGCGTGGCCGCGGTCGGCGAGCGCCGCGGCCACCGCGTCAGCCTGGGCCAGGACATCCAGCTCGTCAGGCCCCGCTTGCGGCGAGACCCGGTTGTGCAGCACCCACACCTTCACGGCCGATCACCTCCTGCACGTCCGGCAGCACGTCCAGACGCTCGCAGGCCGAGGTGACGATGCGGTTGATCAACGAGTCGTAGGACACGCCGACCGCCGTGCAGATCATCGGCAGGTCGGAGTGCTCCGGATGCAAGCCGGCCAGGGGGTTCAGCTCCATGAGCTGCGGCACGCCGTGCTCGTCGGCGCGCAGGTCGATGCGACCGGCGTCGCGACAGCCCAACAGGCGCCAGGCCGCCAGAGCCGTGGTCTCGGCGGCCAAGACCGCGGGGTCGTCGCGCCGCGCGAGCCGGTATTCGACCAGTTCCTCGCAGCGCTCCTTGTTCACGTACCCGTAGCCGCCGGGCTCGGCGTCGTCGCGCAGGACGACCTCGAGCGTGCCGAGCACCTCGGCCCGCGGCCCGGTGCCCGCGATGCCGACCGTGAACTCGCGTCCCGGCAGGTAGCGCTCGACCAGCACGGCCTGCCGGTAGCGTTCGAGCAACAGGGCGCAGCGGCGGCGCAATTCGTCGCGCGTGCGTAGGACCGAGCCCCCGTCGATGCCCTTGCCGGTGCCCTCGGCGACCGGCTTCGCAAAGAGCGGGAACGGCAGGTCCAGGCGGTCGAGGTCGTCCAGGATCTCGATCAGCGCGAAGCCCGGCGTGGGCAGACCGCCGTCGCGCAGCACGCGTTTGGTCATGCCCTTGTGCAGGCTGAGCGCCATCACCAGCGGGTCGCTGAAGGTGTAGGGGATGCCGTAGAGGTCGAGCAGGCACGGCACCTGCGCTTCGCGCCCGATGCCGTGCAAGCCCTCCGCGATGTTGAAGACGAGGTCCCAATGATCGCCAGCCGTCAGGCGCGCGGTGAGTTGCCGGGCGTGCCCGATGCGGTCGGTCGCATGGCCGAGACGCTGCAACGCTCCCTCGATGGCCTCGATGGTCGACAAGCGGTCGAACTCCGCCGTCTCCTCCTCGCCGTAACCCATCTGCAGGTAGGCGTCGCGCAGGTCGTAGCAAAGTCCGATCTTCATCGCACGACCTCCATTCGCACCGGCGGGTCGGGGTAACGGTGCACCTCGCCCGTGTAGCTGCGCAGCAAGAGGTCGTCGCCGTCGCGACCGGCCAGGTAGTCCGGCTGCAAGGGGATCTTGCCGCCGCCTCCCGGCGCGTCGATCACGTAGGTGGGCACGGCGTAGCCGGTGGTCCAGCCGCGCAGCCCGCGGATGATTTCCAGACCGCGCGCCACGGTGGTGCGGAAATGCGCCGAGCCGGAGATCGGGTCGCACTGGTAGAGGTAGTAGGGACGCACGCGCATCATCAGCAGGCGGTGCATGAGCCGCTGCATGACGGCGACGTCGTCGTTGACGCCCTTCAGCAGCACGGTCTGCGAACCGAGCGGGATGCCGGCGTCGGCCAGACGGCGGCAGGCAAGCGCGGTTTCCGGCGTGCACTCGTCCGGGTGGGTGAAGTGGATGCTCAAGAACAGCGGATGATGCTTGCGCAGCATCTTCACCAGTTGCGGCGTGACGCGTTGCGGCAGCACCATGGGCACCTTGGTGCCGATGCGCAGGAACTGGATGTGCGGAATGCGGCGCAGTTCGCCGAGCAGCCAGTCCAGCTTCTCATCGGCCAGGGTGAGCGGGTCGCCGCCCGAAAGCAGCACGTCGCGCACTTCGGTGTGCTCGCGCAGATATTGGAGCCCGCTCTCGAGGCGTTCGCGGTCCGGGCGCAACTCGCCCTGGCCCACGACGCGCGAGCGCGTGCAGTAGCGGCAGAAGGTCGAACAGAAGTCGTGCACCAGGAACAACACCCGATCCGGGTAGCGGTGCACGATCCCCTCGACGGGACTGTGGCCGTCCTCGCCGAGCGGGTCGTCGGCCTCGCCGTGGGTGCGCAGGAATTCCGACCGATCCGGGATCACCGTGCGCCGCAGCGCCTGGTGGGAATCGGCGGGGTCGATCAGGCTCATGTAATAAGGCGTGACCGCAAACGGCAGCAACGAGCCGCCCTGGGACAACGCCTGCCGTTCCGCTTCGCCCAGTTCGAGGATGGTCTCGAGCTGCGCGAGGCTGCGGATGCGGTGGCGCAACTGCCAGCGCCAGTCGTGCCATTCGGCATCCGTGGCTTCAGGGTAGTGCGCGCGACGGAACGCGCGCGTGCAGTCTCCCATGCGGGGGAGTCGACGGGCCAGGAAGTAGGGGGGGATAGGAGTCTCGGAGGGATAGATGGCGCGGGTCGCCCCTGAAGGAGGCACCGCGTGTCCAACCGGAGGCTCGTCGGACTGATCCGACGCGACCTCCTGGAGCTTGTGCGCATGAGGTTGAGGGGCCTTACGCACGGTCTGGGGACCCATTTGCATGGATCGAACCTCCACGGAACTTCTGCCATTGGCCCGCTGGCGCGAGTGCCAAGGACGCTGGCTGGCTTGCTCGCGCGAGAGCGGTTCGGCGGGCCACCCCCGCCGATGCCGGCCGATTGTCCTCGAAAGCCCCGCCGCCCGGGTGTTCCCCGGCCGGGTTCTTCCGTGGTGGCGGCGTGAATGTATGCGGTTTGTATGCCATGTCAATACGAGATCGGCGCCTGCGCGAAAATATTTATGAGTATCTGCGTTCGACCGGCGGCCGGGTCGGCGGAAGGTGGAGCGGCCAGGGCGGTCCGGGCTAACACGGCGAGGGCATCGGCGCGGCCTCGCGGCTGACGAAGATGGCGTCGTGTTGGGCGCCGCTGCCAGTTTTCTGGGCGCTGCGGTGCGGGCCGGCCGGCGTGCCGCCGCAGGCTGGGCCGATTGCTGCTGCAGCCTCGTTACGGGGGTGGTAAAATCTCTGGGCTGCAGGTCAGCGAACGATCCCCGTGTTCGAACCAGGGAGGTACCGGACATGTTCACCTCCACGATGCTTCGTTCCGCGACGCTCGTCCTCGTCGCCGTCGCCCTTTCCATTCCCATCGCCCAGACCCGTGCGCAGGAGTTCATCGACTCGTTCGGCGGCGGCGCGATCGATCCGCAGGTCTGGTCAGTCGAACTCTATGGCTCAGGCGCGCAAGTGGCCGTGCAGGATCAGCAGCTCGAGTTCTTCTTTCCCGCGTCAGCCTCGGGTATCGAGTTCGGCGTCCGGCTTGTCAGTGTCTTCCAGTTGCACGGCGACTTCGACATCCGCGTGGACTTCCGCCTGCTCCAGTGGCCCGACTTCAACGGCGTCCGCACCGCCATCGCGCTGACTGACAACTATTTCGACGATTACGGCATGGAGCGCTCGAGCCTGTCGGCCAGCGAACCTCTCGGCGCGCAGGAGGTCTATGTGGCGGACTTCGGACCCATCGTGCTGGTACCCACAACGGACACTACGGGTTCGCTCCGACTCGTGCGGTCGGGTTCCACCCAGACGGGATACTACCGCGCGGGCGGAATGTGGATTCCCGTCCACACGGACACCGCCCCGACGCAGGACATCACGATCCAACTCCACGCCTGGAGCCACGACTACGCGTTCGCGGACGAAGACGTCCGCGCGGCTTTCGACGACTTCGTCGTGATGACCGGCCAGCTCGTCTGGCCGCCGGTGTCCAGGCGCAGCACGACCTGGGGGGCGGTCAGGTCGCTGTTTCGGTGACCGCGCGAAGTCGCAGGCCGGGCCGCCACGATGACAAGAATTAGGTAATCCGGGTTAAGGGTTCGGGCGGGGGACCGAGATGATGAGGATCGCGTAGCTGTTGTGCGCGGCGGCCAACTGAGCGGAGATTTGACTTGACCCCGTGGACCTGATCCAGGTCCAGAGCTAGTTTCGAGTCTGAACAATGAGGTTCGAGACGGCCGGGGACTGGGCAACCCACAGCGCGGCGGGATCGTAGTCAGCGGGTTCGGAACAGCGACCTGAACCCCGGACTCGCGAGGATACTACCATGAACCTCTTGCAGGGCGCTCTCCGCCGCGCCGCCGGCCTGGCGGCCGCGGCCGTGGCGTTGGCCGCGCTTCCCGGCGCTGTCGGCGCCCCCCTGGTCCACAGCGACCGGCCCGCCGGCCCGCCGCGCACGGTCTCCCTCGAGGAGCTTTGGCGCATCGGCGGCGACGGCGACGAGCACATCTTCGGCCTGATGATCGAGGCCCGTTGCGACGAGGCCGGCAATGTCTACCTGCTCGACCAGCAGCTCAGCCGCGTCACCGTCGTCTCGTCCGCCGGCGAGTTCCTCGCCGACCTGGGCGGCGAGGGCGACGGTCCGGGCGAGTGCCGCATGCCTCAGACCATGGCGCTGTTCGCCGACGGGTCGGTGGGCCTGGGGCAGCGCTTCCCGGGGCGCTTCGTCCGCGTCACGCGCACCGGCGAGCCGCTGCCGTCGTTGGAGATCGGCGGGCCGAAGGTCGCGGCGCGCGGCGGCTTCACCATGCTGGTCTCGGCGCGCCAGCGCGGCGGCACGCTGCTGGCCGCGACGATGCATCAGGTGCCCGGCGAGACCGGGATGCAGCGCGACAGCTACCTGAACGTCCTCGCCGCCGACGGCTCGGAGCTGGCGCGGCTGGCCGCACACGCCACGTACCTCGACTTCCAGAAGGCGCACTTCGTGGAGCGCGACATGGTGGCGCCGTTCTTCGGCGCGCATACCGTCGGACCCGATGGCCTGGTCTACCTCACGCCCGAGCGCAACGCGTACCGGATCGACGTCGTGCGTCCCGACGGCACGCCGGTGCGCACCATCACCCGTGCCTTCGATAACCCGCGGCGCGACCAGCAGACTCTCGACCGCATCGACGCGCTGTTCGCCGAGCAGGACCGGGCGCTGCCGTTTCGTATCACCTGGGAAGTGGACCCCTGCGACCCGGCCATCGGCGAGCTGATCGTCGCCGGCGACGGCCGGCTGCTTGTGGCCCACGCCGCCAGCGGCCGCGACCTGCCCGACGGCGTGCTGACCCGCTACGATGTTTTCGACCCGAGCGGCCTCTGGTCTCACGATCTTCTCGTGCGCTGCCAGGCCGACCGCGCTCACGACGGGCTGATCTGGCTGGACGACGGGCGCGTGCTCCTGGTGCGCGGACTGCAGCTGGCGCGGCTGACCGCCAGCGGCAACGGCGGACAGGTGACCGACGAGGCCGACGGGGCCTGGGCCATCGAGGTGATCTGCTGCCGAGTTACCCCGGAAGCCTGATCAGTGCCATACTGGTCGAGCCGGCGCGCCGCTGGCGGACGGGCCAAGAACAACGCGCGGAGCAGTACGCCGCCTGAACGCAGAACCAGCGACGATCAAGGCCGCCCGTACCAGCAATCAAGCTTGAGCGACCAACACCACGTCGCGACAGCTCGAGCCGACGAATGGGGCGTCACGCCAGCCGGTTATACCGCAACTCGATCTCGTAGATGCTATCCTCGTCCTCGCTGAAATACTCCCGGCGCTCTCGGTACTGCGTGGGAATCTTCTCCAGAGGCGTGACGGTGACCCTGATGCCGCCGCCGGTCTTGTACTGCGTGGGTGCGGGCGGCGGGAACGAGGCGCCGGTCAGCATCGCCAGGTCGACGCTGGTGAAGCCTAGCTTGTCCTCGATGATCAGGTCGGCCGGAGCCCACAGCGCCAGGAAGACCATAACGACCAGCGCCACGGCGGCGGCGATCGCCAGCACCAGCCAGTGCTTGAGGCCCAGGGCCACCAGATCCTTGACGCCGAGGCCGAGCGCACCGCCGCCGATCGCGCCCGCGGCGGCCGCCACGGCGATCTTCAGGTAGCTGTAGAAGGCGTCGG
>Ga0334889_1005573_pt1 | contig 10335 bp, 10 predicted proteins | sample GraSluR1_MG_2_FD_207222 | JGI IMG/M metagenome (GOLD analysis project Ga0334889, IMG submission 207222) | Sludge microbial communities from methane-producing bioreactor in Wageningen University, Netherlands - Granular Sludge_8_08-R1 | ecosystem: Engineered > Bioreactor > Anaerobic > Unclassified... | reverse complement strand
ACACACGGTCTCGAGATAGCCAAGGTATGCCCCCATGATGCGGTCCGTTTCAGTTCTGCGTGGCTCGTCCATCCATTCTCCCTGTAGGGTTGGATCTCATATCTATTCTTGGTTTTCGTAATGTTTCTGAAAACAGAATTCTCGTATGCAATTTGTAAGTTTCAATCCTTGTTCTCGTGGATGTTCCGCTCGAAGTGACGGTCTGCGTCTTCTTACCGTAAGAGTTGACGGTTTCAATCCTTGTTCTCGTGGATGTTCCGCTCGAAGATCTTTGCGAACTGCTCAAACGGCAGGCTTTTCGTGGTTTCAATCCTTGTTCTCGTGGATGTTCCGCTCGAAGTTGAGTAAACCCAATACTCGCTCTGGTCTGTTGGAAGTTTCAATCCTTGTTCTCGTGGATGTTCCGCTCGAAGGTGGTCAAACGTTGCGCCAAGTGTGATCTCCATTATGATGTTTCAATCCTTGTTCTCGTGGATGTTCCGCTCGAAGACCTACCACCAGCAGATGGAAGGTTGGGGCCTGTTAGTTTCAATCCTTGTTCTCGTGGATGTTCCGCTCGAAGCCAAAGGCGGGTCGGGAGCACCGAAAGACGCGAGAGTTTCAATCCTTGTTCTCGTGGATGTTCCGCTCGAAGCCTTGTATTGAATGTCGGTTTTGGGATGAGGATCTGTTTCAATCCTTGTTCTCGTGGATGTTCCGCTCGAAGTTGCCGGTTGGCCTTCAATCACCATACCGTCAAGGGTTTCAATCCTTGTTCTCGTGGATGTTCCGCTCGAAGAGGCAGGGTATCGGGTTTCTTCTTGGCAGCGTACTGTTTCAATCCTTGTTCTCGTGGATGTTCCGCTCGAAGGTTCCCATAGTCACCACTTCGCTTAACGATATGCGTGTTTCAATCCTTGTTCTCGTGGATGTTCCGCTCGAAGAAAGGGGACGTAATCATTGTCATTCGATAGGAGGGTTTCAATCCTTGTTCTCGTGGATGTTCCGCTCGAAGCCGGCCCGCCTGGTTGATCAGACTCCTGATGACAGTTTCAATCCTTGTTCTCGTGGATGTTCCGCTCGAAGACATCGCTCTCTATCACATCCTGACCGGATGCGAGTTTCAATCCTTGTTCTCGTGGATGTTCCGCTCGAAGAATTAAGCAATCCGGCTCCACAGAAACATCCGAAGTTTCAATCCTTGTTCTCGTGGATGTTCCGCTCGAAGTCCATCAGAAGGAGGATAGCAATGTGACAGAGTTTGAGTTTCAATCCTTGTTCTCGTGGATGTTCCGCTCGAAGTCGACAGTAATCTCTCGTTTTCTCGCGACACATTGTTTCAATCCTTGTTCTCGTGGATGTTCCGCTCGAAGTCTTGTTCCCGAACCCGAAGAGGATACGGCATACATGTTTCAATCCTTGTTCTCGTGGATGTTCCGCTCGAAGAATCATAGCCATTTGCTCAAGCAAATGTAACTCAGTGTTTCAATCCTTGTTCTCGTGGATGTTCCGCTCGAAGTTTACAGATTCACCGATGGCCCCTTTCATTTCTGCAAGTTTCAATCCTTGTTCTCGTGGATGTTCCGCTCGAAGTGAACGGGATCGACCGGTTGAACCCGGAACCCCTGTGTTTCAATCCTTGTTCTCGTGGATGTTCCGCTCGAAGGATGCTGAAAATGCTTGAGATAGTCCACGGATGTTTGTTTCAATCCTTGTTCTCGTGGATGTTCCGCTCGAAGCAGGCAAACGCGGCTGATGAAGCCACAAACTCATGTTTCAATCCTTGTTCTCGTGGATGTTCCGCTCGAAGACAGGCAAACGCGGCTGATGAAGCCACAAACTCATGTTTCAATCCTTGTTCTCGTGGATGTTCCGCTCGAAGTTTCATTGCCTGCGCACCCTGCGTCTCCCCAATCTGTTGTTTCAATCCTTGTTCTCGTGGATGTTCCGCTCGAAGTTGTTTCGTGATTCTTGTTTGATAAGAGATGACTTGTTTCAATCCTTGTTCTCGTGGATGTTCCGCTCGAAGGACTGTCGGTGCGACTGAAGTCAACACAGTCCAGAGTTTCAATCCTTGTTCTCGTGGATGTTCCGCTCGAAGCCGGATCGAGCTTGCAGGCCATCCCAAACTGATGCGTTTCAATCCTTGTTCTCGTGGATGTTCCGCTCGAAGCCTGACGGCGTTCAGGACAACAGTATACAGCTCGGGGTTTCAATCCTTGTTCTCGTGGATGTTCCGCTCGAAGATATCAAACGTCCCGCCGTCGATACATCCCATGAGTTTCAATCCTTGTTCTCGTGGATGTTCCGCTCGAAGAAAGGCTACTCGCGCAAGAGTTAAGCCATGGTCCGGTTTCAATCCTTGTTCTCGTGGATGTTCCGCTCGAAGTCAGGTCTGGTAATCCACCACACATTTATCGTTATAGTTTCAATCCTTGTTCTCGTGGATGTTCCGCTCGAAGCTGATGATCTGTTGCCGGTCTTCGTCAGGTAACTGGGTTTCAATCCTTGTTCTCGTGGATGTTCCGCTCGAAGTTCATTTTCCAGATAACGTGGATGAACACCTGCAGTTTCAATCCTTGTTCTCGTGGATGTTCCGCTCGAAGGTGTCAAAAATGACGAAAAGTGTCCAGCAATTGAGTTTCAATCCTTGTTCTCGTGGATGTTCCGCTCGAAGACGTTCGGCCTGTTACTGGACCCGCTCCGGTATATGTTTCAATCCTTGTTCTCGTGGATGTTCCGCTCGAAGTAGTTCTATCGGCAGTCATGCACCCGATAGTCACCCGTTTCAATCCTTGTTCTCGTGGATGTTCCGCTCGAAGACTCGAGGATGGTGAGTTCGATTGACGCTTGAAAGTTTCAATCCTTGTTCTCGTGGATGTTCCGCTCGAAGCCAGCCATCATACCGATACCGTGGCTCATCCTTATGGGTTTCAATCCTTGTTCTCGTGGATGTTCCGCTCGAAGTAAGGGCTAGACCGTGTATCTTACGGAGCCTATAGGGTTTCAATCCTTGTTCTCGTGGATGTTCCGCTCGAAGACAGCTGCCGATGATTCCGGTGCGACTGTCTATTAGTTTCAATCCTTGTTCTCGTGGATGTTCCGCTCGAAGAGAAAGACGCGGCGAAGTATGCAAAAGAGCTGGCTGAGTTTCAATCCTTGTTCTCGTGGATGTTCCGCTCGAAGCAGGCCGCCCGGGACCAGTTCAGGGGGTTGGATTAGTTTCAATCCTTGTTCTCGTGGATGTTCCGCTCGAAGTGAAGGTTATACTAATTATCCCGATGTAGACTATGAGTTTCAATCCTTGTTCTCGTGGATGTTCCGCTCGAAGTCACGTCAGCGGCGAACGACTTCTTTGTTGTATCAGTTTCAATCCTTGTTCTCGTGGATGTTCCGCTCGAAGTGTTATACACTGTTTATGAGAGTATCTATATGGTAAGTTTCAATCCTTGTTCTCGTGGATGTTCCGCTCGAAGCTCGGGACGCAGAAACGGCTTGACGCATCAATCGAGTTTCAATCCTTGTTCTCGTGGATGTTCCGCTCGAAGCCGCTATCCGTTCAAGGTTCGACCAGTCGACTGTGATAGAGGTTTCAATCCTTGTTCTCGTGGATGTTCCGCTCGAAGTTCTTGTATATTATATACGATTTCAGTTCAGGATTTTAGTTTCAATCCTTGTTCTCGTGGATGTTCCGCTCGAAGGCAGGAGGAACCACATGACGGCAAAACTCCGGTTTGAAAGTTTCAATCCTTGTTCTCGTGGATGTTCCGCTCGAAGTCGGGTTAGGAGAGATACTGAGCAGGCTATGAACAATAGTTTCAATCCTTGTTCTCGTGGATGTTCCGCTCGAAGTGTGTTTGGAGTAGATGGCACTTCAAACACAACTTAGTTTCAATCCTTGTTCTCGTGGATGTTCCGCTCGAAGTCAGATCGCCGGATGGTATCAACCGGCATAACTGGTGTTTCAATCCTTGTTCTCGTGGATGTTCCGCTCGAAGGATGTGAGCGATTCAGACACGCCATAATACCCCTGGGTTTCAATCCTTGTTCTCGTGGATGTTCCGCTCGAAGCTGTTCCGAAGCTTCATGTAATTAGTAGTTGCACCCATTGTTTCAATCCTTGTTCTCGTGGATGTTCCGCTCGAAGGGTCCCGCAGAATATGACTGATGAGGTTACAGCAGGTTTCAATCCTTGTTCTCGTGGATGTTCCGCTCGAAGTCGTGCCAAGTAATGATAAAGAGATAGCAAAAGAGAGTTTCAATCCTTGTTCTCGTGGATGTTCCGCTCGAAGAGAGACGTTCAATATTCCGGTTTATGCTGCTTCCGGTTTCAATCCTTGTTCTCGTGGATGTTCCGCTCGAAGGAACCTGGGACGTTTGCAGCGTATCCGCGTACCGACGTTTCAATCCTTGTTCTCGTGGATGTTCCGCTCGAAGCTTGTATATTATATACGGATTCGGTTAGAGATTTTAGTTTCAATCCTTGTTCTCGTGGATGTTCCGCTCGAAGATTCCTGTCGCCGAACGATCCCGAGACTGAAACAGGTTTCAATCCTTGTTCTCGTGGATGTTCCGCTCGAAGGCCGGTTGCCGTCTGTATGGGGTGCGGGAAACCGATGTTTCAATCCTTGTTCTCGTGGATGTTCCGCTCGAAGTCGTGATGGCGGTTATCATGGGGATAGGGGTCGTGTTTCAATCCTTGTTCTCGTGGATGTTCCGCTCGAAGCCTTTAGAAGAGTTATGGAAATGTGATACCAGGAGGGTTTCAATCCTTGTTCTCGTGGATGTTCCGCTCGAAGGCCGGTATCGCCGGAGTGTTCCGCACCAGTTACCGGACGTTTCAATCCTTGTTCTCGTGGATGTTCCGCTCGAAGTGATAATTGATTTCGAGACCGGTGTGGTGTCCGGAGTTTCAATCCTTGTTCTCGTGGATGTTCCGCTCGAAGCGTAAATTGGAGGTATGTATCATGAAGATGTCAACGTTTCAATCCTTGTTCTCGTGGATGTTCCGCTCGAAGGCCGCCTTATTTTGCCTATTTTCGTTAAATTTCAATGTAAATGCAGTGATTTTTTCACATGAATTTCTTCATGCAAAATTATAGTTTGCCATATAAAGATAAGAATTTACGGGCACATCATCCTGTAACAGCAGTCGATACACTTATTTTTATACTTGCTCTTTTCAGGAAAATAGCCTTTCTCTATGATATCGAGAATTTTCTGTACGGTCTCAATGCTCCGCTGGAAATCCTTTTCCGTAAAATCAACTTGTTCAATGCGATTATTGCTCCGGGTAAAACAGAGAAATCCTTTCTTCACATTGATATTGTAGTTTTCCCGGATCATAAGCGCCTGCAGAACGAGCTGGTTTTTATAGGTCTGGTAAACCGTATCCCTGAACTCGGCAAACTTGTACTCAAACGGTGCCGCCGTTGCATCGTCAAGGAACAGGACTTCGTCAACGATCCCCTTGATGTGATAGCGTTTGGAAGCGATGAAAACATTCATCTCCTTCTTCACGACCCCTAATTTCTTACGCAGGTAATCGGGGTTTGTAATCATCTTCTCGTGATGGACTTCCCGTCCCTTTAGAACCTTGAACCGCTTCTCTTGGTGCTGTGGGATATCAAGGCAGTGCATGAAATAGATGAACCGTGGGCAGAATGAATATTCCAGCACATCCGATATCGTGATGATGGTCCCTTCTTCGGTCATGGTTCAGAAAAATTTGGTGAGCAGCTCGTCGCTCACGAGCTTTTTATCAAATGCCTGCCCGAGCAGTTTCACTTTTTTGAATGATGCGTCGTCCATCGGAAATACGTATACCGAATCGACCTTGGGATCAATAACCGCCTCGCATTCCATTGCAAGTGAATCGCGCTCGTTTGCATTGAGGTTCCCGAGGAACACGCTCTTCTGGACCCGGTACAACCCTTTGTTCTGGCAGATGCCAGCTATCCGGTTCCGGATCTTCTGCTCGACAATATCGTAGACCACCCAGACCATCGTCATGATGCATCTCCTTTTTTTATCAGGCTATTTGCAATGCGGTGGCATTCCATCTGGATGGTGTTCCCGATTTTGATATTCCTTCCGCGATACTTGATCTCCCGGTCAAACATCTCGTTGACTGCCCCGATCAGGAGCGCTTTTCCCTCTTTATTCAGGTAATAGCCTCCCGGCACCGGATCAAAAAAATCCTCCGAGACCTGTTTCCTTGAAAACAGGTTTACGACCGAACGATCGATATGGGTCCGGAAGAGTTCGATGAGATCGAAGACAAAGGATCGTTTGTTATAATTGTCGGTATGCAGGAATCCGACATAGGGATCGAGCCCCGCAATGATACATGCCCGCTCGACCCGTGAGTACAGGATGCCATACCCGTAATTGAGCAGACAGTTGAATCCATCCTTTGCCGGGTTCCGGCTGCGGCCTTTGAATTTCCACTGTTCCGGCATAATGTCGCTGATGGCACCGAAATATGCCTGGGAAGCCATTCCTTCGAATCCCATAATTGACCCGCGCCGGAAATCAAGCGATCCTTTCATGCTATTCAGGGAATCATGGAACCCGTCCAGCTTTTCGATTGCCGGTTCAATGATGTCGTTCTTATCAGGGCGGTTCTTCTTGAGATCCTTGAGAAAATCAATCTGGTTTGCGATCTTCTGTGCAATCCAGCCTCTGGCAAGGTCAAACCCGAGATTGGTTGATTCTGCCTCCAGCTGCTTGCGGCGGATGAGCGTTGTGCTTCCGAGTTTGGAGTGCCAGACCCGGCCATAGGGATCGCCGAAATGGTCCAGGAAAACGATGTCGATGTTCTTGTCGACCGCGAACTGGATTGCGTCGGTGGTTATCGTGGCAGCCGTGGTGATCAGGATACTGTCGATCTTGTCAGCGGAGACCTCAAACGTTTTTTCATCGTTCCTTACCAGAAAACGGTTCTTCTCTTTCTTGAGGAAGGCGCCGCGCGTGTTGATTACCAGTTGCATTAGGTTATACTAGATTATTCCGGTATTTGTTGTTTTACCGCGCCGAAACCACGGGAGACTGATTTTCCTATGCCAAGATAATCCGGGATTCTGAAGTTTGCATGGAACCTGCCAAGGAATCCCATGACACTGACCTCCTTTAACCGGTCTTTTCTGAACCTGACGCTGGTGTCGCACTTGATCCGGCCGGGCACATCATATCCAAGTGACTTTGACATGGAGATGAGATTTCCGGTAAGAATGCGCCGGAGGAATTCATCCCGCTCCGGTTTTCCTGGCAGGGCGTAGAATTTCATGTAATTCTCCTGGTTCAATGCCAGCCAAGGCGTAACGAATTCATAGGAATGGATTTTATCTGAAATTCCGAACTCTTCATCCCGTATCGAGATTCCCCGCTCAACGATGCTGTAGATATTTTCGCCAAGACGAATCTCGTTGTAATCATCGTAGATCTGTTTGAGGACTTCCGCGCCTTCATTAATTCCAATGATGGTCGGGACATTTCTGATCATTTTATACTGGACAACTGGGTAACGGTAGATGAATTTGCCTGCGTCGTGCTGGTGAAGCTCGGTGTATTCAGTAAATTTTGTTGCGAAGAATCCACGGAGTTCATGGGCGGACCCTCGGATGGGCCGGGTGGAGCCGAGGGTGAGGATGAAGGTGTGGAGGATCATATAATAATCGTGTTGTCAATCGAATTCATCCGATTGATATCAAATCCAACACCCTCTTTATCGTAAAGTCTTTCATCAAGAATCCTGAATGGTTCATCTGAATTATTTATTTGTAGATCCTCAGGCCGTATTTTCATCCAAGGACTTAAGCGTATGTTTATTGAACAATTTGCAATCCGTCTACCAAGTCTTTTCATTCCATATCTTCGTTCCCATCTGTTTTTAATTGTTAAAACTTTCCGAATTTCAGATGGTAAAGTCTCATCAAGAGATGATATGAGATATTGTTCCTGATGATGGGTATCTCGTAATAATTCTTTGATATCTATTAATTTTTCACTTTTCGAATCAATACGATGAGAGAAGGTGGCATATGCGTTCACTACTTTCATAGATTGATTTAATTTCTGTCGAACTAATGAGAAATAGAGAGCACCTATTTTATAAAATTCTTCTTCAGGGATTTCAAGATGTTGTGACAGACTTCGATTTGTTTGCTCAAGGAGAATATTATCATAAATCATTGAAGAAAATTCAAGACCTTTTTCATTCATCAAAGTAACAATCTCAATAACACCTTCCGTTTTTATTCCATGGCGATTGCATCGGCCGCATACTTGGAAAATAGAATCTAATGGCCCACGGTCTCGTATTACGAAATCCACATCGATATCCACTCCCGCTTCTATACACTGAGTGGTAACAATAATTGGGTTTTTATTATTGCATTCCTTGATTTTTATTATTTTATTAGTCCGTTCACAGGGTGCCACATATGACGATAGATAGTATAATGGTCGTTGTTCAACCAAACCCTTGGCTTTAAGTTCACTGATTTTATTATAAACGTATTTGCTGGAATCTCGTGTATTTAATACAAACATAATTGATTTGTTCGAATATGTCTCGACAACATCTGCTAGGTTATCAATGAAAACCTGCAGCGATATTTTTTCTGGCTTCACCCGAAGATTTACTCTTTTTCTGCCTTCGAAATATTGTTTATGATCTGGGACACGCTCAATCACCCCCGGAAAAAAACCAGGCTGGGTAGCCGACATTAAAACCACATGGGATTTACCGACTTCTGAAAGTTTTCTGAAAAACAATTCGAAAGGTTTCCATAATTCTGAAGGTAATGCTTGAATTTCATCAAATATAACTATGGCATTGAAAAGATTGTGAAATCGCATGAGCGGTTTTGATTTGAAGGAAAACACAGAATAGAGCACTTGATCGAATGTAGAAACTATAATCTCCGAGTTCCAGATATTCAGGAAATAGTCAATTGAATTATCGCTTCGTTCATTATCATCAACACCATCTTTAAACTCAAAATCTGCAATAGAATACCGGGGCATATACAGCCGATCTTTATGAGCCAGATAATGTTCGGATAAAACCTTTTTATATTCCAGATCCGTCTGTTCAATTATCGACAAGAAAGGAAGAGCCACAATAATTTTTGGAATAAATCGTTCCTCACCTTGTATTCTATTCCGGAGTTTCAATGCCCACGATATCGACAATAATGTTTTTCCGAGCCCAGTTGGCAATGTAATCGAGTGAAGCCGTTCTGTTAGAGGGAATTGATTGATCCCCTGTGTCGTTTGCCGATAGGCTCTTTTCCGTTCTTCATCAATATCGCCTCGGTAAGGAAGCGACTTTACGTGGTTGTCTACAAGGTCCGATGGGATGTCGAGAGGGGTCCTGTCATATTGCTTTGGATTATCAGAAGCTAGATATGCTTTGTCAGCTTCTAAAAGAACAGAATAAAGGAATAATGCCAGAATCCGCTGTTCAATTCTAAGTAACATCTCCTCGGTGTTTCCCGCATCAAGCTTTGAATATTTTATGTGCAACTTTCGGATTTTACTGCGAATCGAATCAATTGTCTCAACATTGAACTGTTCTCCAGAAGATAATTTTACATTGGCTATTGAATAACCAAACAACTCAGGATTTATTTTTGAAAGTTGGAGTATCAGAAGATCATGTTTTTCATCGCATTCTTTTCGGATCTCTTCAAGACTTTTATATCTGCCATGATGACCTTCGATTGCAAGAAAAGCTGCAAGGGGGAGGAATATTTTCCACCGGGATCCAATTCCTGAATTTTTCTCTTCAGAAAGCCAACTCTCAACCATATACCATCCAAAAAAAGCGGAAATGAGGGCATGCGATTTCTCGTCGCTGCTTCCGGTGTATCGGGTATTATTCACTTTACTAAGGATATAATCTTGAAAAAACGACGTACTCTTTCCAAAGTCATGACTTACTGCTATGATGGTACAAAGTTCACAGATTTGTTCTTTTGTTAGTTCGTTAAATTCCAGTTCTTTCTGGGTAACGAGATAATCAGTTACAACACTGACCTGCGAAAGATGGTTAAAAAGCTTTAAAGGGGGATTTAATGAATGTGAAATCAATGAATAATCCACTGCTTTCACCTGCTATAAGAATGTAATATTTTTATCATTTATCTGGTACATTTTCCCATTCATGTTGACAGGCAGGGGCGAAGACATTAGGTTGAAAATGTATTTTTTATAAGTAAATCTTCGATCTTTATTTCCGAGGTGGGGAACCGATAATTCCTGAATGTTATAGTTCTTTTCCGACCTGATTTTATTGAATAAAAGCGAACAATCATCTTTGGTAATAACAGTGGAGATCTCGTTCTCACC
>Ga0334889_1005566_pt1 | contig 10349 bp, 10 predicted proteins | sample GraSluR1_MG_2_FD_207222 | JGI IMG/M metagenome (GOLD analysis project Ga0334889, IMG submission 207222) | Sludge microbial communities from methane-producing bioreactor in Wageningen University, Netherlands - Granular Sludge_8_08-R1 | ecosystem: Engineered > Bioreactor > Anaerobic > Unclassified... | reverse complement strand
ATCTCAAAGATATTGAAGAAACAGGAAGACTCCTCGCTTGCTTCCTTTCGGAATGGGAGGGATGATGATGAAATGGTTGAAAGAGCTTTGCGCGCTCCACGGCGCATCAGGAAACGAACACCCGGTAAAAGCATTCATCCGATCAAAGCTCGCTGACCGAAGCGATGCTGTGTACGAGGATGGAATTGGAAATTTGGTCCTTTTGAGAAAAGGCGCCGGGAAATCGGCGAAGCGTCTGATGCTTTTGGCCCACATGGATGAAGTGGGACTGATGGTCACCAACATCGAGGAAGACGGTCGACTCGCGGTCATGCCTGTGGGTGGTGTGGATCCTAGGGTGTTGCTGGGAAAACCGGTTGTCATAGGTGAGGGAGAAATTCCAGGATTTATCGGGTATCAAGCGATTCATCTCCAGAAAAATACGCTGACTGTTCCTCCCGAATGGAAAGACATCCGGGTGGAAGCGGGTTTTACAAAGAAAGAACAAGCCGCGGAAAAAATCCCGATCGGAACGTACATTCATTTCCATACAGAATATGAAGAGTTCGAGAACCGAATTGTGGCCAAAGCTTTGGATGATCGGGGTGGTTGTTCGATCCTGATGGATCTTTTCGAGGATTTGCCTGCTGTGGATTATGACATATACTTCGGTTTTGTTGTCCAGGAAGAAGTGGGCTTGAGAGGGAGCGGAGCGGCCGCGAAGCTGGTTTGTCCAGATGTGGCCCTCGTATTTGAGACCACAACGGCCGGAGACAACCCCGAACTGAGTCCTGCCCGCTGGTCCACGCATCTGGATCAAGGAGTTGCTTTGAGTTATCTCCAAGGAGGATATGCCCTTGATTCTCGGATATTCGAACTCCTTGTGGATACAGCTTCTCGAAATAGGATCCCGTATCAATGCAAGGGACGAACAGTAGGGGGGACCGATGCCACTCGATTGGCCAAAACCATGTATGGCATCCCATCCGGAGGTTTGAATATTCCCGGCCGGTATATTCACGCGCCGGTTAGTATGATATCCAAATCCGATTATCAATCTGCAGTTGATCTTGCGAGACGTGTCATCGCCGAAGGAAAAATTGTACAAATCATGGAGGGTTCATTGTGAAAGAAATCATCCAAAAACTGACGGAAATCTCTGCCCCAAGCGGGCGAGAGCGTGTAGTACACAATGCCATTTTGGAAGAATTGGACGGGTATATTGATGGCTTTCGTTTTGATCCAGTTGGCAACCTGATTGTCTGGAAAAACGGATCAGCCACGGACCGGAAAAAAATCCTTTTGGACGCCCACGCTGACGAAATCGGTCTCGTGATTACCCGAATCGACGATAAAGGATTTCTCAGAGTCGATCCAGTGGGCGGACTTGATCCGGTACGGCTTTTGGGAGCCCGTGTTTGTTGGGGAAATCGAATTGGCATTATTGATGTGGAGCAAGAAACCATCGCAGACTATCGAAAGAACATCAAAGAATTGAACTATGATCTGATCTACGCCGATATCGGATGCAACAGCCGGGAAGAAGCCCTTCAACACGTTCATGTAGGTCAATTTGGAACGTACTGCGCTCCTTTTGTTGATTTGGGAGAACGCATGGTCGCAAAATCCATGGATGACCGAATCGGGTGCGCCATCATTGTGCAAGTCTTCAAAGAAATCGGGGAATCGGTTAACGATTTGTATGGAGTATTCGCCGTTCAAGAAGAAGTTGGATTGGTTGGCTCGCAAGTGGCCGGTTTTGATATTCATCCCGATATTGCAATCGCCCTTGACGTGACTGGTTGCTCCGATACACCCAAAGGGTTCAAGCGTATGGATCTGGCGTTGGGAAAGGGCCCGGCGATTAAAGTCAAAGACCGCGCGTCGATCTCGGATGAAAAGGTCGTTGATCTTCTGGTCCAAACAGCAGATGACCATCATATCCCCTATCAAATGGAAGTTTTGATCTTTGGAGGAACGGACGCTTATGGGTATCAGATTACCGGATCGGGAATCAAAGCGGGCACCCTTTCGATTGTCACCCGTTATGTTCATTCACCCAATGAAATGGTGGATTATTCCGATGTACTCCACGCAGTGCAGTTGCTAAAGTGCGCGTGCAACAAAAACCTGTGACCCAATGGAAGAACTGCACAAATGCAGGAATCAGCAGACAACAACCATAATAACACGGCTTCACCGATCCCTGCATGATGAGGAAGCAAACCAGTTTTTTCGCATCGATGAACAAGATTTTTGCGTTGTCGATACGCGATTGAAACAGTATTTCCCGGAGTACGCTCACATATGGGAGCGTTGCTACAGCATTTCCGGGGGCGAAAAATGCAAATCGATCGACAGAGTCTTTGAACTGTATTCTGTCATTCATTCACTCCCATACCAGCCCAAGAGGGTGCGTGTGTTTGGGGGGGGTGCTCTGCAGGATCTGGTCGGTTACTCTATGGCAACCAGTATGCCAGATCTTCCTTTGATTCTATACCCCACTACTCCAGGAAGCATCTTCATGGGCCATTATTCAGGCCGTTTTTCTATCAATTGGGATCGAAAAAAAGATCGGATTACAGTTCAGGCCAATCCCGCGGAACTCCGGATTGATCCCTTTTTCCTCCAGGATCATCCGCTGCAAAGCCTCCGGACGAGTTTCATTTACCCCGCCCGGTTGGGATTGGCCATGGACGATCGCTTTTTTCGATTATCGGTGGGGTTTCTCAATTGCGCGGTGAATGATCTTTTGGATTGGGACAGCTATTTCGAGTTGATTCGGGAATCCCATCGTTTATTGGCCAAAGCCTATGAGCAAAAGATTGTTCTCTTCCCGGGAGAGTCGATGGCCAACTGGATTATGAACGGTTCGGGATTGCAAATGGACTACACCCAAGCCCTTGGCTGTGGATTGGTTTTGGAATCGTATCTGGCATGGAAGCTGGGGATTGGAAATGAGCTTCTTTTTCGGGAAATTCGTCAGATATGGGGAAGTGTGTTTCCGGAAGCAAAAGACCTTCATTCCTTTCTCTATGCGCAAATGGATCTACTTACGTTTTTATCGATGGTACATGAACATGCAGAGATGACTTTTTCTTTGATTATCCGTCCCGGTAAACATACGATCACAAAGATCCAAGCCCCTGTCGTTGAATGGGCGATGCGTGATTTTTTTTTGGGGCAACTTCATTGGGAAGGAGTGAAATGATGCCATGGATAACTTAATTCCCAAATCCAATCGGAAATCGGGGGAGAAAAAAAGAGGGGAAGCCCACGAAGGGAAAGGGGTTCTGGGTCCGCTCAATCCGCCAGATCTATCGAAAAAGGCAAAACCCAAGTCTCCAGAAGAGAAGGAAGCTCTTTTGGGGGGAAACGCCATTCGTTTTTTGGGGCTGATCATTGTTGTTTTATCGTTTGCAATCCTCCTACTGGTCTTTTGGAACTTAACCCTTTCCACCCAACAGGATACTCATGCCCTATCCATCCGAAGGTTGGAGCGTGAGATCAACGATCTGCGCGATCAAGTTCCTTCGGAGGAACTGCTGGCTTCTCTGGCTACAGCGACCTACGCAAGAATCCCGGAACACTTGGGGCCTACCATGGTAGAGGGAGCGGAAAATCCCTCGATTGCTCAACAAGAAGAGTTTGCTTTTGAAGTCTTTTCCCGGAATTCGGAGATGATCCTCAACGAGCGGACCACAGTAACCTACTATATCTGCAATGACCTTGCCGCCTTGCGTCTAATTCGGGATAGCAAGCTACCCTATATCATCAGTCGGTACAGCGCCGATCGATACAACCTTATCCTATTTGGGAACTATATCCCCCAATGGGTTCAAACGCTTCAGCTCTTCTACGAAGAAGAAAACCGAAGAATCCTATCCCAAGCAGCCGCAACCCCTACTACCGATCCGGCGCAGGCCATTCTGCCTGCTGAGTTGAGAGGGTTGCACGCCGAAATCTACCCGAATCTCTTCACCATTCAGATTATTGCCAATACCAACTTGGATCAAATTCGATCCCAAGCCAACATTCTTCGGAATGAAGGCATACCCTGTTTTCTCTATTCCGTGACAAGCCCTACCACACGAAACTTGATGTATAGTCTTCAAATTGGGCAATTCCCGGTTTTGGATGAAGCAAGACGGTATATGGAAGCGATGAACGCGCCCAAATACTTGGAATTAATCCGGAAACAAATCAGCGATCGCTATATTCGGAAAATCTTCTGAGGCGCGTGATGATCTCCTTTGTCAGAGATGATCCTGCTGCTTTTGATCTACAGGTTGTTTCGATTGACACACCCGTGGGCAAACTTCACCTTTTCTTAACGGAAAAAGGGGTGGGCAAATCCCAATGGCAGGGCATAGCGCCGACACATACATCCTCCCTATCATCCCGCCAATCTGCATGGATCTCCCAAATCCTCGATTATTTCTCAGGAAGGTTGCGGTTTTTTCGCCTTCCATTGGTCTATCATCCCGGAAGGCTGTCTCCCTTTTCCCTCCATCTATACCAAACGCTCCTTGAGCATGTCACATACGCTCGAACAACGACATATGGCCAATTAGCCGCAATGGCCGGGAACCCTCATGCCGCTCGCGCAGTCGGCGGTTGCTTATCTCGAAATCCATGGCCGATAATTATCCCATGTCATCGAGTGATTTCAGGAGACGGGGGGCTCGGTGGCTATCAAAATGGGGCCAAGGCCAAACGGTACTTGATCGATCTAGAGAGGAAGCATGCTCCGTAAAATCCCTCTTTTTTTTCTGGGGTTGAGCCTGTTCATCGGATTGTGGATCGGATACCATGTAAAAGTTTCTAACGGGATGATCCTTTGGTTGTTCGCTATTGGGATATTCTTTTCTTTGGTGCCATTGTCCCCTTCATTGAAAAGGCGCCATCTTCTTTCACGATGGCCAATTGTTCTGGTTGCGGTTTTGGGACTTTGGATGGCCCAACTCGGTACACCTCCGCCTGAAGGGACTCAATATATAACCGGAAAAGCGGTTCGATTTACCACCAACGGCGTGCGTCTATCCGATGTCCGATGGCTAAATGAAGAAGCCGGTTATTGGGAACGAAGCACCCAACCAATGATCCTCTCGGTGGATGAACGAAACCCAGTGTTTCCTGGACAATGGGTGGGCATCCGGGGAGTAGTCCAGAATTATGGTAACTATCAATTCGTCCGCGCACCTTTCTATAAAGACTACGCCGCTTCCCTTCATCTACCGACCGCAATTGACCGTTGGTTGTTCGAGGGTGCCCAATTTGCGAAACGAATGTCCCAATTTCTCCACGACACTTTGGGGGAATCAACCGGAACCATTGCATCGATGCTCTTGCTGGGGATTGGAGCAGATCCGCAAACCCGAGCGAGATTACAAAGATCCGGGCTTTCTCACCTATTCGTTGTTTCGGGCTTCCATATGCTCCTCCTTTATTCCAGCGTCTGGGTTCTTTTGGGTTTTGTGATTCCGAATCATCAACCAAGGAGTTTGGTGTGTCTGGGCATTCTTTCGTGTTTCGTAATGACCATTGGATTCACCCCTTCTGCCCTTAGGGCTTGGATGGTGATCGTCATGTGGAATCTCTTTCAGCGATTCCGATACCCCCTTCATCCTTTGAACAGCCTTGGATTTGTAATGGTTTTTCTGCTTTTCGCAGAGCCTTCTTATGCTGTGGATGTCGGGTTTCATCTATCATTTGCCGCCACAACGGGGATCTTCCTTTTCCTGCGATATGAGCCGATGGTTCCTCGGTTATCCCGCACGCGTGTTCTTCCCGTTCTCGGAGCGGTCTTGTTTACCATCCCCCTTACTGCCTCCCAATTCGGCACGATGCCTTTATTGGCCGTTCCATTCAGTATCTTCCTCTTTACTCCGCTTTGTTTGATCATCATCACAGCCCTTTTTTTCTCTTCAGTCTTTTTTTTGATGGGATGGGGATCATTGGCCACGATCTTTGCCTATGGGGTCAAACCATTTGCGGATCTGGCGGATGGAATGGTCTCCTTCCTCTCTGAACGGATGGGCAGCATTTCGATTCCCAAAGAAAGCGGGTTCGTTGCCCTGATCGGAATCATGATTTTGATCCTTTATTTGGAAAAGAGACGGCATTTCTGTTACAATCATGGAAAGTGCCTTCCATAGCGTGAAAGGAAGTGGATATCTTTGTACCTACAGGACATGATCATCGCTTTGGATCAGTTTTGGGCCAAAAGGGGTTGTGTAATTCAGCAACCCTATGATATCGAAATGGGCGCTGGTACCTATCATCCATCGACTTTTTTTGGGTGCCTTGGTGCGCAAAGCCATAAGGTTGCGTTTGTTCAGCCAAGTCGGAGACCGACCGACGGGCGGTATGGAAACAACCCCAACCGGCTTCAAAAGTTCTTGCAATACCAAGCCATTATCAAACCATCACCGATTGACGCTCAAAAGATCTATCTCGACTCGCTCCAGGAGTTGGGGATTCATCCTCAGCATCATGATATTCGGTTTATCGAAGATAACTGGGAGTCCCCCACACTCGGTGCTTGGGGAATTGGCTGGGAAGTATGGCTCGATGGAATGGAGATTACACAGTTTACCTATTTCCAACAAGTAGCTGGGATTGATTTGACACCGATTTCTTTAGAAATCACTTATGGCATTGAGCGGATCGCTATGTACCTGCAAGGCAGGGAAAGTGTATTTGATGTTCAATGGAATGAAGAAACCGATTATCGGCAGATCTACTGGGAAAACGAACGGCAATGCTCCATTTACAACTTTGAGGAAGCCGATACCGCTATGTGGTTCCAACTGTTCGATATGCATCAAAAGGAGTCTCATCGCATGATTGAACTGGGGCTTTATCTGCCTGCTTATGAACATCTGATTCATTGCGCCCACGACTTCAATATGCTTGATGCCCGCAACGCGATCGGGGTCTCCCAAAGGCAACAATACATTGGGAACATCCGCGCGATGGCAAAAGGATGCGCCCATATTTTTCTAAAACAGCAAAAAGAAATAAAGCCCCTTTCGCTTTCGTCACAAAAACGATGAGCAACAATGTATGGAGGGTGATCTTCATTGCGATTAAAGGGTAATGGAAAAGACTGTTCCAATCCACAGGAAGTAAAAGAAATCATTCATGAGTTTTTGGTTGGTTCCAAAGAACATGCGATTCAGTTGATGAACACACACATACAGCGCTGCTACCCATGTTGGATCAAGCTCCAAAGGATCACTTCTATTTTGGACCTGTTCAACAATCAAGAGGGAAAAGAACCCTGCGCGGTTTTTCTGGAGCGAATGGCAACCCAATTTGAAGAAAAAGAAGAAGGTCCAAGCATCCAGCAATTGCATCATCTGGTTCCCCATACCTACTCAGGGACAACCCAACACTTCAGCGAATCCCTCCAAGAAGAACTTAGGCTAGCCAGTGACCTCTATATTGCGCTTGAAAATACTCCGGTTGCCGAAGTCAAAAAGGAGCCTCGGAATGCCCGGATGTGGCTGGCCGCAGCTGCCGTCGCCGCGATGTTCTTCATTACCCTGCAAACCGCGAATCGAGAAACCCAAAAAAGCCTGCTCCCTAATCTCGCAGATGGATCCCCAATCACTTCGGAACCCGCGAATTATTTCAATTCATTCCCTATGCAGCAAGCCAGCTCTGTTTTGGGAGATCGAACCAGCAAAGTTTCTTTTTCTCTGCCAATGGATCAAGTATTGTCGAACCTCTATCGGATGGATTTTCAACCCAATGAACCCTCCCCTCTTTTTTTTTCCGTTTCAATGAATAAATAAATTGGCAAAGGAGCATTCGTGAACTCAATCGCATCCAATCTCCCTTTTTCAGAAACTCTAAAATATACGCAGTTGGCCCAAAAACTTCGGGAACAAGGCAAAGATATCGTAAGCCTTACAGCTGGCGAGCCTGATTTTGATACACCACAACCAGTTGTCGAAGCAGCGATAACCGCTCTTCGAGAAGGGTTTACTCGATATACAGCCTCTTCGGGAATCCTGCCCCTGCGACAAGCCATCGCATCTGATCTAAATCAACGAACGGGACTTGGGTATTCCCCCGAAGAGATTGTCGTATCCAATGGAGGAAAGCACGCGTTATTTAATATCTTCTATACCCTTCTGTCTGAAGGGGATGAAGTGGTGGTATTTACGCCAGATTGGGTCAGTTATGTGCCTCAGATCAGAATCTGCAGAGGTTCTCCTGTCTTGGTTTCTACCGAGATCGAGAATGGGTTCTTGCCAGACCCCGATCGATTTCGTCGCCATTTAAACGCAAAAACCAAAGCTGTTATCGTCAATTCCCCCAACAACCCCACAGGGGCCGTCTATCCAAAAGACCTTTTGAAAGAACTGGCGACGATTGCCTTGGAACATGACCTTTGGGTCATATCAGATGAGATATATGCGACAATGGTGTATGAGGGTTCGCATGTCAGCATCGCGCAGTTCGATGGGATGAAAAACCGAACGGCTCTGATCAACGGGTTTTCCAAGTCTCATGCCATGACTGGATGGCGGTGCGGATACAGCGCAGCGCCTATTGAGATTTCCGAGCAAGTGGGTAAAGTCCAATCCCACCTCACATCCAATATCAATTCCATTACCCAAAAGGCCGCATTGAAAGCTTTGGAAGTCGACAATCACGAGATGGTTCAGACCTTCCAAGCACGGAGGGACTTTGTTGGTCAAAAACTCTCCGAATTAGGGATTCGCCATGGAACAGCGAACGGGGCGTTTTATTTCTTTATGGATTTCCGCCCATACTTGCATTCCTTTACAAATGACGACCAAATGGCTACCCATCTATTGGAAGAGTATGGGATCGGCTTGGTCCCAGGAAGCGCATTCCATGCGCCCGGGTTTATGAGAATGTCATTTGCCGCATCTGATCAACAATTGACCCAAGGGATTGAAAAGCTTCGGCGATTTGTTTTTCGCTACAGCCTGGCTGAAGAGTAATCGGGGGTTTTTTGGATCCAAAAATGAAGGCAAAGGGCTGAGCGCCCTTATTTTTTTGATAGAGGAACGGAGGAAGAAGCGATGAATGATTTTCTCTGTCGTGATCAAAGAGAGGATCTTGCCATTCTGCCAACACCGGTCCACAAGCTGGAACGGTTTTCAAAAGAGGTCGGAGCCGAAGTCTGGTTTAAGAGAGATGACCTGACGCATTATTTGGCCAGTGGAAACAAGATTCGAAAATTGGAGTATCTGTTCCACAAAGCAAAATCTTCCGGAGCGCGCGCAGTTGTCACATGCGGGGGTATTCAGTCCAACCATGCCCGCGCAACAGCCGCGATTTGCAGAATGATTGGCATGAAACCGGTGCTGTTCCTGAGAGGAAGCCAACCGGACCTTCCTCAAGGAAACTTCCTATTGGATTGTTTGCTTGGGGCGGAGATTCATTGGATGACTCCGGAAGATTATCGAAGAAGAGATGGGATCATGGAACAATATCGGATGAACCAACCCATTCCCCACGAAGTTTTCGTCATTCCAGAAGGGGGTTCAGATCCGACAGGAGTCAACGGGTATGCCAGTGCGTTGTTGGAAATGGCCGAGCAATTGGATTTGGAAGAGATGGATGGGATCTTCGTTCCTGTAGGCAGTGGAGGCACCTATTCTGGATTGATCGCTGGCGCGGCCCTACTGAAGATTTCAACGCCAATATACGGGATTAACGTAACCCTCGATTCGAATCCCTACTTTCCGGATAAGTGCGAAGCGATGGTCCGGTCGTGGATGAAAGAAAACCAAGTCGAACGGAAAGTTGATCCCTCAGCCTTTCATATTGTTGATTCCTTTGTGGGAGACGGATATGCCGTTCCCACACCGAGCGGTTTGCGGTGGATTGTCGATCTCATGAAACTGGAGGGCATTCTTCTGGACCCCGTATATACATCAAAAGCCATTGACGGAATGGTTCATACCTTACGGCAAGAAGGTATGAAGAAGGTCCTTTTTATTCATACCGGGGGCGGATTTGGGAATTTCGCTTTCGCGGATTCCTTATCCGGTCAACTCGCCCCGCTTTTATGATATAATTCTCAGCAGATTTGAATGAAAATGTGAGAGGAGTGAGTTCTTCTAATGAGAGAGTGGATGCTCAAGCATCAAAAGATTATCATTGCAGTTACAGCGGTTATCTTCGTCGGAGGGATTGTATGGTGGAGTGTGGCCGCATACATTGGCGGGAGAAACCAGCCAGGCGCGAATGGTTTCGCGGATTCAGGGTATGTGCCCTCGCGTGGGGAAGCATTGCTTGTTATTACCCGCGGGGCGGAAGATTTCCCCTACAACTATTGGATCATGCCATGGGAGTTGAGAGAAGATATGCTTCAGATTCTC
>Ga0334889_1005560_pt1 | contig 10353 bp, 9 predicted proteins | sample GraSluR1_MG_2_FD_207222 | JGI IMG/M metagenome (GOLD analysis project Ga0334889, IMG submission 207222) | Sludge microbial communities from methane-producing bioreactor in Wageningen University, Netherlands - Granular Sludge_8_08-R1 | ecosystem: Engineered > Bioreactor > Anaerobic > Unclassified ... | reverse complement strand
TTGGCAGCTTTGGCATTTCGACCCTGAACAGGGGCGCATCGTCTTGCGTCTGCGGGCGAGCGGCCAGCTTTTCGCGACGGGCAGCGAACTGATCGAAGCGCCGTTATCGCCTAGCTTGCTCTCAGTAACCCCCCAAACAGACCCGGCTACGGGCGCGCTTGTCGCCGCTACGTTGCTGGTTGACACGGTGAACACGGACGCACAAGGGCTGTATATGGGTGTGTTCCGCCTGTCGATCACGCTGGATGAACAGTGAGAAGGCGCGGCCACGGGCATGCCGCAATTGCTGCTGACGCCGGAAAGTTATCGCGGCCCGCTGCAGGTCAGCCCGGACGGGACCAAGCTGGCCTATTTCGTCTACGATCCGGAGCGCCCTAGCCTGACGTCGGGCTTCATTCGCCCAGCCAACACGGTGCGCGTGCTGACGCTGGCGGGGCGAGGAGCCAGCACGATCCGCACCGTCTATGCCAGCGAGAACCGTTTCGAGTTCCTCGCACCCAACCTGGCCTGGCAGGGAAATGACCGCCTGATCCTGGCGCGCAGCCGTTTTGCGCCGGGCGACACGTTTGGCGTTGACCGCTTCGGCGTGGTGCGCGTCCAGTTGCCCGCTCCGGATCAGCCGGCGGGTGAGGTCACGGCAACCAGCTACCTGTTCCCCAACCAGGTGCAACTGCGCGATTTCGCCGTCTGCCAGGACGGCAGCTATACGCTTATGGTTTCCGGCGCGGCGACGGGCATGCTAGAACTAGCGCGCTGGAACGGCGCGGACCGACCGCAAGCCCTCGTCGCGCTGCCCGAAACCATGTCACGCGGCTTCCTCTGCTGGGCGGCGCCCGATGCGCTGTTGGACCTGCAATAGCGGCGTCTGCGCAGCAATGATGCGTTACGGCAAGCCCTATGCCTGAATCGTCTTTTTCTTCATGGCCGCAAGACTGGGTGATCTTCGCCGACTGGCGGCATCTGGGCTTAGCCGGGTTCGGCGTTGTTTTGCTGCTTCTGCTCGGCATCTGGTGGCGGCAGCAGACGCGGCATTGGTTCCGCATTATGACGGGGACTTTTTTGGCCGCGTTGCTGTTGTGCATTGGCAGCTACTACATGTTCGTCACGCCGCCGTATTATGCCGGCTGCCCGTTGGGCTGCCCAGGTTGGCGCGGCTATCCGTTGCCCTTTGCCCGCATCGACCTGGCAGGCGGGAGCCAGACGGCGGTTCTGGATTTTATGTTGAATTTGCAGATGCTATGGCTGCTCTGGCTAGCCGCCAGTCTGGTCTGGCGGCTGTTAGGCGTTGGGTTTCAATGGTGGAATCGTTCGTGGCGATCTAAACTTGTGTTCATCGTCTTTGTCGCGATCCTGCCCTGGGCGGTTCTGCCCCGCGTGCTCGATCCGCCGCAGCCCCGCCCGGATGGCGAAGACCTGCGTCTGGCTGTGAACGCCCAGCGTTCGGCTGAGTACACATACCGCATCACCGGCGCTTGGGTGCAACGCCTTGCTTTGGAAGACATTCGCCATACGGAGTTGGAAGCACGCGGCGAACTGCCCTTTGGCGAGGAGAGCGTTACCGAGGTCTGCCTGCGCGGCTATACTTATTTCTATGTGCCGTGGCGGCGTTACCGCATCACGCTGGACCCTAGCGGCGTGACCGCGCTCAGCCTGAACGAGTTGTCGTTGGAAGGCTCCTGCTGGGACGAATGACGCCGGGCGTGAGCAGGCGCATTGTTTGAGTGATCACAGCCTCCACAATACACTACGGGCTGTACGAGTCTCGCTTGCCGTCCATTTTTGTCGGGGAGGAGTGATGATGAAAATCACCGCCGTGAAAACCGCTGCCACGCGAGGACATGGCATGCATCTGTGGGTCAAGGTGGAAACGGATGCCGGCGTCACGGGCGTAGGAGAGTGTGTGCACGGAGGGGTGCAAGCGATTGCTATCCTCCAGTCTCTGGCCCCTAAGCTCATCGGACGGGATCCGTTCGCCATAGACGCCATCTTCGAGGAACTCCGCCGCGCCCATGTCTTTGACGGGGGCTTTGCCGGCGCGCTGATCACGGCGCTGACCGGGTTGGAGATCGCGTTGTGGGACCTGAAGGGTAAAGCGTTGAACACGCCCATCTATGAATTGCTGGGCGGCAAGTTCCGCGACAAAGTGCGCGTCTATGCCGATTGCCAGGTAGAGCCGGGCATGGACTTCAGCGAAATCCAGCGCGTGGTCGACGAGGTGCTGGCGCGCGGCTTTACGGCGCTCAAGATCGACCTGGACATTCACGCTTACGGGCATCACGGCAAGGAAGTCGAGGGCTTTGTCAAGGATCGCTTCAACTACACCGCGGGCCAATGGGAACATGAGCGCATGGTCAACCTGGTGGAGATGGTGACGACTGCCGCCGGCAAGGGCGTGGATGTGGCCGCGGACGTACATACGCGGCTGGATGTTCCGAGTGCGGTGCGGCTGGCACGCGACTTGGAGCGGTTTCACCTGCTGTGGCTGGAGGAGCCGGTTCCGGCTGAAAACGTCGATGCGATGGCCGCGGTGAAGCGTTCGACGACCACGCCCATCTGTAGCGGCGAGAATCTCTATCTGCGCCATGGCTTCCGCGAGTTGATCGAGAAGCAGGCAGTAGACGTGATCATGCCCGACATTCCCAAGTGCGGCGGGTTGTCGGAGTGCCGCAAGATCGCCAACCTGGCCGAAATCTACTACATCCCCTTTGCGCCGCACAATGTGGCGTCGCCGCTGGGCAGTATGGCGTCGGCCCACGTCTGCGCTTCTGTACCCAACTTCCTGGTCCTGGAGTTCCATTGGCTGCACCGGGACTACTGGACGACGATCATCCGTGAGAAAACCGATATCATTCAAGACGGCTATATCCGTCTCAGCGACAGGCCGGGCATCGGCGTCGAACTGGACGAAGAGACGGCGCGCCGTTACCAATACCCTGGGACGACCTGGTTCGCGGTGTAGCGCGGGCGAGAGAGGCCGGGGGCAAGCGAGGAGAAAGAAATGGCAGACAACATCGAGAAAACCAGCGCGCTGATCGGTGAGCAAGGACTGGTAGCGATCGTGCGCGGCAACTTCCCTGCACAGAAACTGTTCGAGATTGCGGACACGTTGCTCGCGTCGTCCGTGCTGGCGCTGGAAGTGACGCTTAACACCAGCGGCGCGCTGGAAGGCATCCGCCTGCTGCGTGATCGTTACGGCGAACGGATGTTGATCGGCGCGGGTACGGTGCGCACTGCGGCCCAGTTTGAGCAAGCCCTGGCCGCGGGCGCACAGTTCACCGTGGCGCCCAACTTCGACCCGGCGACGGCCGCGCTATCGCTGGCACGCGACGTGTTGCACCTTCCCGGGGTCTTCACGCCAACGGAGGCGCAGACGGCCTACGCCGCCGGCTGCAAGATGCTCAAGCTCTTTCCGTCCGACATTGTGGGGCCGCAGTACCTCAAGGCGCTGCGCGCGCCGCTGGACGACATTCTCTTTGTGCCGACCGGCGGCGTTACGCCCGACAACGTGGGCGACTACATCCGCGCCGGCGCGGCTGCGGTCGGTCTAGGCAGCGCGCTGGTTACCGGCCCGAACCAATCGATGGACGACCTAGCCGCCCGCGCTCGCAAGATTCGCGCGGCATGGAAGGATGCGAAAGGCCAATGACGCGCTCAGCACGCTTCGACGTGACCACCACAGGCGAGACCATGATCCGGTTGAGCGTACCGGCAGGTGAACGCTTGGAACGAACGGATAAGCTGGACATGTACCCCGGCGGCGCTGAGGCCAATCTTACTGTGGCGCTGGCGCGCATGGGCCGGCGCACGGCTTGGGCGGGCGGCCTGCCTGCCAGCCCTCTGGGCCGTTGGCTGGCCAACCACCTGCGCGTCGCCGGTGTGGACTTGGACGGCGTGGTCTGGTCGGACACGGGGCGCATGGGGGCCTATTACGTGGAGTTCGCATCACCGCCGCGCGCCACACAAGTGATCTACGACCGTGCCGACTCGGTAGCCGCCAACTTGACGCCCGCCGACATCCGCTGGGACCATCTGCTGGATACGCGGCTGCTGCACCTAACGGGCATCACGCCGCCTCTCTCGGACGGGTGCCGTGCGATCGTGGTAGAGGCTTGCGCCCGCGCCCGCGCGGCGGGCATCCCCATCAGCTTCGACGTCAACTTTCGCTCCAAGCTGTGGTCGCCGCAAGAGGCCGGCGAGTTCATCGTCCCGCTGGTGCAGGGCATCGACCTGTTCTTCTGCGGGCGCGGCGACGCCAAAAACCTGCTTGGCCTGAGCGGCGATGCCGAGGAAGTTGTGCGGCGATTGGCGGACCTGACCCGCGCCAAGGTCGTAGTGTTGACTCTGGCGGATGAGGGCGTGATCGCCTGGGACGGAAAACAGATGCTGCACGAGCCGGCCAAGCCGGTGATGATCATCGACCGGCCCGGTGCGGGCGACGCGCTGGCCGCGGGCGTGATCCACGGCTGGTTGGACGGCGACCTGCGCCACGGGTTACAGACGGGCGTCGTGCTGGCCGCTCTGTGCTTGAGCCAGTACGGCGACATGCTCGTCACTACGCCGGATGAAGTCGTCGCATTGATGGAGACGCCCGGCGTGACGCTGGTGAGGTAGCGGACGCCGGTATGGGCGGAGGCGGGCGCTAGAGGGGAGTGACATGACGAATAAGAGCTCGCGGCGGTCCAAGCGCTTTGAGGCGCTGGCTGGCCGCGATATTAACCGAGAGACTTTCATCGAACCGTGGCCGGAGGTCGGGCTGGTCGTCACCGACAGTCCCTATGACCCGCAGCCCGGCTTGCGCATCGTGGATGGGCGTGTCAGCGAGATGGACGGACGGCCACGCGAGCAATTCGACGCGCTCGACCTTTTCATTGCCGACCACGCGCTCGACCTGGCGGCTGCGGCAGAGGCGATGGCGACGCCTTCCGTCGAATTGGCGCGCATGTTGGTCGACGTCAACGTGTCGCAGCAGGCCATGCGCCGCCTGGCCGCGGGCTGTACGCCTGCCAAACTAACCGATATCATCCGCCACATGAACGTGTTGGAGATGATGTCCGGACTGGCGAAGATGCGCGTGCGGCGCACCCCGGCCAATCAGGCCCACGTAACCAACTGGCGCGAGCACCCGGCGTTGTTGGCCGCGGACGCAGCCGAGGCCGCGCTGCGCGGCTTCGCCGAGGTCGAAACGACGGTGCGCGTGGCGCGCAACGCGCCTTTTAACGCGCTGGCGATCCTCGTCGGCACGCAGACCGGGCGCGGGGGCGTGCTCACGCAGTGCGCCGTCGAGGAGGCGTTGGGGCTGCGCCTCGCCATGAAGGGCCTTGTCACCTACGCCGAGACGCTTTCCGTTTATGGGACCGAAGCCGCCTTCGTGGACGGAGACGACACGCCCTGGTCGAAGGCTTTCCTGGCCTCCGCCTATGCCAGCCGCGGGGTAAAGGTGCGCTTCACCAGCGGGACCGGCGCCGAGGCGCTGATGGGCAACGCCGAGCGCTGCTCTATGCTCTATCTGGAGGCGCGCTGTCTGATGGCGGTGCGCGGGGCGGGCAGTCAGGGTGTGCAGAATGGTTCGATTTCGTGCATCGCCCTGCCCGAATCGCTGCCTGGCGGCGTGCGCGCCGTGCTAGCCGAGAACTTGCTCGCCTCCTTGCTGGGGCTGGAGGTGGCCGCGGGCAACGACGCATTGGCTTCGCACTCGCAGATCCGCAAGGCGGCCAAACTCATGCTCCAGTTCATCCCCGGCGCGGACTTTATTTTCTCCGGCTACAGCGTCATGCCCAAGCGGGACAACCTGTTCGGCGGCGGCAACTTCGACGCCGAGGACCTGGACGACTACAACGTGTTGCAGCGCGACATGCAGGTGGACGGGGGCGTGCGCCCGGCGAGCGAGGTAGAGGTTGTCGCCATCCGGCGCGAGGCTGCGTCCGCCATCTGCGCCGTCTATGCCGAGCTGGGCTTTCCCGCTATCACGGAGGAGGAAATCGAGGCCGCAGTCTATGCGCACAGCAGCGACGACATGCCGGAGCGCGATGTCGTCGCCGACTTGGCCGCAGCGGACGCGTTTTTGGCCGGAGAGGCCGATATGGCGGCTGTAGTCGCAGCGCTCCACCGCGCCGGTTTTGCCAGGACTGCGGCCAACATCCTGGAGATGGGCCGGCAGCGGGTGGCAGGCGATTACCTGCAGCCGTCGGCTATCTTTGATGCGGACTTCCGCGTGCGCAGCGGCATCAACGACGCCAACGACTATGCCGGTCCGGGCACAGGCTATCGCTTGGCAGGCGCACGCTGGGAGGAGGTGCAGCGCATCCCGCAGGCCAAATCCCCGCGTTCGTTCGTACAGGATCACGTGGGCGCGCCGTTGAAGAAGCTTGCGGAGGTTGGGCCGGCCAAGTCCGGCACGCGAACAGAGATCGTCTTGGCGGTTGGGCCTGCGTTCGGCGCGGCGTTGACGCGCACGATCGGCGGCCTCGATCATGAGGCGGTGCTGGCGGCGATCTTAACAGGCGTGGCGAAGGAGGGGCTGATCGGGCGCATCGTCCGCGTCAAACACACGTCGGACTGCGCGGCTATTGGCCAGATAGCGGCGGAACTGAGCGGATCCGGCATCGGCATCGGCTTGCAATCGCGCGGCACGACTGTGATCCATAAACAGGGTCTGGCGCGGCTCAATAACCTGGAGCTGTTTCCGCAGTCGCCAAGCCTGACGCTGGCGACCTATGAGGAGATCGGGCGCAACGCTGCGCGCTACGCCAAGGGCGAGCCGGTCAAGCCCGTCGGCGTCAAGATCGACAACGCCGCACGCCTGCGGCTGATCGTCAAGACGACGCTGCTGCACCAGCGCGAGACCGAGCAGATTCGCGACGAGCCGCCCGCTGAGCTTTTCTTCGACTGGGAGCCGGAAGTATGAACGAACGGAAAGACCGCGCCTATCCCCTGATGGAGCACGCTGCGGATCGGCTGGCCGCGGCCAGCGGGCGCAGACTGGCAGAAGTCGATCTGGCTGCGGCGGCTTCGGGCGACCTGTCCATTGCCGACCTGCAGGTCAGTGCGGAGACGCTGCGCGCCCAGGCTGCGATCGCCGAGGATGCGGGCTTTCGGCAACTTGCCGAAAACCTGCGCTGCGCTGCGGAATTGACCGCGGTGCCGAACGCGGAACTGCTGGCGATGTATGAGACGCTGCGTCCTAACCGCTCCACCTATACGGCGCTATTGGAGATGGCTGAACGGCTCGCCGCGGGCTACGGCGCAACGTTAACCGCGGCCTTCGTACGCGAGGCGGCGGCGGCGTACCGGGCGCGCGGCCTAGTGTTGCCGGAGTAAGCCTTGCCTACCCTATTGGCGCAACTCGCGCCGCAACGCAGCACCCAGTACAGTGCGCTCGCCGCAGACCTGGCCCCGCACGAATTGCAACTGTCGCCGGTTGGGCGCAAGATCGGCGCAATGCAGCCGGTGACGCTGGGCGGGCAGGCCTACCTGGAATACGAGTTGCGCCAGGACCTGGACGAGCGCGACCGCTACGAGTTGGGCGCTCTTGCCATGACCAGTGCATACTTCCTGTCCTATGCCGAGGCGGGCGGCGTGCCGGGGCCTTTCCTGCAGCCCATCGAGACCGGCTTTACGCCTGCGCTGCCCGCAGAGATGGCGATGACGCGGCGCTATCGCGGCAAGACCAATGAGTTGTTCACCCATTTCATGTGCAACATCGCCCGTTTCAGCAGCGCCTTTGCGAGCGAGCCGTGGTCCGGCCTGCGCGTCTTCGACCCGCTGTCCGGCGGCGGCACGACGTTGTTCACCGCGCTTATGTTGGGGGCCGAGGCCGCAGGCGTGGAGCAGGACGACCAGGACGTCAAGTCGTCCGCAGCCTTCGTGCGCCAGTTCGCGCGCGAGCAGCGCATCCGCGTCAAGGAAAAACAGGAGCGGCTGCGCAAGCTAGGCTGGCGCTGGACGTTCGATCTGGGCGCAGCGCCGGGCCGTCGCTGCGTGCTCGCCTTGGGTGATACGCAGGAGTCGGCGGCGTTGATCGCCGGCTTTAGGCCGCATCTGATCGTTACCGACCTGCCTTATGGCATCCAGCACAGCCGTCCGCTGTTCGACCTCTTGAACGGCGGGCTGCCGGTGTGGGCGTCGCTCCTGCCGGCGGGCGGCTGCCTGGTCATGGCTTGGGACGCGACGCGCTTCAACCGCGCCGACATGGCAAGCCTCGTGTCCGCCGAGCCGTCGCTGGACGTGCTGGAGCGCAGCCCCTACGACGCGCTGGCGCACCGCGTGGATCGAGTGATCAAACAGCGCGACGTGCTGGTCGCTCGTCGCAAGTAGGGGCGGAATGCCGCCTCTATAAACCGCACCCTCCCTCAGCGACATCCTCTCACAACCTGCCGTCGAATCGACCATCGAACCGTTCTTGGGCGGTCGCCGCGACGTGCGGACCGCCGTTTCTGCGCTTTATGCACCACCAATAATGAGCTCGAACTATTGACAATCATTTTCATGTATGATAAGATCGTGAAAATAAATTTCATCACCAAGCGTTCTTCGCCTATGGACAGCCAAATAAACAACGAGCGCGGCACGTTGGCGGCCATTTCGGATGCGTTGCCCCGTCTAAAAGGGGCGGCGCGGAAGACGGCGCAGTATATCGTGAACTCGCCGCGTGAGACGATCAACCTGACCATTACCGAACTGGGCGTGCGTGTGGGCGTGAGCGAGGCGAGCATCGTCCGCTTTGCACAGTCGCTAGGCTACTCCGGCTTTCACGCCCTCAAGATCGGCCTGGCCGAAGACATTGTCTCGCCCATGTTGCTCGTCAACGAGGATTTGACGCCGGACGACGGCCCGGCTAGCGCCGTACAAAAGGCGATGACAGCGGGCATGCGTTCGCTCGAAGATACGGTGCGCATCTTGGAGATGCCGGTGCTGGAAGCCGCCGTTCAGGCGTTGTGCAATGCGCGCCTGATTGAGCTGTTCGCCTCCGGCAATTCGATCCCGCTGGCGATGGACCTCAACTTTCGCCTGACCAAGATCGGGCTGCACAGCCGCTTCTCCATCGACCCGACGATGCAGGAAATGTACGCCAGCCTGACCGCCCCCGAAGACGTGGCGGTGGGCATCTCGCATACGGGAAGCTCTGTAGACACCGTTCATGCCCTCGAACTGGCGAAGCAGCGCGGCGCGCGTACGGTCTGCATCACCAATCATTCTCGCTCTCCTCTGACTCGCTACGGCGATTACTGTTTGTTCACGTCGACGCGGGCCAGCCACTTTCGCGAAGAAGAGATGGCCTCGAATTTGGCGACGTTGGCGCTGACGGAAGCGCTCTATGTGGGCATCTGCGTGTATCGTTCTGACGCTTCGGTGCAAGCCGCCTCGCAGACAATGCGGGCGACCCGGCACCGCAAGTATTAGGGTCAGCTCACACAGTTAAATCGAGAAAGAGAAGGAGATGCCATTGAGGTATTGGTACCGGTGGTGCGCCTTGTTGTGTTCGTTCTGTCTACCAACCATGCATAGGAGATGAAACACATGAACAAGAAGCTACTCAGTCTCTTTGCGGCGGTCGTCATGCTCACCGCCATCGTGGCCGGTTGCGCTCCGGTCGCCGGGCCGGCGGCGCCTGCCGCCGAAACCGCCGGCGAAACGATTACGCTTGAGTTTACACAGTGGTGGGAACCGGAACTGCCGGAAGGCTCTTTCCGCGCGTTGATGGACGAGTTCGAAGCGCAGAATCCCGGCATCAAGGTCGAGCTGATCAGCGGCCCGTACTCCACGACCCGCGAACAGGTCGTCGCCGGCGCTGCGGCGGGCACGATGTCGGACGTCGTCGGTCTGGACGGCGCTTGGGTCAGCGATTTTGTGAAGCAGGGCTCTCTCGCCAGCCTGACCGACCTGATGTCACAGGCCGGCTATGACGACAGCCAGCTCGCCGCGCAGATTCAACTGAACGGCGCCGCGTACATGATCCCCGTCGTCAACTTCGTCTACCCGGTGTTTGTCAACCTGGACCTGCTCGCCGCGGCCGGCGTCGAGAATCCGCCGGCTACGCGCAGCGAGTTCGCCGCGGCCGCCCAGCAGTTGGCCGATTCCGGCGAGAACGTCTACGGATGGGTGCTGCCTCTGTCCCTGGAACAGCCCAACGGCATCCAGAACGACGTGATGTCGTGGGTATGGGCTTCGGGCGGCAGCATGATGAAAGACGGCCTGCCGGATGTGACTAATGACCAAGTGCGCAGCGCCGCCGAGTTCATCAAAGGGCTGTGGGATGCGGGCGTCATCGCCCCCGGCTCGTTCTCGATGCGAGAGCAGGACAAGGTCGAGGAGTTCACCAATGGCCGCGTCGGCATGATGATCAGCTCGCTGGCG
>Ga0334889_1005556_pt1 | contig 10356 bp, 7 predicted proteins | sample GraSluR1_MG_2_FD_207222 | JGI IMG/M metagenome (GOLD analysis project Ga0334889, IMG submission 207222) | Sludge microbial communities from methane-producing bioreactor in Wageningen University, Netherlands - Granular Sludge_8_08-R1 | ecosystem: Engineered > Bioreactor > Anaerobic > Unclassified ... | reverse complement strand
AATATTCAGGGATAAACCAGAATAATATGATGAAAAACTGAAAATTATCAATCCCACTACAAAAATGTTTTTATAGCCAAGGTGGTCTCCAATTTTGCCAAATATCAAAAGAAAGCTTAATAAAAACAATAGATGAGCAAGGACCACCCATGAAATTGTACTTACAGAAACATCTAAAAACTGTGACATGGTTGGTAGGGCAATATTAACCATCCCTGCACTGAGAGACCACATAAAAAGAGATGTAGAGATAATAAATAGGATCATATTAGAATTTTTCTTAAAGGGTGAATTATTTAAAATCATTGGAAACACTGCTAAGTTTTAATGTCAATATAGTATGTATCATAAATACATTTAAATCCATAACAAAAAAGGAAAACTTCTAGTAATTAATCTAGTATTATGGCAGAAAAATATCATTAGAACAAATCTCTGAATTTGTCTATTTCTTTAATTATTTAATTATAAAAAACATTTAATAATAAACAAGGACATTATATGTTATGTCATTTACCTTGTGAGTTATTAGGTGGAAAAAAATGTTAGATTCGCTTTACGAAAAAGCATTAATCAAAAAGCAAGAGATAAAAAAAGCTTTTAACCAGGATTTGGAACAACTAAAAATCAATCCAGATAAATATTGGAAAAATTATTCCATAAACGAGACAAAGGTTGATTTTACAATATCTGGCGGTGATGGAAGCTTTAATCAGAAAAGATTTATGAGTTCTATACTCTATGCAGTTGATGCAGAATGTTTGATATATGATGGCAACAACCTTAAAAAAGTTGAAAGTTACGAAGTAGACATACTACCACCATATAAATATGTACAGGATATCTTACGAAATTATATGTCCATTTTTGAGATAAAAAGTAGTTACAAGGCTTTAAAAGAATATAATGTTGATTTAAGTCTTTTTGATGGGTCAATACTGGGAAATATTATAAGACCTTTCCCAGTGGAAAATGAATTACCTTCCGACAAAAAGATAGAAATAAAAGAGACGTACCTACCTCAACTGGAAGAGTTATTAGAAAATGAAGAAGAAATAGGGATAGTGTCTACAAAACTTTCTAATGAAATTGACAGGAAATTTGAAGAGTATAATATTGAAAGTATGATTTATCTAGAAAACCTTGAAAATTTACTAGTACTAGGTGGGTTTCTAAAAGAAACAAAGAACATAGTTTCTATATCTAAAACTTCCACTAGACGAGATTATTTTGAATTAAAAATTCCAGATATTGCCATATTTGAAAAATATTGTAAAAAAGAGGGTTATTCAGATCCACGGCATCTGGATGTTAATAAAACAATTAAAAGAGATTTTCCCATATTAAACAAATTTTTCAGGGGGTTGGAATTCACAGTTTTCTACTGCAGGCTAGAAAACTATAAAAATGTCTTGAAAGTTGAGTTGCCTTTCCATGCATCTAAAAAACAGGTAGAAAATATATTGGAAAAGATAAAAAGTGTAAGTGCTGGAGGATATCCTTATCTTTTAAAAAAAGCCCATAATGATGTGGTAATCAAGTTACAAGACATGGAGAAAATCAATAAAATATTAAATTTGATTGAGAGAACAGGTCGTGACATGCTTTAACAATGGGAATATTATAATAATAATAGGAAAATGGAGAGAAATATTATGACAAGCAAGGTTATAGGAAGATGTATTGGTGAGACCTCACCTATTATGGTAACTTTTGTCTCTAAAAAAATGCCCCTGGTAGGAGAGTACGTTTCCATGGAATATGATGAAAAAGTAGTTCTGGGAATGATTGAATCATTAATAAGGGGTAGTGTTTCCATAACCAACGACATATACGATCCTAAAACTATTGAAAAGATCAGGGAAATAGAAGGGGATGATCATTACATCAAAGGTAGTATACGGATTTTAGGAGATATTGAAGATCTAAAAATTCCTAGAATACCCCCACCTCCAGGGACTGAAGTTAAAATTGCAGATGCTTCTGTTTTAAAAAAGATTTTCCATGTGGAATACGCTCCCTTGAAGCTTGGAAATCTCATAACCCAAGAGGAAGTTGAAGTAGAAGTGGATATAAATAACATGGTAACCCGGCACCTGGCCATACTGGCCATGACGGGTGCAGGAAAATCAAACACGGTGGCTGTGGTAGTTGATGGGATTCTGAAGATGAATGGCAGTGTTTTGATCTTTGACATGCACTCTGAATATGTGCAGACAAAATTTAAAAAAGGGAGTGTCAATCCTCTAAAAGCAGTGTTAAATCCGTTATACTTGGAATTTTATGAATTTAAAAGACTGGCCAGAATACCGGACAATGCCTATGTTCAGGAAAGATATCTTCGTAAAGCATATAATCTGGCATTAAAATCTATGAGGGAAAGTTTAATAACTCATAACGATTTTTTAATGGCAATAGAGGATCAGCTAAATTTATGGATAGATGATGAGGATTTTAATTCTAAGGACAAAAAATCAGTAACTGATGTGGCCAATAAACTGGATGATATGAGAGACCGATACGGCAACATACTGGACATGAATGCCCCGGATATAATTGATAAGCTGAAACTGAAATCAGCCAATGTTATCGATCTAGGATCAGTAGATGAATATGCATCTGATGTTATAGTGAGTCATGTCATGCGGAAAGTGTTAAAGAAAAGGAAAGATTATCTAAGAAATGAAGAGGGATTAGAATTTCCAATATTTTCTATCATTGAAGAAGCCCACATACTGGCACCTAATAATCGCCACACTGAATCTAAAAGATGGATCAGTAGGATTGCCAGGGAAGGACGAAAGTTTGGTGTGGGATTGTGTTTGGTAAGCCAGAGCCCTAAATCATTAGATTCAGATTCCTTATCCCAAGCCAATAATATGATTATACTTCGGTTGGTGGAGCCCACTGACCAGAGACACGTGCAGATGGCCAGCGAGAGTTTAAGTGATGATTTAATATCACAGCTACCCTCACTTAACATTGGAGAAGCCATAGTACTGGGTTTAATGACTAAAATTCCCACACTGGTAAAGATTGATCAATTTAAGGGTAAAATTGCCGGTGGGGATCTGGATATAATAAATGAGTGGGGTAAAGGTCTAAAAAAGCAGGAACAAAATTTAGAGGATTTGGATAAGGAGTACTTAGATTTGGGAGGAGATTATTAATGCGTTTTGTCCATTTATCTGACACCCACTTGGGTTACAGGCAATACGGACTTTTCGAGCGAGAAAAAGATTTTTATGATGTATTCATGGATTTAACCGGAAAAATCATAGAGGAAAGACCGGATTTTGTCATCCATTCTGGTGATTTTTTTGAATCTTCAAGACCACCTACCACTGCCCTCTTAACTGTACAAAACTGTCTAGCTCAGTTGAAAGAAAGAAACATACCCATATATGCCATTCCTGGAAATCATGATACTATAATGAGAAAAAATGCCCTACCACCACTGGTTTTATACAAAAATTTTGGATTGAAACTCATTAGTTTAAGAAATCCGTACTACATTGAAAATGGGATATTTATTGGTGGAGTACCTTTTAATTCTAGATACTTCGCTGATAGATTAAAGAATCAGATTCAAGAATTAAGCCGTAAATCCATGGAATATGATTACAGAATTCTGGTCTTGCATCAAGGAATTGATAAGTACATTCCCTATGAATATGAGCTTAAAATAGGGGATATACCTGAAAATTTCAATTACTATGCTTTTGGCCACATTCACAACCGGATAATCGATGATTATGGTCAGGGAAAACTGGTATATCCAGGTTCACCAGAGATCTGGAGAATAGATGAACTTCCCACCTACAAAACCAAAGGTAAAGGATTTTATTTAGTAGATACTGACGGTGACTTGCCAGATATACAACCAGTGGACCTTCAACTACCCAGAGAAACCATCCAGAAAGAGATAGAATATTCTGATTTGAACAAACAGTTAAAAGAACTTAAAGATTATGTGTCAAATTTAAATAAAAAGCCAGTAGTTAACTTAAAAGTAATTGGCCAGGATTTTAACCGTTCACATGTATATGAACTAATTAACAAATGTTTTAAGGATTTATGTCTCACCATAAGGCCACAGTATGATATTCAAACTGCTGCCGATGAAAAGATATCATCAGATAACAATCTAGACATTGAAGATATTGTAAAAAATAAATTAAATAATCCAGCACAGTCTTCTTTGACATTAAAGTTGCTGGATAAGCTTTCTCATGGAGATATGGATGCGGCCCAGGAGACTGTTGACGAATTTTATGAGAACTACCAATGATCTCTAACGAGATAGTTATGAGGATTATCAATGAGTTCTAAGGACGTAATTTATGGAGATTATCTATGATAATAGAAGAGATAAAACTGGAAAACTTCAAATCCCATGAATATACTGTGATAAATTTTAATCCAGGTATTTCTATTATAATGGGTGAAAATGGAGCTGGTAAATCCAGCATACTAGAGGCAGTTAGTTTTGCTCTTTTCAAGGAACATAAAACCAAGATTGATCAGCTGGTCCAGAATGATAAGAACCGAATGCGAGTATCTTTAAAATTTTCCTCCAATGGAAGACATTACAGGATAAACCGTAAAAGACAGAGGGGAACAAAATCAACATCTAGACTGGAAGTAATGGAAAACAATCGTTACAATCTGCTGGTAAGTGGAGAAAAACAGGTCAACAGTTATATTAAGGAAATACTGGAAATGGACAGCGATCTTTTTTTAAATGCAGTATATGTCAAACAGGGCGAAATCGCTGATCTCATAAATAAATCCGCTGCTGATAAGAAAAAGATGATTGGTAGACTTCTGGGAATTGAAAATCTGCAAAAGTCCTGGGAGAACATGCGCCATCTTCTTAGTATTTATGAAAATAAAAGAGAAAATTTAAAAGGGAAACTCGAAACTTTAAAGGATACTCAATTAGAATTAGAAGAAAAAAAGAAAGATGAAAAATTGTTAGTAAAGAATATTAAAATCCTTGATGAAAAAATAAAATCTTTGAATAATGATTTAGAGGATTTAAATGGACAAAAATCAATTTTAAATGATAAAAAAGATCAGTTCAATTTTATAAATAACAAGATAGAGTCTAAGGGTGAATTATTAGATCAATCTATTGAAAATGAGAAAGGATTGAAAAAGGAGTTAGAATCAATAAAATCTAAAGAAGAAAAGATAGTGGAAATAAAACCCCAAATATCAAAATTGGAACCTTTAAATAAAGTAGATAAAAATTTCAATCAATTGAATCAGCTTCAATCAGAAAAAAATAGTTTAAAAGAGTCTTTAAACAAAATAAAAAAATTTAAAACAATTTTGTCTGAAAATGAAGAGAAATATACCGAATTTATTACTATTTCCTCAAAAATCAAGGAATTAAATAGCAAGCGAAAGGATTATGAGGGTAGTAAAGCCTTAAAAGACCAATACAACACCCGTAAACAAACTTTACACAACAATATAGTTAAATCACAGGACAAGATAATAACATCACTCAATGATTATGGTAAAAAATTGGGGGAAAAATTCAGTAAAGTAGAGGACCTGCAAAAACATGTAAAAGTCACCAAACCGCCACTGGAAGAGGAAATCCAGAGTATTGAATCAAAAATAGACGACATTAAAGGAGATATTATAGAACTCAAGTCCCAGATTAAAAATTTCAAAAAACCAATAAATGAATTGGAAAAGGTAGAAAATGAATGTCCTATCTGCCAATCAAAAATTACTCCCGAAATAAGAGAAAATCTGATTAATAATTACCAGTCAGAGATAAGCATAAACAAAGAGAATATCCACATTTACTCTGAAAATAAAAGGGAACTAAAGAATAAAAGGGATGTTTTAAACTCTAAGATGAAGATAATCAACGAAATTAAAATTGATCTTTTAAAAGAACAGCTTACTAATTTGAATGAATATAAAACAGAATATGGAAAAATAGAAGCGGATATTAGAGAAATTGAATCTGGTGTGGAAAAATTAGTCCAAATAGATGAAAAGCTGCAGGAATGCATACAAAGGCAGGAAGCTGCTGAAAAAAGTTATAAAAAATATTTAGGTGCAAAAAATGTCCTGCAGTCATTTGAAAGTCCAGATAAACTAAAAAAATGTCTAAACCAAGTTGAATCAAGAATAAATTCATTTAAAGCAGAAAATGAAAAGCTCCTATTTGAACTGGAAACAGTGCCAAAAAATATTGAAGACGAAATAAAACGATTAGAAAAACTCAAAGAACAATATGATCAGTTGAGGGGACAGATAAGTTCAAAAGAGGAAATTGTTTCAAAAATTGAAGATGTAATGGGCAAAATAACTTCACTGCAAAAAGAGTTAATAAAACTAAGATCTGATTTAAATGAATTAGATTATGATCAAAATAAACACCAGACCCTAATTGAAACAATTAACAATGAAAATACCAAATTAACTAATTTAACAGCTGATCAAAGTAAAAATATTGGAAAAAGAGAAGAATTAGCTGAGAATATTGAAAATTTAAAGAAGAGATTGGAACTATTCAAAAAAGACCAGAGAGAATTGATTAAGATTAATGATTTCATAGTTTTGCTTAATGATATAAGAAAATTATTTGGAAAAGACGGCCTCCAGAAAGATCTTAGAAATATCTCTCGACCTATGATTGAACAGAATACACGGGCATTTTTTGAAAAATTCAACTTTGAATATTCAGATATAAAAATTGATGAAAATTACGATATAACTGTTTACGGCCCTTCTGGTGAAAGTCAATTGGAAATGGTTAGTGGTGGGGAGAGAATTGCCGTGGCCCTAGCCCTAAGACTGGGCATAACTCAAGTACTCTCCAAAGGGGCTCTGGAGTTAATAATGTTAGATGAACCTACAATTCACCTGGACTCTTACCGGAGAAAGGAACTGGTAGATCTCCTAAAGCAGATGTCTATAATACCTCAAATGATCATTGTAACTCATGATACAGATTTAGAAGAAGCTGCTGATAATATTTTAAAGATTGAAAAGAGTAGTGGAGTTTCTATGTTATCTAACTCCACCTAAAACAAATTTATTCAAATATTTTCTTTCAAAAATAAATGGGCTTGTTTTTTTATATAAATTATTCTTCTGATTCTTCTGGTGCTGGAATATCCAGTGGATTTACAAAGAATAAAGCAAAACCATCAACAATTAGCCAAATACCTATAATTATGGCCAGATAGAGTGGATCTAATGCATAGATTCCTAATATGAGGTAGATAATACCCAATATTATCCCCAGTACAGCAGTACCTTTATTGATTTTTGCTTCCCGGGTAACTAGTCCGATCACTCCAGCAAGGATCAGGAAGAATCCTGATATATACAACCATAGACTTGCTAAAAAGCTAAATGCAAGTATGTTACCAAACATGCCTATTCCTATGGTAATTGCAAAAATGGCCAGTAAAAGATTTACAATACTGGCAGCTTTGCTTTTATGCCATGTGTCAAAACTGTGTGCCAAGAACCATATTCCCAGAAACAGTATAGCAAAACCAGCTAACACACTAACAGTGAAAACACTTATCAAAGGAAACGCAATAACTAAAATACCTAATATAATAAATAATATACCTAATAAAACGTTCCTGTTTTCAGCCATATAATCTCCTCCTAATGGATTAAACAAGCCCAACAATAATATAATTTAGGGGTAATATATAATTTTCTTCCGATTTATCTTCCAACATATGGATTGTTAAGCATAAAAACGCATTATAAGATATAAAACCCTGGAATAAGACAGATATATAACCAAATTTTTTTTGAATTTAATACAGAAAGCTAAAGTTTGGCATTATTTAAATCATTAAAAGATCTTTTTAGCTTTATCATAAATTTGTTGAATTTTTCGTCCAGTAATTTTTTGATAAATAAATTCTATTGAAAAAGATGATAAAAGTAGAATTATTAATATCCATATGTCTAAAGGTGATTTAAACAGTGTCTGCAGTATAAGGGCTATTAAAGCAGCAATACATACTACTAAACCGGTAAAGGATACATATTTAGAACTATCAGTTGATTTATGTAAATTTATGTTGGAGGCGTTCACTGCGGCAAAAATAATTAAAAAACCAGCACTTCCCATAGTAGCTATTTGAGAAACATCGAAAAGATTGGCTACAATTAAAGTAATTAGAGAAGTAATTAAAAGACCTTCCAGTGGTTTATTCCAAATTTTCTTTTCTAACTGTTCTGGTAACTCGCCTTCTTTGGCAATTATGTAGCTAACCCGTGAAGTACCATATAACGTGGCATTTATAGCAGAACCAGTAGAAAAAAGTGCAGCAACTGCAATTAAGATAAAACCAGTCATGCCTAAAAAGGGTTTAGCTGCAGCTGCAAGAGCATAATCTTTAGCTGCTGTTATTTGGTCTAGGGGAAGATTACCCACAGTAACCAGTGCCACCAGTATGTATAGAATAATCACCAGGATAACTGAAAAATAATAAGCCCGTGGAAGGGTTTTTTCTGGATTTTTAACATCCTCAGCAGTGTTAGCTATTAATTCAAAGCCTTCGTAGGCTACGAAAATAATAATACCACCTGCAATTAAGGATAGGGTGTTGCTCCAAGTTGAAGGTTGCAAATTTTGAGTATTAACACTTAAAATTCCTACCGAAACAAAAAGCAATAATATACTGATTTTAAATGCTACAATTGCTTCTTCAAATCTTCCAACTGTACGAGCACCTAAAATATTCAGACCAGTTAAGACTATAATAATAATTGAAGTAAAAATATGCCGCCACAATGGTTGTATTTCACTGGGAAAGAAGCTTGCTCCGTAACTTCCAAAGGCATATGCGTACAGTGAAAGCATTATAATATAACTTAAAAATAATAAGATATTAAGAGTGCCGGTAGTTAACCCCGGACCAAATGATTGGTTTAAAAATTCTACTGTACCACCTTGGCTTGGATATTTAACTGATAATTTAACATAGGAATAAGAGGTTATAAGTGCTACCAAACCAGCTATTAAGAATGCTACTGGAGTTCCTCCATGAGATAATTCCACAGCTAATCCTAAAACCGCAAAAATACCCCCACCAACCATACCTCCAATTCCTATAGCTACAACCGACCAAAATCCTAAAGATTTTTCATTGGACATATAAACCCTATAAATAATTATGTTTCCTTCATAAAAGTTTTATTAAGAATTGTGGTAACAATAAATTGGGATGTCTGTGAATATTTGTTACCTTAAATAGCCTTTTATTCTTTTTGAATGATTTTTTACTTTCCAGGATTTTTATTTCTATTATTGGGCCCGGTAATTTAAGAGTATTTTACGTGACTCCAATATCAAGTAGATACTAAATGATACGATTATTATTCCCAGCCAGTCCAAAAATCCCAGAGGAGTAGTACCAAAAGCCACATTCAATGGAGTGTATAATACTGCAAATTGGAGGATAACCGATATTAAAACTGCACCTAATAAGTATTTACTATTAAAAATATTTATTTTAAAGTTCTGGGCTCTATAAGTTAGTACATTGAATAACTGAAACATTACTAGAGTAGTAAAAGCGACGGTCTGTGCTTTTATTCCATCATGGCCGTAGAAATTAAACATTAAAAGGGTACCTGCTCCTATTATTATGCCCACTAACATAATATTTTCAATTACATCCCTGGAAATTATACTTTCTCCACGCGGACGGGGAGGATTAGTCATGAGGTCCTTACTAAAGGGATCCAAACCTAGTGCCAAGCCTGGCAGGCCATCAGTTAAGAGGTTAACCCATAATATTTGGATTGCAGTTAAAGGAAGAGGCCAACCAATGAGAATAGCCATAAATATTACCAGAATCTCCCCTAAGTTAGATGAAAGAGTATATTGAACAAATTTCTTGATATTACTGTAGATTCCTCTTCCCTCCTCCACTGCATTAACAATAGAGGTGAAATTATCATCAGTTAAAATCATATCTGATGCTTCTTTTGCCACGTCAGTACCAGTTATGCCCATGGCAATACCAATATCTGCCTGCTTAAGAGCAGGAGCATCGTTTACTCCATCTCCAGTCATAGCTACAATATGACCTTTATCTTTTAAGGCGTTTAATATTTTTACCTTATCCTCTGGACTGACCCTAGCATATACTGTAACCTTATCTACCATATCCTTTAATTCTTCATCTGCAATATTTCTCAGTTCTTCTCCACTAATTGCCTTATCTCCCGGTTTGAAAAGTCCAATTTTCTGTGCGATGGCTTTAGCAGTTAATACATGGTCACCAGATATTAAAACGGTTCTAATACCTGCAGTTCTGGTAAGTTTGATTGCATCTTCTACCCCTC
>Ga0334889_1005554_pt1 | contig 10361 bp, 9 predicted proteins | sample GraSluR1_MG_2_FD_207222 | JGI IMG/M metagenome (GOLD analysis project Ga0334889, IMG submission 207222) | Sludge microbial communities from methane-producing bioreactor in Wageningen University, Netherlands - Granular Sludge_8_08-R1 | ecosystem: Engineered > Bioreactor > Anaerobic > Unclassified ... | reverse complement strand
ATCAAATTCAGGTTGCCAAGATGGATCAGCAGCGGGTCGCTGTACTGGAATGCGATCGCGCCGAACAGCGCCGCGGGCCGCATCACCGGCGCCTGCGGCCAACGCAGCACGCGCAGCAACACGTACATGCCCAGCCCCGTCCAGTAGAGATGCCCGATCGCCAGCCACTGCAGCGCCGTATAGGGAAACTGCGGGTTGAGCAAGAACAGAAGCAGGTTCGGCAGATAGAGGAAGCCCGCTTGGATGTCGGCAATAAACGGCGCGCCGCCATAGAGGTGCGGATTCCACAGCGGCAGTTCTCCTTGCGCCAAACGGCTCGCCGCAAAGCGATAGGTCGGAAACAGAAAGCTGACCAGATCGCCCCCGTCAGCCGGCTGGTAAACGTCCCCTGTGATCGTACGCCAGAAGAAGCCCGCGGTCAGCAGGAACAATACGCCGCCCGCCAGCACGTCCAAGTCAAAACGTTCGCCGCCCTGCCGGCTGCGCCGCCACAGGATGACCACGGCCAGCGCCCATATGCAGCCCGCCGCCAGCATCAACCCGGCCGCCATGTCCATGTCCTATTGCGCCCAACTTTGCGCATCATCGTATGGATCATCTTTGCTTAGAGGGACTCCCATAGAAGAAGACGTTGCGCCTCCTATGCCCAGACTGCCCGGCATTCGTGCGCGCTATTGCCGCCTGCGACGATCACCCAGGCCATTTCAGTATACAGTCCGCCCCACATTCTGAAAAACCTCCGGCGCAGAGCAGGCGCCCGCAATTAGGTTGCGAAATCACCCGCGCCCGCTGACGTTGCGGCCCGTCCTGTGTTATACTGCCCCTTGCGGCAAAGGCGATGCAATGGCGACGTTGCGATAGGCGCTTGTCACGTTCCCGATCAAGCGCAGCGCCGCCTTGCCCCCCTTTGCCAGACGATAACTGCCGCTCGCCGCAGTTGTCGGGACGCTCATCTACCCGTTACAATAGGGCGGCGGCCAGAAGGCTGGTCGCGTCTGCAAACATCGTGTATAGCGCCGGACAAGCTTGATTCGGGACAGGACCATTCGTGCAAAACATCAATATCGCCCTAGATGTCATGGGCAGCGACCACGGCCCAGGAGAAGTCATTACGGGGGCTGTGCGCGCCGCCCGTGCATATGGCATCACCGTCAGCCTTGTCGGCAAACCGGATATCGTCCGGGCTGAACTCGCCAAACACGATACGGCCGGCCTCAAACTCCCTGTCATCCCGGCCGCCGAAGTCATCGAAATGAGCGAGAAGCCGGCCGCCGCGGTACGCGCCAAGCCGGACAGTTCCATGGTCGTAGCCTGCCGCATGGTGCGCAGCGGCGAAGCGCAGGCCTTCGTCACAGCCGGCAACACCGGCGCCGCATTAGCCGCGGGCATCTTGCAGATCGGACGCATCAAGGGCATCCTGCGTCCGGCGCTGCTGACCCACTTCCCCACCAGCAACGGCGCATGCGTCGTGCTAGACGTGGGCGCCAACGCGGACGTACGCGCCGAGCACCTGCAGCAGTTCGCCATCATGGGGTCCATCTACGCCCGTCATGTTCTCGCCGTGCCCAAACCCAGAGTCTGCCTGCTGAGCAACGGTGAAGAAGCCGGCAAGGGCAATCAATTGGTGCTCGCCGCCTACCCGCTGTTGGAAAACACGCCCGGCATTAACTTCCAGGGCAACACCGAGAGTAAAGACGTCGTGGCGGGCCTGGTCGACGTGGTCGTTACCGACGGCTTTAGCGGCAATGTCTTTATCAAGACAGCCGAGGCGACAGCTTCCATGCTCCAAAAAATCATCTTCGAAGAACTGACGGCAGGGCCTGTCAGCACGGTGGGCGCCCTTCTCGCCAAGCCCGCTCTGCGCCGCGTGCGCCATCGCCTGGACGACAGCCAATATGGCGCCGCACTGCTTGGCCTATCCGGCCTGGTGGTTAAAGCCCACGGCCGCGCTCGCGCAGAGGGCATCCAGAGTGCGATTCGCTTTGCCAAACAGGGGCTCGAACACAACATCCTGGACGAGATTCGCTCCGGCATCCACCTGGTTGAAACCGCTGCCGAGACCGAAACCGCCGCGCTCAAGGTCACCGTCTCCGCCTAACCATCCACCGCTCATCGAGAAAGCAAGCATGAAATCTTACAAGAACGTCAAAGAGATCAGGCGTAAGGAAACGCTGGGACGGCGTCTGAGTCTCTCCGGGCTAGGCGTCCTCTTCATCGGCCTGCTTGCCAGCTTTGTTCCCACCTGGCTGCCGCCCGATCAGCCTGCCGCGAATCCCTTAAGCCAGGTTTTGCAACAGAACTGGACGTGGATCAGCTTTGCGGCGCTGCCGATCGGCTTTATCCTCGCCAGCGTGGGCAGCTACTACATCAATCGCTTCGCCCGGCGGCGCTGGCCGGGCGTCAAGACCATCGCCCGCCCGGACGAACTGCTCGAACGCAGCATGAAGGGCTTCGACGACAAATACGCCTACTTTGCACACAGCCTGCCGGCAAACTACGTCGTTTCCGGGCCATGCGGCGTGCTCGTTTTCGCCGTGCGCAGTGACCGCAGCCGCGTCAATGTGCAGGGTGACAACTGGAAAGAACCCTTCACCATTGGGCGTTTCTTCACCCTCTTCGCCCGTGAAGGCCTGGGCGACCCCGCTCGCGAGATCGCAGATCAGGCGCGCAAGGTGCACAGCTTGCTGTCCGGCGACGGCGCGCCGCATGGAGCCGGTCCGGACGGCGACTCCCTAGCCGACGTACCCATCGAAGGGGCTGTGGTCTTTCTCAACCCGCAGGCCAGCCTGACTGTCGAGAATCCTGACCCGCCCGCACTGCGCGCCGACCAGGTGAAGGACTTCATCCGCCGCCGCGCCAAGGAAGCAAAAGTTCAGCCGGACGTCGCCCGCCGCCTCAACGAACGCTTGGTGCAGGCCAGCGTCCACCAAGACGAAGACGCCGCATCGGCCTGACCGCGGTGTAAGCGCGGCGCCTCCCTACACGCCTACTGCCACGAATTCCACGAATTGCTCGAAATGATTCGTGCTTATTCGTGTAATTCGTGGCAAAAAGACTTTCTGCCTCCGCAATCTGCCGCGCTACCCTCACGCGAAGCCCAAACGTCGCTCCTTCAAGCTCACATAGCGGTTATGCCCGATCACCACGTGGTCCAGCACCTCGATATCGAGCAGCTTGCCCGCGTCCACCAGCATCTCCGTCATGCGCACATCCTCCGGGCTGGGCGTGGGGTCGCCGCTCGGGTGGTTATGCACCACGATGATCGACGCGCTGTTGGCGCGAATCGCCTCGCGGAACACCTCGCCCACGCGCACCACCGCCGTATTCAAGCTGCCCGCATACACGGTCACCACGCGGATCACCTGGTTCTTCGTGTCCAGCAACACGGTGCGCAAGTGTTCCTGCTGCAATAGCCCCATCTCCAACATTAGCAAGTTGGCGACATCCGCCGGGCTGTGCACCTTGGCGCGCTCGTGCGGCAAGGTCGCGGCGAGACGTTTGCCCAACTCCATCGCCGCCAGAATCTGCGCAGCCTTAGCCTCGCCTACGCCATGTTGAAGGCATAGCTCGTCATACCCGGCCTGGGCCAAGCCCGCGATCCCGCCGAATTGCGCCAGCAGCCGCTCGGCCATGCGGATCACGTTCTCGCCGCGCCCGCCCACGCGCAGGATAATCGCCAGCAACTCGGCTGCGCTCAAGGACGCTGCGCCGGCATAGGCGAGGCGCTCACGCGGTCGCAGATCCGCCGGCAAGTCGCGAATCAACAGATGATACTCGGATCGATCAATAGGCTCCATGCTTGAGGCTCCCCACAAACGGCGTAACGAGGCGGCGGGTCTGACAGGGCTTCTCAATCGCAGGAATTGTCACCGTACACCCAAAGAGTTCCCGAGTGAAAGGTCTGTGCGCCGCACGAGGCGTAAGATGTTTACTCCGCTCAACATGACCGTTGCTCCAAACTTGTGAGAAGTCCTGTGCACCTAACCAGCGTTACAGGATTGTCTCTGCTCGATGGTATACTGTTTAGGAAAAGAGGGGTCGCCGGAATGCGTTACCGGTTACGGCGCATCGCACGAGCGACTCATTTTGCATTATACCGCGCCGGCGCATTTCGTCCGATCCGCGTTGCACACGGCTTATCGCGCATCACCCGCCGCATCCATACAACCCGAACCGCTCCCATGAAGACGCTCTTCTACGACCGCACCGCCTATAGCCTCTCCTCCGAACCGGTCCCCAACTGCTTTCTCAAGCTGGACGACCATTTCGACACGCTCTTCTCCGACCATCGGGAGTTCGCGGTCAATCGCAACGTCCTGCTGGCGGAAAGCGTCTGCAGCCGCATGGCCGACGTAGAGATGTACGCCTTTCTGATGGAGGACGCGCGCAAGCGCAACAGCCTTGACCGCAAGGAAGACGACCGCGCCGCCATTCTCACGCGCTCGTTTCTGATCGGGTTTCTCGGCTCGTGCCAGGCCCTGCTTGACAGTTGCGCCGCGACGCTTGCCGCGCTCTACGAGCTTCCCCTAACGCCCAGCGAGCGCACCTTCTCCAACAGCGATTTCTGGCACCAATTCGTGCTGCTTGTCCCCGCCGTCCACCGGCGCTATCATCCGTTGCGCCTTTTCTTCAACGAAATCCTGCGTTGGCAGCGCGAAACCGTCTACCGCCTGCCGCCCCTAGTCGCGTTACACAGCCACTACGGGCATCTGCCCGGACGCGACGCTCAGCTCCGCGTCGTCGACGACTCCCACTTCGAGCTGGACCGGCTGGCGCAAGAACCTTACGCCGCCGCCTGGATCGACCCCCTGGAACTCTATTCGCGCTGGAAGCCGCGGCTGCTCTCCCTCTGTGAAAAGATCTGCCAGGACATCGAAAACCGCTCCTAATCCGGCGACACATTGCCCCCAATAGCGCCCCAAACCCCTGCCGCCACACGTGAGACGCACGCGTCGCGGATGACGCGCCCACACATGGGCGCGCCGGCCCGCCAACAACCGAAAGCGCGCCCAAAACGACAACGGCTTGACAAGCGGGCGGCTGCCGGATTAATATTTAATCATGGCTAAAACAAAGGTATTAGACAAGGGTAAAACGCTCACCGCGGCCCACGAAGACTATATCAAAGCCATCTATCTCCTGCGCTCGCAAGACGAAGAGGTCACCAACTCGGCGTTGGCGAACCACCTGAACGTCTCGCCCGCCTCAGCCACCAACATGGTCAAGAAACTGGCCGACCTGAACTTGGTCGAGTACGAGCCATACCAGAGCATCTCGCTCACCGTGTCCGGCGAACGCGTAGCCCTCGAAGTGCTGCGCCACCACCGGCTGCTCGAACTGTACCTTCACCAGGAACTAAAACTGCCGTGGGACCAGGTGCATGCCGAGGCGGAACGGCTGGAGCATGTGATCAGCGAAGCCCTGGAAGACGCCATCTCGCTCGCCTTAGGCAATCCCCTGGTCGACCCGCACGGCGACCCCATCCCCACCAAGAAGGGCATGGTAGAGAGCGTAGGCGGGCAGCCGTTGAGCGCGGCGCGCGTGCATCGCAAATACCGGCTCGTGCGCGTTCTCATGCAAGACGAGGAGCGGCTGCGCTATCTCGGCGCGCTGGGCCTCTACCCCAACGTCGCCATCTCGCTGTTGGAGCGGGCGCCCTTCGACGGCCCCCTGCTTGTCGACATCGACGGTGAGCACCACGCATTGGCCTACGACATGGCGGCCTCGCTGCTCGTCGTCGCCTGGGATGAAGGTTCAGAAGAATGAAACAACTGCTGCACAAGCTGTTCGGCTCGCGCACAGCCCAGCCGCAAGCACAAGCCCGGCCCGTGATCGTCGTTTCCGGCTTGCCTCGCTCCGGCACGTCCATGATGATGAAGATGCTCGAAGCCGGCGGCCTGAACGTCTTCGTCGACAACCTGCGCACGCCCGACCCGGACAACCCCGAAGGCTACTACGAATACGAGCGCGTCAAGCAACTCGACAAGGGCGACACGGCCTGGATCGGCGAGGCTCAGGGCCAGGTGGTCAAAGTCATCTCCGCGCTGCTAGAGCACCTTCCCGCAGAGAACCGCTACCAGGTCATCTTCATGAACCGCAACATCGACGAAGTCCTAGCCTCGCAAAAGAAGATGCTTCAGCGCCGCGGCGAGGCTGCCGACAAGGTCAGCGACGAGGCGATGGCCGATCTTTTCGCCAAGCACCTGGCAAAGACCACGGCCTGGCTGCAAGCCCAGCCCAACTTCGAGACCCTCTTCGTCGATTACAACCGCTTGCTCGCCGACCCGCAGCCGCAGACGCACGCCGTCAACCGCTTCCTCGGCGGCGCTCTCGACGAGGAGCGGATGGCGACCGTCGTCAACCCCGATCTCTACCGCAACCGGGCCTAGCCAATTCAATTGTCACCCTGCACCCAAAGGGTTCCCGAGTGAAGATACTGTGTTGAATGTCAAGCAGGCGTTCGTGCTGATGCGGCATAGTTAGGGTCGAAAGGCTGCCTGGATTTGAGAATGCCAAGTGCTAGGCAGAGCAGCTTACGCATAGCGGCGCCGATCTGCACCATTCTGGGTTTGTTGCGTTGCGCCAGTCGCTCACACAGAGCCCGGACTAGTGGGTTGTGAGTGCTGGCGGAAATAGCCGGGAAGTAGAGTGCATGGCGCAGGGCGGGTGGACCGATCTTGGATAGACGTGGCCGGTGTCGCACAGAACTGCCGGATTGATGCGCCTGGGGGTTGAGGCCGGCGAAGGCAGACAAGGCCCGGGTAGAGCGGAAGGCTTGAATGTTGGCCGCCAGGAGTTTGACAGCGGTGATGTGGCTGATACCGGGTATTGTGACCAGCAGCTCTTTGTCCTCGCACAAGCGGGGATGGCGGTCGATATGGTCGTGAATCTGCGCTTCACACTCTTCAATCTGTTCTGTCAGGTAGGCGATATGTCGTTCCAGTTGCCGCCGAACGGTTTGCGCACTTGCGCCACTCAAGGGGCCGGGGCTGCCGCTCTTAAGCCGATTTGTTTCCTGTGTCCGCATGGCGATCAGGTCTTCCAGTCGTCGCACCAGCGCTTGTAGCGTCTGAACCTCAGCCGGCGGCGGCGTCCAAGTCTCTGGTTGTTGCGTGGCACAATAGTCCGCAATCAGGTCTGCATCCAGCTTGTCAGTCTTGTTGCGCGACAGTTTGCTCTCAGCATAGGCTCGAATGCGCGCTGGGTTGACGACACTGACTACAAAGCCATTGCCATGCACAAAGAGCGCGATCTCTTCCCAATCGCTACCGGCGGCTTCCAGGCAGGCATGGCAGTGTGTCACGCCATGTTTTGCCAGCCACTTGCTCAGACTGGCGAAGTCATCCACATGATTGCGAAAACTGCGTCGCACTCGCTTCTTGCCTATCAGCAGTGTCGCCTGGCACTTCGTCTTGCCGATATCGATGCCTAGAATTGCGTCTGCCATGTTCCCCCTTTCACACGGCTCTCTACTGGGCTTGCGTCGGGATTCACCTTGTCGATTCGAGCTTCTCGCTGCCAGCGAGGCTCTTCATACTGTTCAATCTCTAGCAAGCCGATGCGTTTAGAGAGCAAGCACTATCTTCACTACAGGGTCATAGCCCAAGGGTCTCATCGGCTTCACCTCTCTACACAACGCTCAGGTAATTGTCGCTCAATTCAGAGGAACCTCGCCAGCCCCATACCAACATACAAGGGTCTTTACGCGGTGAAAGGTCTACACGCCACACGAGGCGCAAGATGTCTCGCCCCGCTCAACCTGCCCGTTACCCCGAACTTGTAACAAGCCCTGCGCACTGTACAATTCGGATTGCCTGCTCGCACCGGCTGTGTTAAGATGATCCCGATGCGGCCGAGACTTCCGGTCAGCACAGATCGACTATGCGTAAGGGGGAGTCGCCATGAAACGATTTTTCAAGCTACTGCTTTTTGCGGCGTTCGTAAGCGGAATTGTCTATGCCGTGCAGAAACTGCTGGCGCCGCCCCAGACCGAATTCAAGTCCAGCGGCGGAGGCGTTCTGCCGTCTGAACCCGTCAAATCTCTCGACGAGGCGCCCTTGGGCGGCGAAGTAAGCGAAGAACTGCTCAAAATTCTAGTGTGCCCCGAAGACAAAGGCCCGCTGGAGTTGGTGGACGACGGCAAGTTCTTGCTCAACCCGCGCAACGGCTACAAATACCCGATTCGCAACGGCATCCCCGTCATGTTGATCGAAGAGGGCAAGAAGTATCAGGACAAAAGCCTGATCCGCAGCAACGGCGAGCAGACCGCAGACCAGGCAGAGGCCCAGAAGGCCTAAGACGCACACACGCCTTATTTGCCAAACCAGGTTCGTCTAGCCAAAAGGCCCCGGAGCGCACGCTCCGGGGCCTTATCAATTGCATCAACGCCGCGCCGCTTCCCTCCGGACTTACGCGCCGAAGCGGCCTAGCCGCCCCGCATGCGCCATCGCCAACGGGATCAGATTGGTCGCATGGAAAATGCCCAGGTTTCCGCCAGCGCAGGCGCGCTCGCCAAACGACTGCACCTGATCCGGCATGGCGGTCGCGCTCCATAGCAACGTCGGAACCGGATGCCAGCTATGGCTGCGCAGCTTGGCCGGCGTACTGTGGTCGCCGGTCACGATCACCGCGCCCGGCTGCAAAGCCAAAATGCGCGGAATAACGGCGTCCACTTCCTCAATCTCGTGCACCTTAGCCGCGAAATTGCCGTCCTCGCCATAGCTGTCTGTCTTCTTTATGTGAATGAAGAAGAAGTCGTACTCATCCCATACCCTTTCCAGCGCGTCGATCTCGTGCACCGGACGTTCGCCCTCGAAGTCGACCACCTCCATCCCCACCAGCCGGGCCACGCCTTTGTACATGGGGTACACGGCGATGGCCGCGGCGCGCAGTCCGTACACCTCCGGGAAGCGGGGCAAGCCGGGGTCGCGTGCCAGGCCGCGCAGATTCAGGCTGTTCGCCTTCGGCTCATCCGCCAGCGCCGCCCGCGCCGCCGTCACCCACCGATTGACCAGTTCCGCCGTATGCGCGCCCTCCGGCGTGCCGCTTTCATCCATCACCGGCAGCGGCTTCTTGCCCGTGACCAGCGGGTCGGTCTCCGTCAACTGCCCGCCCAGCCCGTCGCCGCGAATCACCAGCACAAAGCGGTGTTCCTTGACCGGCTTGACGATCACCTCGTACCCAGGCAAGACATCGCCTGTGGCCGCCTGGAGCTTCTCGGACAGCCGGATGCACTCCTCGGTGCCGATGCGGCCGGCGCGACGGTCCGTGATCGTCCCGTCCGCTTCGGCGGTGGCGAAGTTGCCGCGCGCCGCCAGATCATTGGGTTGCAGCGCAAACCCGATCCCCAGCGCCTCCAGCACGCCGCGGCCGATCTCATACTTTACGGGATCATAACTGAACAGACTCAGGTGGGCCGGCCCGCTGCCCGGCTCCACCCCGGTGCGAATGGGGATGGACAGCCCAGTCGTCCCTTCCGACGCCATGCGATCCAGATTCGGGATGTGGGCCGTCTCAAGCTCTGTCGCGCCGCCCGCCTCCATGGGCAGCCCGCCTAGCCCATCCATCACCAACAACACAATCTTGCCGCCGGCGCGGTGCAGGTCTTTCATCATGGAAAACTCTGTAAAAACAGACATAACCAACTCCTGTCAGGTTCGCGCCGCCATCTGGCGCCAAGCGAACGATGGGAACCATAGAAACAATGGAATGTGCAAATACCCTCTCGACGAATTGTAACTACGTCCTGCCGTAAACAAAAAACGACCGGGGCCAGCATATGCCGGTCCCGGCCGTTCATTGTCGTTTTGCAAACAGAACTACCCAGCCAAGCTGATCTCAGTCTTGGGATCGAAGATATGGGCGTTCTCCATGTTGATTGCCAGATCCAGCACATCGCCCGGCTCGGTGCGCACGCGCGGGTCGACGCGAGCGATATACTGCTTCTCATCCTGGGTCATCAGGTAGAGGAAGATCTCGTTGCCCATCAACTCGGTCACGTCTACGCGAGACTGGATGTCGGACTCAAGAATTCCTGGCGGAACGTAAGGCTTGGCATGAACGTCCTCGGGACGCACGCCGAAGATCACTTCGCGACCCTTAAACTGCCGCCAATCCTTGGCCTTCTCCTCCGGCACTTCCAGGCGGAAGCCGCCGGCGTTGATTTCGAGCTTGCCGTCAGTCTCGGCCAGCGTCGCATCGAAGAAGTTCATGCTCGGGCTGCCGATGAAGCCGGCAACGAACACGTTGGCTGGGTGGTCATACAGGTGCTGCGGCGAATCGATCTGCTGCAGGATGCCGTCCTTCATGACTGCGATGCGGCTCGCCATGGTCATGGCCTCGACCTGGTCGTGCGTCACGTA
>Ga0334889_1005538_pt1 | contig 10383 bp, 5 predicted proteins | sample GraSluR1_MG_2_FD_207222 | JGI IMG/M metagenome (GOLD analysis project Ga0334889, IMG submission 207222) | Sludge microbial communities from methane-producing bioreactor in Wageningen University, Netherlands - Granular Sludge_8_08-R1 | ecosystem: Engineered > Bioreactor > Anaerobic > Unclassified ... | reverse complement strand
ATCGTATCCCATCTTGCCGCTCCTTCCACTGTGTGACCATCTGCTGGATCTTGCGGCTGGTTCAACCCAAGTCTTGGCCCCCGTCAGCCCAGAGACAACATCGTACTCTGAAACCTGGCGAGACACGCCGCCGGCGCCCGCCCAACGCGTGGCGCTTTAAGTGAGATGACAAGAACGCCATACTCCCCCATTGTAGCATTGCTATCATGGTACGGGGTTCGCGGCCGCTGTCAAGCGGCCGCGACGATCATGCACCGGTGGCGGGCGTAGGCTCCGTTGACGATCCTACGGCGCGCCTCTAGAATGCACCGGTGCTGGCAAGCTGATCGAGTGGGAGGAGACCATGCCCAAGGAAAGCATGACGCCGCGCGAGCGGTGGGAGGCGGTGCTGACGCGGCAGATACCCGATCGCGTCCCGATGGACTATTGGGCGACCGCCGAGTTCAGCGAAAAGCTGTGCCGCCATCTTGGCGTGGGCACCCTCGCAGAGGCGCTGGAACGCCTGCATGTGGATCGCCCCCTGGATGTGGGTGGCCGGTATGTGGGACCGCCTGTTCCTGCCGATCAGGACGTGTTTGGCATCACTTACCGCGACGTGGACTATGGGACGGGCCGCTATCGTGAGGTGGCCAGCCATCCGTTGGCGCCGTACGGGTCCGTCGACGAGATCGAGGCCAACTATCGCTGGCCTGACCCGGATTGGTGGAGCTATGACCACCTTCCCGCCCTGGTGCGTGGCAAGGAGCACCTGCCCGTTCGTGGCGGCGGCTCGGAGCCGTTCCTGACCTATAAGGCTCTGCGTGGCGACGAGCAGGCCTTTATGGACCTGATCCTGAACCCAGAGATCGTGCACTATTGCCTGGACAAGCTCTTTGGCCTGGCCTACGAGAACACGCGGCGCATCTATGAGGCGATCCCGGGCCGGGTTCTGATCAGCTATGTGGCCGAGGACATGGGCAGCCAGGAGACGCTGCTGTTCTCTCCCAAGCAGATCCACACCTTTTTGCTGCCGCGGATGAAACGGATGATCGATCTGGTGCACGAGGCGGGGGCCTATGCGTTCCACCACAGCGATGGGGCCGTGCGACCGATCCTCCCCGACATGATCGCCGCCGGCATCGATGTGCTGAACCCGATCCAGTGGCGCTGTAAAGGGATGGGGCGCGAGGGGCTCAAGCGGGACTTTGGAGGCGAGCTGATCTTTCACGGGGCGATGGACAACCAGTACACGCTAGCGCGGGGGAGTGTGGTGGAGGTCCAGCGTGAGGTGGCGGACAACCTGCGCATTCTGGGTGCGGGGGGAGGCTATATCCTGGCGCCGTGCCACAATATCCAGGCAGTGAGCCCGCCAGAGAACATTGTCGCCATGTACGAGACCGGCTATGCCCTGGGGTGGAGCTAACCAATCAAGCGAGAGGAAGAGCGGCATGTACGTTGGGCGTTTTGTGCTGGTGGGGCGGACGGCGGAGGGAAGCTGGTATCTGGGCTATCGTGTGTCCTCCCGCTCTTTTCCCAATCGACGGATCGTGACCGCAGAGGGACGGGCGATGGTGCTGCCTACGGAGGATGCGCCGCCCTCGGACAATCCCTATATCGCCTACAACTGCCTGCGCACCTGCGGAGAGGTCGGCATCGTGGCCAACGGCAGCCACGTGGATCCGATGATCGACAAAGTGGGGTCGGGGTATCCGCTGCGGGATGCCCTGGCGCTCTGCTCGCTGGCGCTGGACTTTGAGCACGACAGCTATAACACGCCGCGCGTGACGGCCGCACTGGACGTGGCGATGGGGCAGGCCTACCTGGCCATCGTGGCGGATAGCCAACTGCTGGTGCAGCGGGTGGACCCCTCCCCGGGTGAGGCGTTGCTCATCGCCACCTACGAGACTACTCGTCCAACGCCGCTCTACCTGCGTGGCCGCTCGGTGCAAGAGCTGGCTGAGGGCATCTATTCTGCGGGATACGAGCATCCCGTAAGCGCCCTGGCGGCTATGCCTACCCCTAAAGGATGGGACACGGCCGTCAAGAACATCCGATAGGCCGACCGCGCTAGGGCCGCGGCACCACGGGCAGAACGATCTGCGAGGGCCGATCCGCATCGTGAAAGACGGTCTGCTGAGCGGTGACCATCTCGGCGCTGGTGGCGCCAGAGACGCCCGTATTCAGGTTGCGGTCGAACCGCGGAAAGTTGCTGCCGCTGATCTCCAGGCGGATGGTGTGCCCCGCCAGAAAGAGGTTGCTGGTGGGGCCCAGGTCGATCTCGTAGCGCACCACCTCGCCGGGCGTGAGCAGCGACGGGCTCTCAGGATCGCGCAGGCGCGCCCGCACGATGCCATCGCAGAGGTTGCGGGCATAGCCACACGGCCCCACATCCACCAGCTTGGCGGTCCAGTCGGTGTCCACGGCCGACGTGGCTGCGTACAGCACCACGCGGATGGAGCCCGTTACCTCAATGGCCTCCCGCAGCGGCTCGGACGTGTAGACCAGCACGTCGGGCCGCTCTTCGATCTGGCGCTGGTCGTACGCTCCGGGCGGCAGCGCCGGTGCCCAGCAACAGAGCGCGCCTCCATGGGTGGGGGCGGGATTGGCGGGATCGTAGGTGAACCGATCGGGTGAGCTGCTCTCAGGCGTCTGCCAGGAAAGTCTCCCGTCGCCGTGGAGACTGTTGGCGCTGCCTCCGCTGGTCAGGTAGAGCGGCGTCTCCACAGCGCGGGCCAGGGGCCACCCCTCTTCATATCGCCACCGATTCTCTCCCATGACGAACAGCCGCACAGGCGGCTGATCCAGCCATTCAAACGACTCGCCCTTGAGGCAGTGGTCGAACCATTGGAGGACCGTCTCGTCGGCATCGGTGACCATACCAGAGCTCTGGACGCCGAACTCGACCTGGCCGACCGTGCTGGTGACGGGCCCGTGCGCCCAGGGGCCCACGATCAGCCGCTGGCCCTGGCGCCCAGCGGGCGTGGCGCTGCGCTTCTGGAGGGCGGCAAAGGTGCCAACGGTGCTGCCGGCAAACAGATCGTACCAGCCGCCCATGTGCAGGGCAGGCACCGAGGCCTGGGCGGCCCGATCCAGCAGGGCGGTGTCGGTCCAGTCGGCGGCTTGCTGCTGCTTGAGCATGCGGACGTAACCCGGAGCCAGATCCTCGCGGCCGAGCAAGGCGTCCTCTAGCAAGGGGAACGCCTCAAAGCGTTTCCGTGCGGTGACCTCGTCGACGGCTTGGAGGAGGGCCTCCTGGATCGCGGCGCGCTCTTGGTTGTCCACCGCGATGCGAGACAGGTTCTGGGCCACCTCGGTGGCCAGGCACCAGGTGAGGGCTACCCCCAGAGAGAGGGCGCCGCCAGGATAGAGCAGATCGCGATAGAGATCGGTAAAGGTCATCTGAGGGGCCAGGGCGCGCAGGCTGGCAGGCCGCTGCGACGCGGCGGCCCACTGGGTCCAGCCGTTGTACGAGCCGCCCCACATGGCCACCTGACCGTTGCTGCCGGAGAGCGATGCCGACCATTCGACCGTGTCATAGCCATCGTGCATATCATCCACGAATGGTGCAAAGTCGCCAGACGAGGCGTGGCGGCCGCGGGTATCCTGGGTTACCACCAGATAGCCGCGGGTGGCCGCGCGCAGGGTAAAGTCGGCCCCGACATTCTTGTTATAGGGCGTGCGCATGAGCAGCACGGGGAGCTGCTCGCTGGTCTCGGGCCGATGGATGTTGGCCCGCAACACCGTCCCGTCGCGCATGGGTATCTCGACGTCGCGTTCCACCAGTATACGGGTGACCATGGTGCGTGCTCCTGTCTCCGTGCGGCATCCAAGGCGAGACGGGCCGATTATCCTGCTGGCTCGGGCTGGGGTCAAGCTCCCGTGTTCGCTCAGCTAAAGTGTTACCGAACCAGTATGATTCCCTCAGATGATAATGTTACTGGGGGAGTGATGAGGTGGGGAGCCAACTGTGCGAGCAGTTGCGGCTCTACTACAACCTGTTCCAGCCGGTCATGCGCCTGCAAGAAAAGCGTGTGGTCGTCGACCGCCAGGGCCACCGACGGGTCCGGCTGATCTACGACCAAGCCCAGACACCCTACGAGCGGGTGTGAACTACCGTTGTGCTCGGCTCTGACCAGGAAGCCTGCTGGGATCGGGCCCTCGCGTCGCTGAACCCCCGAAGTCTACGACTGGAGATGAACCGACTGGCCGATGAGATCGCACGAATGCCCAGAGCTATCCCATCAGAGCACACGAAGGATGTCCATGAGACCATGTTTCAGCCGCTCGAGACCCTGGCCGTTCGGTAACATTATCTTCTGAGCGATTGATCAGCCTTCGGTAACATTATCATTTGGTTTGACACACGGCTAATCAGATGCGGGAGTGATACTGAGTATAATAGCGTTGATGGGGGACTCCATCACTAGCTATGGGTGATCTAGTATGAACCGCTGTCATCCCACTCCACATGAAGGACACTTGTGGACCCGGCGGTTTGCTGATATGCTGGTCCTAACCTCGAGTTAGGAGAAAGCACTATGATCGATTGGTCTGCATCAGGCGGGTGGGACGACTCTAGTTTGCCAAGCCTGACGCCTCGCCAGCGAAGCATTCTCGAAGCGCTTCCCCGAGGTCGCTATGATCTAGCTGAGATGTATGTGGGTGCCCTACAGGCCCTCCGACGAGGCGGGCCAGACTCTGTTGCGCAAGCCGCACACAGTCTGCGCGAGCTGATGGAAAAGCTGGCCGAAAACATGGGAATCTCCGACCGACAAGGGATTAATCTGGGAGACCGCTTCAGACAGTTCTGCCAGAATTGGCCCGCGGTTCTGGATCCCCCAGAAGGCGGGGAGTCCGCCGATCACGAGCGCGTACCGCGCAAGTGCCTTGATGGACTACGCCAGATGGCTCAGGAGTTCAGCAAGAGCCGCCCCTCAGAGAAGACTCGAGGTGATCTGATCTATCGAGTGTCCATGTCTCTGATCGGGAGAGTTCGACTGCCAGTAATGGATTCATTTGTCGCACAATGGGATGCGCTACACGAGTGGTGCGAAAAGTACGCGCACCACGGCTACCATCAAGGAGTTGATGAACAAGAGGTCAGGGACAAGGTCCAGCAAGTCGAGGATCTACTATCCGCCCTTGCTGTCGCGCCGCCCGCCCTTGAGGAGATGCGAGAGGTCGATGTACTGCTTGGCGAAGTGAAAGGCGCCCCAACTCCCAGTCAGGTAAACCGGGCAGTAAGCATCCTCCAGAACGCCCTGAATCCTACCACCCACGAGTACTTCTGGCAGCAGCTACGAGCACCCGGCTGGATTCCCCTGCTTCACAAGCATGGGTTCTTCTCGAAGCCACTTCCGGCGGTGCGTGAAGGAACCCGCATTGGGTTCCCCCGGTGGCACGAGTCGGAGTATCTCGTGCGGATGGCTTCCATCGCGCCGGAGCTCGTCGTCCCAGTTGCCGAACAGATTCCTTACACCGATAACGAACGTATCCTGATCGACATCGTTGAGATTGCGGGCAAAGTGCCAGGTTCCATGCGCGATCCGCTGGTGAAGAAGATCATCAACTGGATCAGAAAGACACTCTTTTTGCACATGTTGCTTGGCGGGGACATTGCGCCGCTCGTGGTTGAGGAGTGCAAGGATGGCAGACCCGAGCGCGCGATGGAGTTGGCTAAGAAAGTCTTCTCCATTCAGAGAGACGCGGATTCCGACGAGTCCGAACGCCGTTCGATGGGAGCAAAGCTAAGGATTCACACAAGCGAATATGCGCCGGCGCTACACGCATGCCTAGGCGCCCTTCTTGCCGCAAAGCCAGAAAAGACCCTCAAGTGGCTTTGTGCTCTTCTCAAAGCAGCGGCCGAGGTCAGTCATCCTGTCTCCGAAGACCCCACGTCCAACTCTTTCATATGGTGCGTGGACTTTGCCCAAGACCCACGACCGTGGCAGCAGGATGATATCGAGCGCGTCCTGGTTACTGCTGTCCGCGATGCGGCGGAGCACCTGATCGAGAATGGGCACTCGGAAGCGCTCACCATCATCGAGCGTTACCAGTGGATCCTGTTCCGCCGGATTGGGCTTCACCTGCGCGCAAGGTTCGAGAACCTAGATCCTGCTGGAACCGAGTGCTTGATCAGCCATCCTCATTGGCTGGAACAGAATAGACTTTTCTGTCCTGAATGGACACGCTTCCTGAGGAATCGCTTCCATACCGTATCGGGAGCTGCTCGGTCGAGCTATGTAGCGTTTGCAAAAGGCGATCCCTCTGCTTGGAGTTACATAGCATCGAGCGGGTCAGAGGATGCGATTTCGGAGCTGAAGCTGACAGACCCCGCCCGCATAGCGATGGAGCGTGCATACACCTATCTGAACCCCGTTCGCCAATACCTCGATGCCGAGACAAACGATCTGCTTGAATCGATTGAGCAGGCATTCCCGGAGCGCCTTCGCCTAGCAGAAGTGCAAAAGCTTGACGAGGGATGGGTTGGGCCCAAGAGTCCCCTTGCCGATGAATCCCTGGCTACCATGACAGTAGATGATGTACTCGCCTTTCTCTCGATCTTTCGCCCAGTGGGAGATTCGCTGTCACCATCGCGCGAGGGCCTGGGGCGAGTGCTGAGAAAGACAGTCGCTGCACGAGGGATAGAGTTCTCAGCAGTAGCTTCTTCGTTTTGCCTCGACGAGCCAACCTATGTGCGTGCCTTTGTTGAGGGATTGACCGACGCGGTGGAGGCAGGCATCGGAATCGCCTGGGCTCCAGTCCTCGCCACTTGCCATTGGACACTCGACAAGCCGCGCCAGATTGACGGTCGTGAGCCTTTGGGCTGGGAGGAAGACCCTGGTTGGTGGTGGTGTTGGCAAAGCATCCCGTCATTGCTCCGACGGGGTCTTGCAGCCTCCGGCGAAGCCGCTATCCCTCTCTCCCTTCGTGACCGTGTGTGGGCAATCCTGTCAGAGCTCGTGGAAGATCCGGATCCGACACCCCTGACTGAGCAAGACCGCCTCAGCACCGATGGTGCGTTCACGTTGGCCATCAACACAGTGCGCGGTGTTGCCATGCACGCGGTGATAGCTTATGTCTGGTGGCTAGCACGGCACAAATCGGAAGATGGGACAGCCGACCCGGCTGAGGATAGTGCGCTGCTTGCAGTATTGGATCGTCATCTTGATATGGCACACGACCCTTCTGCTGCAATTCGATCCGTATACGGCAAGTACTTTACATTGATGCATACCTTGCTACCGGAGTGGGCGCAACGGAACGTAGACTCGATCTTTCCTCCTAATGCTGCCGATCGCACCCAATGGGAAGCGGCTTGGGACGCCTACGTTAGCTTCTGTAATCCCAGTCCGGAGCTTTTCCGCACCCTTGAGAGACACTATGCTCTGGCCATCGAGCGCATGGGCGAAAGGCAAGCGCCGCCCTTGTTCGCCAAACCAGATGAACGCTTGGCGCACCATTTGCTCGATCTCTACTACGGTGGCATGTGCCCCCTTGCTCCGGATCGAGAGTTGTTCGGCGCCTATTTGGAGCGAGCATCAACCGAGCTCCGTTCTAGAGTCCTATCCTGGGCTGGCAATCTACCAGGCGACGCCACCCCCAAGATCGTAGCCAGGGCGCGGGAATTCTGGGAGCGGTACCGAAGCACAATCAAAGCGCCCATTGATAGCACAGATGCAGCCGGGTCGTCCGCCTTCTGCGGCTGGTTTGCATCGCCTGCGTTTGAGCCAGCCTGGGCCTTGGCGCAACTGTCCGATGTGCTAGGTAGCGTCAAGAGCGTGAAGCTAAGCAAACCCTTTTTCGACCGACTCGCAGCATTAGCAGATTGCCATCTCTCAGAGTGCGTCAAGTGCTTGCAGCTCGCACTCCGACGAGAAGACCAGAGTAGGCCAGGACTCGTGGAGTATATTTGTCGAGACTCCATTGCCTCAGTGCTGACCGCGGGACTACATGCAGAGGACATAGAGACGCAAGGCCGGGTAAGGAAGACTGTTGACTGGCTCCTGGCACGCTGGCCTTCATCGTTCCAGAACCTGCGCACAGAGGACTGAAGTAGACGGGGCTTCTTCTCGCTATCAAATGGCATAAAACTCGACGGACGTGATCTACAGGAGCTAACGTAGCCAATGATCCCACAGTGCCCTCAACGCCCACCCACCTCCAAGGAGCCAGCCATGACCGCATCACGACGTCTGTGGTACCGCCAGCCCGCCGGGGAATGGGAGCAGGCCCTGCCCCTGGGCAACGGCAGCTTGGGCGCGCTGGTCTATGGCGGCGTGCGCCAGGAGCAGATCAAGCTCAACGAGGATACCCTCTGGTCCGGCGGGCCGCGCAGCACCGACGTGCCCGATGGCGGCCGCACGCTGGCAGAGATCCGACGGCTGATCCTGGAAGAGGATGATCTCGCCGCCGCCGAGGAGCTCACCAAGCGGCTCCAAGGGCCGTTCACCCAGTCCTACCAGCCCCTGGGCGACCTCTGGCTCACCATGGAGCACCCCGCAAAGGCCAGCGACTACCAGCGCGAGCTGCGCCTGGACGATGCCTGCGTCGGCGTGCGCTACCGCATCGGCGGGGTAACCTACGAACGGACCGTGCTGGTCAGCGCCCCTCACCAGGCGCTGGTGGTCAGGCTGACGGCCGACGCCCCGGGATGTATCTCGCTGGATGTTCGCTTCGACAGTCTCCAGCACCATACCGTTTCCGTACGAGATGACGCTCTCCATGTGGAGGGACGAGCGCCCTGGCATGTGGACCCCAACTATCACGAGGCGGACGCCGAGCCGGTCAAGGTCGATACCGCGCCCGATGGCCGGGGCATGCGTTTCGCCGGCATCCTCCGCGCCGTGGCCGATGGCGGGAGCGTCCAGGCGGCAGACAAGGCGCTCCAGATCCGCGGGGCCGATAGCGTCACCCTCGTCTGGAGCTCTGCCACCAGCTTTATGGGCTGGGATCGCGAGCCCGGCCGCGACGCGGCCCCCTTGCTGGCGCGTTGCCGCGCCGCCGTGGATGCCGCCGCTTTGCCGGGATGGGATGCGCTGCTGGCCCAGCACCTAGCCGAGTACCGGGCGCGCTTCTGGCGGGCCTCGCTAGACCTGGGCGCGCCCCTCCACGGCGACCTCCCCACCGATGAGCGTCTCCGCGCCTCGCAAGAGGGGCCGCTGGACCCGGATCTCGTCGCTCTCTACTGGGACTATGGCCGGTACCTCCTGATCGCCTCGTCGCGCTCAGGCACCCAGCCCGCCAACCTGCAAGGCATCTGGAGCCGCTCCCAGCGCCCACCTTGGAGCGCCAACTATACGCTGAACATCAACGCCGAGATGAACTACTGGCCCGCCGAGACCTGCAACCTGGCCGATTGCGCCGAGCCGCTGATCACCATGGTGGAGGAGCTGGCCCAGGCCGGTCGGCGCACGGCGGAGGCCTTGTATGGCTGCCGCGGCTGGACCGCCCACCACAATTCTGACCTCTGGCGGCTGAGCTCGCCCGTCGGGGCGGGCAGCGGCTGCCCTTGGTGGGCCTGCTGGCCCATGGGCGGCGCCTGGCTCTGCCAGAACCTGTGGGACCACTATGCCTTTTCGCAGGATCCTGCCGTTCTACGGCGAATCTATCCGATCCTGCGTGAGGCGGCCGCCTTTGTGGAGGATTGGCTGGTGGCAGACGCCGCCGGCACCCTGAACACCGCCCCATCCACCTCGCCCGAAAACCGCTTCCTGCTGGAGGACGGCCGTCGCTGCGGCACCACCCAGAGCAGCGCCATGGACCGCGCCATCATCGTCGATCTGCTGACCCATTGCATCGACGCGGCCAACGACCTGGGCCTTGATGCGGCACTATCCCAACGCTGGCGAGAGATGCTGGACAACCTCTTCCCCTATCAGATCGGCCCCGACGGCCGCCTGCAAGAGTGGGATCGGCCCTACCCAGAGCCCGAACCAGGTCACCGGCATATCTCGCACCTCTATGGCGTCCACCCCGGCCACGAGATCACACCCCAGCGAACGCCCGCGCTGGCGGCTGCCGCCCGACGCAGCCTGGAGCATCGCCTGGAGCACGGCTCGGGGCACACCGGCTGGAGCTGCGCCTGGATCATCAACCAGTGGGCTCGGCTGGGCGATGCGTCGCGCGCCTATGCCCAGGTAGAGACCCTCTTTCGCAAGAGCACCTATCCCAACCTGTGGGACGCCCATCCCCCGTTCCAGATCGACGGCAACTTTGGGGCCACGGCTGGCATTACCGAAATGCTGCTCCAAAGCCACGCCGGCGAGATCGCCCTGCTCCCCGCCCTGCCCAAGCAGTGGCCCACGGGGAGCGCCCACGGCCTGCGCGCCCGCGGCGGGTTCCTGGTCGATCTGGCCTGGACGGACGGTCGCCTCGAAGAGGCCACCCTGTACGCCAGCGTTG
>Ga0334889_1005536_pt1 | contig 10387 bp, 6 predicted proteins | sample GraSluR1_MG_2_FD_207222 | JGI IMG/M metagenome (GOLD analysis project Ga0334889, IMG submission 207222) | Sludge microbial communities from methane-producing bioreactor in Wageningen University, Netherlands - Granular Sludge_8_08-R1 | ecosystem: Engineered > Bioreactor > Anaerobic > Unclassified ... | reverse complement strand
TCTACTGGTTCGTCGAGAGTCCGCACGGCAGCGCCCACTCCGGCCCCTTCGTCAACCACAGCCACTACGCTCAGTTCATGAATCTGTCTATCGGAGCGGCTCTCGGCGCGTTCCTTGTCCTGGTGCATCGCAGGTTTGCGCGCCGCAAGGCGACCCCTGAAGCCGTCGCCGAGTACCTGGGTTCTCGCGATGCCAAGCCCGTATGGGCGCTTCTCGCGATGATGGTTGTGGGGGCCGGCTCGGTGTTCCTGGCGATGAGCCGCGGTGGCGTGATCGGTATGCTGATGGCCGGCGCCCTGACCACTCTCGTTCTCAGTTTGCGAAGACCGATGAGGGGGTCCGGGTGGATTATCGTCATGTTGGCGTTGGGAGCGTTTGTCTGTGTCCTGTATATCGGCTTTGATGCCGTCTACGACCGCTTGGCCACCCTGCGCGATCTGTCCACGGCCGAAGGGGGTCGAGGGCAGATCGTCAGCGACATTGCCGTGGCGTGGGCCAGATTTCCCGTCCTGGGCACAGGTCTGGGCACGCACGAAGTGGTCTATCCGGAATTCGACCGCTCGTCGATTCCGGCGCTGGCGTCTCACGCCGAGAACGAATATGCCCAGGCGGCCGAAGAGACAGGGATCGTTGGCCTGGCTGCACTGGTGGTCTTCGGCGTGCTCGTCGGCATTCACTACGTGCGCGCCGTCAAGGGCAGCCATCGCTCAGTTTGTTCCGCGGCATACGGTCTTGGATTCGGTTTGGTGGCCATTCTGCTACACAGCCTCAGCGATTTCGGGCAGCACCTGCCGGCCAATGCCGTCTTGACGGCCATCTTCTGTGCAATGTTGATTCGCCTGTCGCATATGTGCGCGGATGGGACTGGCCCATCCCGTGGCACCATGGCCGTCGGTGGACGCTCCCGAGCGTTCTGGACGGCAGGGCTGGCTGTTGTCTGCGGGGTATGGGTGTGGGGGCTGTTTGGCGCCAACGACGCCCGCGTTGCAGAGGGGCACTGGAAACAGGTTCTGGCCGGCGAACGCGACCTCATGGAGAACGACTGGCAAGGAACCGACGACGAATACGTGTATCTCCTGCGGCATGCCAGTCGAGCGGTGGCTCGCCAGCCTGATAACGTGCACTATCGGCACTGGCTGAACGTCTACCGATGGCATGCCATCAGCCGCACGACCGACCCGAACACCGGCGAGCTCATCCTGCCGGTTGAGGCCGTAGAGTTTGCCGAGCGAATTGTGGACGACCTGAATCTCGCCCGTGTGTCCTGCCCGACCTTTGGCGCAACGTGGTGCGTTCTCGGCCAGTTGGAGCGGTCGATCCTCGGCCGACCAGAGCGGGGCGCTCGGTTTATCCACGAGGGTGTCAGGCTCGCACCGTGCGATGCGACGACACGTTTCGTGGCAGGGGGACTGGCCTTGGAAGAGGGCGATGCGGACGTGGCCTTCGATCATCTGGCCCGGGCCGTCGCATTGGACGGACGCTTGTTCCGTGACGTGGCGTCGCTGCTGACCGAGCAATTCGATCGGCCCGACCTGGCCCTGCAGATCGCTGGCGAGGCGATTGGCCGTCTCAACATCATGGCCGGCCTTCTTGAGGCATCGGGGGGGAGCACCGAATCCGCCGATGAGGTTCGCCGGAAGGTGGTGACGCTGCTCGAGCAAAGGTGCAGCGAGCCGGATCCGCCTGCGTGGGCGCTGGCCTGGCTGGCTGGGATCTGCGCGCGCGACGGCAGGTCCGCTGAAGCGATCGAACGGTACCGCCAAGCCCTGGCCCTGGACTACAGCCGGGTGGATTGGCGATTCAATCTGGCCCGGCTCCTGGCCGAGACCGGGGCCGTGGCCGAAGGAATGCGCGAAGCCGAAACGTGCTTGCGATTCCGTCCCGAACACGCCGCGGCCAAACGTCTGATCGATCGACTCTCAGTCGACCCGCGCCTCGCCAGCCAGCAAGGTGCGGTGCCATAGGTTCGATACGCGACACAAGTCGGCGCAAGTAGAAGAACAGGACATAGCACATGCCCGTTCGGCCACGCCCGGCCGACGAGCATACACCCTCGCGGGAAAGGGTCGTACACCCACGAGGACGGAGTCCGCGCAGAAACGCTGCATAAGATAAGACGACACAGGCTAAAGCCTTGAAGCTTGAAACTCAGAACTCCAAACCTCGGCCGCCGGCCGCCGGGTTTGAAATGAGCCAGACCCGACTTCGAACAAGCCAAAGCAAGCTTCAAACAGAGCATTCGAAGCTTGATATGACCCAAACCAAGCTTCGAACGCCGCATTTGAAGCTTCAAATGAGCCAAACCAAGCTTCAAACGGAGCATTTCAAGCTTCAAATGGTCCAAACCAAGCTTCGAATGAGGCATTCCAAGCTTCCAATGAGTCGAACCAGGCTTCAAATGGCTCGGATCAAACGCCCGATGCCACGGATCCAACCGCCCATCTCGCCGATAATGCCCGGCCAATCTGCATTAATGGCCGCAGGATGGAACGCGTCGCTTCCCTCGACTTCGCTTGGGACGGGTTCCTTTCGTCGCTCGCAAGACCCACGACGAAACAGGCTGTAGGCTGAGAACTGTGAACTGAGAACAGGTATGTACGCTGATAGAAATTACGCGCGCGACGCTTCACGGACAGCGACTCACGGTGGCCGCCGCATTTCCCTCATTTTCGGTACCCGGCCCGAGGCGATCAAATTGTGTCCTCTGGTCCTGGAACTGCACAAGCATCCGAAGTTCGAGCCGCACGTCTGCGTTACCGGCCAGCATCGGCAGATGCTCGATCAGGTGCTGGAGGTCTTCGAAGTATCTCCGGATGTGGACCTCAACCTCATGCAGCCGGATCAGACGCTTGCGGGGATCACCGCTCGGGCGATCACGGCGATAGACGGCTACCTCGCTGACTACAAGCCGGATATGGTCATCGTGCAGGGCGACACGACAACCTCCTTCTGCGGTGCTCTGGCCGCCTTCTACAGGCGGATTCCTGTGGGGCATGTGGAAGCAGGCCTGCGGACGTGGAACAGGTATTCGCCCTTCCCGGAAGAGATCAACCGCACAATGACCAGCCGAATTGCGGACCTGCATTTTGCGCCCACGGCCTGGTCGAAAGAAAACCTGCTCAAGGAGGGAGTGTCCGAGGATCGAATCTTCGTCACGGGCAATACGGTCATTGACGCCCTGCACATCGCCGTTAAAAAGGTGCGGAAGCACCCGCCGGACATTCCCAGTGTGCCAATGGAGTTGCTCAACGGAGACACCCGCCCCATGGTCCTGATCACGGGCCATCGGCGAGAGAACTTCGGCGATGGGTTCCAGAACATCTGCCAGGCGATCCGCGAGCTATCGGAACGGTTCCCGGATACCGCATTTGTCTATCCCGTCCATCTGAATCCGAACGTCAGGAAGCCCGTCTTCGATTTGCTCTCCGGACGAGCCAATATCCACCTGATCGAACCGCTGAGTTACCTGCCCTTCGTGGCCCTGATGAACCGGAGCACGATTGTGCTTACCGACTCGGGCGGAGTGCAGGAAGAGGCACCAGGACTAGGTAAGCCGGTCCTTGTTATGCGAGACACAACAGAACGGCCCGAGGCGGTGGAGGCCGGAACCGTCAAGCTGATGGGGACCGACGGACAGATGATTCTCGATAACGTGACGACGTTGCTTAACGATAAGCGGGGGTATGATGTCATGAGTCGTGCCATAAATCCGTACGGAGACGGCAAAGCCTGCCGGAGAATTGTGGCTGCGCTGAAGGGAGCAACGTGCCTGCACTAACGGTCAAGAGGGTTGTAGATACCTGCTGCCCGCCCATCCTGCGGCCAGCCCTCGATCGCGTCAAGGCCTCGCCGGTCGGCTACCGGCTGGCCAAAGGCGTGTTCTGGGTCACGGCGGGGACCGTGATTTCTCGCGGCCTGATGCTCGCCGCTTCGGTCTTAGTCGCCCGCATGTTGGGCAAGACGGGCTATGGTGAGTATGGCATGATCCAGTCGACTGTCCACATGTTTCTTATCTTCGCCGGATTCGGCCTGGGCCTGACCGCGACCAAGCACGTTGCCGAGTTTCGCCAGAGCGATCCCGCGCGAGCCGGGCGGATCATCAGCCTCTCCTGGCTGGTGGCCGCGGTCACCGGCGGTCTGATGGCGATAGGATTGTTCATCTTCGCCCCGTGGCTCGCCGCCCATACCATCAATGCCCCGCACCTGGCGGGCGTCCTGCGGATCGGGGCCCTGATGCTGTTTATCAACGCCTTGAACGGCGCTCAGATGGGGGCCCTTTCCGGCTTCGAGGCCTTCAAGACCATCGCCTGCGTGAACCTCTTTGTGGGACTTCTCTCCTTTCCCATTCTCATCGGGGGGGCGTATTTCGGCGGTGTGACCGGCGCGGTCTGGGCCTTGGCGATCAATCTCGGAATCAACTGGTTGCTCCATCACTTGGCCCTGCGCAAAGAGGTCCGCCGACATCATGTGCCTTTGACCTTCCGAGATTGCGGGCGGGAATTGTCTATCTTGTGGAGATTCAGTCTTCCGGCCGTCCTCGCCGGTGTGATGGTCGAACCGGTTCGATGGGTCTGCAACGCTCTGCTAGTTAATCAGCCGGACGGTTACACTGAGATGGGCATATTCAGTGCGGCGCTCGTCTTCCAGCACACGCTGCTTTTCGCCAGCGGGATGTTGAATGCTCCTTTGCTGTCCATGGTCTCCAACGCCGGGGCAAACGTCTCACAGAGGCTTGGAGCCGTGAATGTCCTCTCCACCTGGATTCTCGGGGTTGTCTTCGCCATCCCATTACTGTGTTTTCCCGAAATAGCACAGATGATGTTCGGTGCCGATTACGGCACGCGTAGTTTCAGAGTCACTTTCTCCCTTGTAGTGTTTTGTACTTCCGTGATGACGTTCAAGGCAGGGCTCGCCCGAATCCTCGCAGCGAGGAGTCTCCTTTGGTGGGGCTTCTTCAGCAATGCTTTCTGGGGTGGTATCGTGATTGGCTCCGCAGTATTCTTTATACGGTGGGGAGCGCCTGGATTGGCCGCGTCATTCGCCCTTGGGTATATACTGAATACAGTGATTCTGGTTCCCCTGTACTACAGCCGGAAGCTCGTCCCGAAAGGAACGTTCCTGTCTCTTGAATCGGCCGTGATATGGGGTGTCCTCGTCGGGTTGCTATTCCTGAGTATTGCCGACGTTTCGTTGCGGGTCCGTGCTATCGCTTTCGTGCCATGCATGTTTCTTGTAGGAATTGGCTTCATGAGAATTGGCAATTCGAATACCGCTGGGGCGGGGCAGGCGAATTGATGCGTAGCGTCTTTCACGAGGTAGTTAGGCGAGATATTTGTTCTGGTTGTGGCATCTGTGCGGGTCTCTGTCCATCGTCCGCACTGTCTATGCAGGTCCAGGAAGGCGGCGATGTCTCACCATGTCTGGATACTGAACGTTGCCCGACGGAATGCCATCTGTGCCTAGATGTATGCCCCTTTTCAAGAGGCGTTCACAATCCACGTGAGAGAAATGCTCAGTTGTTCAGTGGCACACCAGAGGCGAAGTATGATGAGGATATTGGATGGCACGCCCGTTCAATCGTAGGTTTCAGAAACGATGATGAGTTGCGCAAGGCTAGCGCCTCCGGTGGGTTGACAACGTGGTGCCTTGAGAGTTTGTTCACAAAGGGCGCTATAACGCGTGCTGGAGTAGTTCGGTTCGCGAATACCCACGACAATGGATTCTTTGAATTCCACGCCGCTTCGACTATAGACGAACTACGACGATCTTCAGGAAGTGTCTATCATCCGGTCGAGATATCACAGCTTCTCGCAGAGGTTCTATCCAATAGAGATGGACGGTGGGCCATCGTGGGTGTTCCCTGTTTGTGTGCGGCGCTTCGCAACAGTCCACGTCTGGCACAACGCGTACCGTATGTATTTGGTCTGGCGTGTGGCATGTACCAGAACACGTTCTACACAGAACTGCTGCTGTCCAAGAGCGGTGTGAGCCGCGAGAGCATCACAGGCGTTGAATACCGCCGAAAATCGGATGGCGTTCCGGCATCCGATTATCGGCTCCGTGGAACCGATAATCGGGGGCACGGCAAGGAAGTGCCCTACCATGGATTACCGTACTACCTCGGCAAGCACGCATTCTTTCGCCTGAACGCTTGCAACTTCTGTATGGATGTCTTCGCCGAGACCGCTGACGCCTGTTTCATGGACGCGTGGCTGCCTGAGTATCGCCAAGAGCCTAAAGGAACTTCGCTGGTCGTAATACGAAACAGAGAATTGAGCGAACTGTTCGAGCAGGGACAGCATAACGGTGAAATCTCAATAGAGCCGATCTGTTCTGAAAAGGTAGTAGCAAGTCAGCGGGGGCATGTCCGACGGAAACGCGAACTGATCTACATGCGCCGTGGAATACAGGCGCCGACAGACAAACCGGGAGTACCTCAGCCAACAGCTCGTGAGAAAGTTCATTGGCTGCTTCAACGACACGCCCAGAAGAGAAGCAAGAAGGCCTGGGCCAACTATGGGCGGAGGTATGGACGATTCGCGTTTTGGCTAGCTCTAGCAGATTTGGTACTCATGCAAATCATTGCAGGGCTTTCGTTCAGTATGCTTCGCTTACCCAAGAGGTTGATCGCGATGCGGAGGAATGCATCATCTCAGATCACGTAGGCTAATAATGATGAACTCTCCAAGCATCCTGTTGATCGGCATCGGCGGGGTCTATAACTACGGCTGCGAAGCAATCGTGCGAGGGACTGAGGTGATACTGCAATCTGCGTGGCCGGGTGTCAGGATTGTCTATGCCTCCCGCAGGCCCGACGATGACCGGGCAAGACTGAAGGGCTGCGATGTCGAGATCATTTCGCGCAAACGCATTGGCCGATATTCGCCGCGAAATGTCTTGCGCAAGTTGCTGAGTATGGGCGGGATTGCATTGTATCCAACCAGCGACCCGCCAGGGATTACAGATGGACGTGATGCGGTTTTGTCGATCGGTGGTGATATTTACACAATCAGGGCGAATGGATTGGGCAATCGAGGATTCCTGCGTTTCGGCGACGAGTGTGAGAAAAGAGGTGTCCCATATGTGCTATGGGGGGCTTCCGTAGGACCGTTCAACCAGAATATCGAGACCGAAGGGGCTTTCACAAAGCACCTTAAGAACATAAGCCTCATCACAGCTCGTGAATCTGCGACCGTCGATTATTTGCAGGCCTTGGGCGTTTCTGGCAATGTTATTCCGTGCGCCGATCCAGCCTATGTGGTTGCACCCGAGATTACAGCACATGGCGCACCTCCACGCAACGGACTGACCATAGGCATCAATCTCAGCCCGCTATCGGTTCGACATGTTGGCTATTCGCTGGAAGAATCCATTCATATTCAGGCAAGGACGATACATGTGCTTATCAAAGCACTTGATGCACACATTGTATTGATTCCACATGTAGTTTGTGATTTCGCAGAGGGTGACGATGATTTGCGATATCTTCGCAGAGTACAGCACGCGATTCCATCTGAATGCCAGGCAGCAGTCACACTTCTAGATAATGATATGGGGTTTGTCGGTACAAAGAGAGAATTGATCAAGTGTGATTTGGTCATAGCGGCCCGGATGCATTGTGGAATCAATGCGATCGCTGCACATGTTCCGACGCTTCTGGTCTCTTATAGTCGCAAGGCTGAGGGCATGTGCCAGTATGTTTATGGAAACAAGGATTGGGTCGTCCCCTTGAAAGACTTCCGGCCTGATTGTGTCCTGAAGAAGGTGAGCACGCTTCTCGCTCATGTACATCAGACGCGCGCCTATTTGGCGAAGCGCATCCCGGAGATTCATGCCGATGCCTTCCGGCCCGCCAGGACATTGAAACAAATGTTCGGGGGAACACAACCGTGAATCAGGACGTTTTTCTTAAGCTTCTGTAGCGTTGTGGCAATAGTTTCTACATGATTGCCGGACAAAGGTTACTCTCATTGTTCCTTGGTGCTGGTGTTTGTGTTGGCTATGTGCTGGCCGGAGCTAACACCTCGGTGATCGTCTGGCTTTTCGTGTTAGTAATGGTCTATGTGCTGAGCGCAAGAATCCGAGTGGGGGGCAACCATGATATGCGACGACTTGCCGTATTTGCATATCTGTTTCTCTCGTTCTGGGGAACCGTGAATTGTCTTGATAATATGCGGAATTTCGGCACGCCGTTTGGTACGGGTGGTGACGATGCGAGCTATTTTACACAGGCAGAAGCTCTCGCAGTGCAATCTCATTGGGGTGACAGGACAGGGTTGTTTGATATCGTGTTGGCCGTTTGGGGTGGAGCGATCAGTACCCTATTCCGCAGGCCATTCGAGCTACTAGATCTCTTGCCGTTGAACTGGGCGACTGCTGCAGGGGTAGTCACAGCGAGTTATCTCCTTAGCATCAAGATTAATGGATACGGCATGCCTCTGTGGTTGCTCTCGCTGGCACTGCTCGGCAATTACAACTTTGTAACGTCAACGGTACACCTGTATCGCGAGCCTCTGCTCCTGCTTTTCCTCTTGTGCGGCTTTCTGGCATGGCATGAGCAGCGTGTCGTAAGAACTGTCATATGGATGGTTCCCGTTGCAGTCTTGCGCGGTGCCAACGTGTTGCTTGCCATGTCATATCTTGGAGCATCGTGGGGCTGCCGGACGATGAAATCGCGGTTGGCTATGTATTTCATCGTTGGTGCTGTCGCGGTCGTTGCAGCATGGGGTGCAGATACTATTGGTATGCACCTGTATCGATATTCACGACAGGCCTGGGCCTATGGGACGAATCCGTACACGTCCTTTGCGGACACAGTTGAAAGTCGTGGTGCGCATATTGCCGGCGAGATTCGAAGCGGGTCTATTGCTCAGAGTGTGATTCAGGATAGATCGACCCTGGCACGCGCCATCCGCCCACTGCCATATCTATTCTTCCCAATCCGATTCTGGCCTTTGGATGGACGACGCGACAGTGCATCTCCATTTGGCTACGATCGGACAGGCAATCAGTTCTTGCATTTCTACAATCTGTTTCAGTGGTTCTCTGTTCTGTCATGGGTGGTTGTGATTCCATTTCTTCTCATTGGCTGGATCCATACCACTTTCAATGGCACGAGCCATGCAACGGGGGCCTTGCTCTACTACATTTTATGTGTTGTGGCAGTCAGCTACATATCATTTCAATCACGTCACGCATTGGGCTTCCTCATCTTCAACCCGCTCTTTGCAGGTATCGGGTATTATCAGGTGCAATCGAGCAAGGGATGGAGGAGTGCCGCCTTGGTCATCGCGCCTGTGGTGCTGTGTGTGATTGTGGGCTTCAACGTGATGACATCGCTTGCGGAGTGAGCATATGAGGATACGGTCTAAAGAGAAAGCACCCGAAGAACGCATGCAGGGAACTCGTACTGCAGCTGCGGCTAAGGCGCAGCGTGTACTGGTCGTTGCATATGGCCATGCGAACAGGGCCAAGGCCTACACGCATCGCATCATAAGTATCATCAAGTCCCTTGACGAGGCCGGCCATGATGTCCTCTGCCTATGGTTCAGTCCATGGTACTCCTGCCTGTCGCGCGGACTACTGCATGACCTGCGAGACAAAGTGCGGGTCATCGTATGGCCGGTGCATCCCATCATGTATGAGAGGATATCGGGAACACTGAGCCGTCGAGTCTGCTCGCTCGTAATTCGTTATGTCTCACGACTCTGGCAGGCTGACTGTATCCATACTGAGACTGAACTGTGTGCATCGCTTGCCGCGCGCGCCAGGACCGGCCATCCTCTGGTGTGCGACTTCCATGGAGACATCATCGCCGAATACCGCATGAAGAAGGTTCCTGTCTGGGCACTCCGACAAGTGGATGCCGATGTGCGGAGTGCGATGCGTTCAGCGGATGCCATCGTGTGCGCCTCTCGGAATCTACGCGACAAGCTGGTGGCCGAACATGGATGCAGGAGACTTCACACCTGTGTTCTGCCGTGCAGCGTCCATTTGGATCGTTTTCGGAGCTGCCGGGAGCAGCGCGCAGGTACTCGCCAAGATTTGGGCGTAGCCAATCGGAAGGTACTCTGCTATTCCGGCGGGACAGCAGTATGGCAGTGCATAGGTGAGATGATCGATCTAATGTGTGCGCTGCATACAGTCGATTCAGGAGTATTCTTCTTGATCTTGACCCATGGCGACTTGTCTCCCTGGCAGCAGCAGCTTGATATGCTCAGAAGAGACGGCAGTCTGCTTGTGCTGAATCTTAAGCCTATTGAGGTTCCGCGGTTTCTCGCTGTGGCAGACGTCGGGCTATTACTCAGGAAGAATGATCCTGTGAACCTGGCGTCGAGTCCGACAAAGTGTGCGGAATACTTGGCAGCGGGTGTTCCGGTGCTTGACG
>Ga0334889_1005521_pt1 | contig 10410 bp, 9 predicted proteins | sample GraSluR1_MG_2_FD_207222 | JGI IMG/M metagenome (GOLD analysis project Ga0334889, IMG submission 207222) | Sludge microbial communities from methane-producing bioreactor in Wageningen University, Netherlands - Granular Sludge_8_08-R1 | ecosystem: Engineered > Bioreactor > Anaerobic > Unclassified ... | reverse complement strand
CAACAGCTTCATTCATCAATTTCATAACATGGAATTTATCAAACGTTATCGATGCATTAGGAAAACTATTCTCTATACCAGATATAAAAGCTGGCGACATATCGCAGCAGAAATTTTCAATATTTTCGCTAGATCCGTTATGCTGCTCTAGATCATCTTTAAACGATCCGATAGTTGAGGCATCTTTTCCTTCGCATACATGGATAACTCTCGACTCATCTAGATCTATAAATACTGAAACATATTTATGTCCTTTAGCTCTTGATGTCTCATCAACTCCGATTGATTTGACCATTGAAAAGTCCTCATTGGATCTAGCTTCTGCGACATAATGTTGCAGGACTCTCCATATCCGAGTATCATGTTCATCAATCATTTCAGCAATAGCAGTAACAGTCATGTATTGAGCCATAAGGACTATCAGAGAATCCATAAGCAAGGTGAAACCGCTACCTTTTCTTGCCCAGGGAACCTTTGACTGCTTCACTCCGCAGTCTTCACAGATCGTGCGAGGGACACGACAGTGGATATAGGTTTTAAACTGAAAGAAGTTCAAATGTCGCCAGGTTCTTTCGATAGTATCATGCACGCTGCAACCTGGATTGCCGCATTTCGCACAAGGAAATTTGCTGCCTGGTTCGAAGTCAACGTGTATATCAAGTTGCTTTCCTTCGGCACTGAAATCTATCGTCTTGATGTACCAAGGATCTTCAAGATTCAATGCTATCTTAAATAGGGCTTCCTGGGAGATTGACACGGCTAATTTTCTAGCATGAGTTGCTATAAAGACTTAACCAGCTACCCACAGAGAATAGCGAGGAGCCCAATAAACTTCTGCTATTAAATTTATTTTAGTCAGATCAGCGGGGACAAAAACTCCGGTAATTTCTATTTTCCCGGAGGGATTCTTCACAGCTCTAACCGGCACGGTTGTTGCCGAGTCTTTTCTGCAATTCAGACTACCGATTGTGCTGTCTCCGTCGCTGTTGAACCGCAGGGATTTGATCCTGATATCCGATTTAACGGGTTCAGGACGATCATAAAATATAGTAAAAAGAACCACGGCGGCTGTCACGAAAACGCCTATTGCTGCAACGGCCGCCACGAAGGTGCCGCTGCCAGAAACAGATCCTGCAGCGCCTGCACCCATTGCTGCAGCTCCTCCACCGACCGCGCCGTTAAACCCGTTGTGAGGAATCCTAGGCACCCTTCGGTTTTGAATATTGCCGCGATGCCTCAGCAATGGCTGCATTTCAACTTCTACATTTTCCGGATTGGGCTGACGCAAATTGACGCGGGCAGCCGCCCGTCTTCTCACCAGACCGGTGGTGCCGGTTCGGGCCAGATCTGGATCCATGCCGACCATGTTGCTATCATGTTGCTGAGCAAGACCTAATACATCATTGATAATGGTATCAACGTATGTGCAGTAATAATTGATCTTCCATTGATCTTCCTGACTCAGCCTGCTCCAAAGAGGATCTATTTCCGTTGGATAAAAGTACTGAATCCCCTTAGGCGAGTTTGTAGGATTGGTCGATTCAGCCAAGACGTACTGAAAATCGCCATGTGCCCAGATAGGCTCATCATAAGCAAGCTCCGATGGAGTTGCGGAATTGAGACTCATGGACGAGATCAAGTCCTTGTCAAATATGAAAGGCGGATTGTCTACATAGCCTTCTATCCTTGTTGAATCCAGTGCCTTTTCGAACTCGGCTATATAATCGATATAACCTGAAAAACCCTTCTTATAATCCATATATCCATCATCGTAGCCTGTGCCAATGAGAGCGTTTGCGTCGCCTTTCAGATTGATGGAGGAGATGCTCATTTCGCCCGCATTGGCACCATCGATATACAGTGTGATTTTTCCCGACAACAGTGTAATCGCAAAGTCAAACCATCGGTTTGCTCTAACCTCTTTTAAGGATATCAGCTCGCCGCTTGCTGCCTTGAACACCAGCCTGTAATTGTAGTCCTCTTGTCTTCTAAGTAAAACTGTATATCCATCAGTAGCGCTCCGGCTAGTGTAGATCACCATCTCGTCGTTTGAGGTAAACAGCGGATATACCTTGCCCAGGACTGTAAACTCATCATAATTTTTACTCACTTTGTTTTTTAGTTGGGCGCATCCCATGCCGGAGAAGCTTGAGCAGGCCACCAAGTTAACAACCCAGGTGCCTTCGCCAACCAGAGAAATGGCCAGCTTATTTTTGCTTTTATCAATCGGCTGATTATCTGAAAACACAAGCCATGCTACGCAGGAATCTCCGCCTGCAAGCTCATTGAGATTATCCGACAGAATTTGTTCGTCTGCCAAAATCTCTGAAAACACTCTTATTGTACAGATGTAACCCGATATTCCTCTCCCGATGCAGAGAGGGTCCTGCGATCTTGCCGAGACGCCAATTTTGTCGGTCTCAAAAATCTTGTAACCCTGTAAAAAAAGCGATATCTTGCTACCGTTATAGGTGACTGTACTTTCCAAGTTTCTCCTAATTTTTTATTATTCATAACATATTCAACATTAAATTTTTAATCCTAGACCCTTAAGCACATGAAGTAGTCCGCCTTTCGGCACAGGCAAATTAAAATATATCATAATGTATTCAAATGTTTCTCCGAGTGCCTGCATTTTTACTTGATCGATCATCTCGCCCATTGTTCTTGGATTTGAGCCGTCTTTTGCTGGTGGATTGTCCATTTCCCAGAAGAGAATTGCAGCCCATACTGAAAAGACAAGTTGGATAAATCTCTCAATAGTGTTTTTATCCCGTAATTGATAATCTTTGAATCCCAATTTTTGATTTATTTCTCGGTGGGCTGTTTCGATATCCCACCTATCCTCATAGATAGATATGACTTCTTTCGGAGAAAGGGATTTATCGGTGCTTATGATATACTTTGTTACTCCGTCTCTTTTTCTTTTGGAGATAACAAGTTTGACCTCTCCGATGCGATCAATTATGACATTCTTTTCAAATGTGTAATAGGTCTTTTTCTTTCCTCGGACATTGATAATTGTCTTGGTAAAATGCTTTTCATCAATTTGGTTTGCCATTTCCCTAACTTGGAAATTCATGATGTTATTTATCCCAACTTTTCTATCGGATTTGATTTGGCAAACTACGCTGTGCCCTAAATTTATGCATTTATTAATTAATTCTTCGGATGACCACCAGCTATCGAAAACTATACAGAGGTTCATTCCTTTTGGGACCTTCAATGGTTCAATTATCTCATCAAAGGCAATTTCCAGCTTTGTCTTGAAATTCACACATTCGTCGCTATTCTTGAAGTACATCTTAGCTTTATGGGGGATGAATAATCCCTTTGACTGGATAACAGATGTAACAAAATTGTTACCCCAAATGTAGGATTCTTTACTATGATCGTAAAATCTACCTACACCATCCGTTTGGATTCCATTCTTTTCTTTATATGTGTCATCAATTATTAATAGTATTTTATCATTACTTTTTAAACATAATTTATCGATGAAAAGATCTACTTTGCGCTGCGCAACCTCATTCTCATCCCAATTAGCATCGCTTAAAAACCAATTATACGAAGAACGTGATTTTTTACCTTTACTGCAATCCGCCATAGTATCACATAGGTTGGCAACGGTCTTGGATTTATCACATACGCTCAGCGCCCCGCATAGGTCGCGAAATGAGCAATAGCTCGGTTTGGTAAAGAGGTCCTCAAAATTATTCAAGAACGGCTCTAATTGTAATGGTGCCTTTACTATTTTGATCATTCTACTCCCATGCGAGTAAAATCAATCCAAGTATAAAAACTTTAAATTTTAAGATCACGTTTAAGATTTAAAATAATCAGTGTATATTATAAATAAAGCGAAAAGTTGGAAAGTACAGTAGGTGAGCGCAATAAAATAAAAGTTTCCGGATAGGAGCGTTACTATATCTTCAGGCACAATAAAATTGCAGAATCCCGGTGCATTCAGAAATATCTGACCATTGTCAACTCCAAGTTCAAATTTTCCCTGCTGTCCATATAGGATTGACCTAGGCTCTTTGCTTTTAAGATAGAAGAATACCTCAACTGAAAAATTATTTTCTCCATTGAAGAACAGGCTCGGAATCGCGTTATGCTGCATATAACTACTGCTCGTGGTCTTTAAAGCATTCATGGAATTACGGTTTACATTATAGTCCGGCATTGTGGTTTCCTCCCTGTTCATTTTATCCTGCTGTATATCGATTTCAGTTTTTCAGCTTCAATCAAGATAGCTGGATCCGTTTCGGCCTCATTCGCCGGAATCTGACATGAATTCTGGATCGTGTTGTCGCCTACAACAAAGCCATTACAGATGAATGGACCGCCGCCTTCAACATCCAGATTGTAGACAGTGCGCCCGTATGGCTCCGGATAACATTGATCTATGGCGGAGTAATTGCCATCTTCCATAAGCAGCTCATCGCCGATACTCAGGCTAATAATAGGTTTCATTCCCTCCCTTGTCATAAAGGGATGCTTTTCGGTAGCACTTATTTCATTCCCTTTTTCCATTATAATTCGCAGGATCTCTTTTTCCATACCGGTCCAGACATTTGTCACGCTCAGTGACTTGCCCCCCAAACCCATAACCCTGTCTCCAATGGCAATAGCTCGAATTGTTTTCGTGCTGCCATCAACCATCCTAACAAGGCTGTCTTCAGCCAAACATCCCCACTGAAGTTTTATGCATGATATATGCTTGTAATGGGGATTCGGGGGCTTCTCAAGGCTGGATACAAGAATCTGAAACAGTTTTGGGATATCATCGCCCGGTCCTAGCGCGTAAAAAAATAAATGTAATCCATATTTGTAACTCCTGGTGCCAGCAATGACGCTTTCTGGAATTTGATTATCCCAGTCTTCATCGATATTCCATTCGAAATGTGTATCGTCTATCCTGCTTATTGCATTCTCCGGGATAGGCGGCGAATACAAGATAGAGCCTTTATCAGTATGATTCAGCACAACAAGCGTCTTCTTCATTTCGCCTCCCATGAATTTAACGCCATCATTTAGTGTCACTTTTCCGCGATTCTCAAGATAGACACTCTGATTTTGCTCTATACGGTGCTCGGGATAGCTATAATCAAGATTTGGTGCACTCCGGCCATAGGCCACTAGAATGTCTTCATCTGGAATTGATGCCTTATGTCTCGGGTCTACGACCTCAATATCCTTGACTACCTCGTCCAGCGTTGATTTGAGTGAATCTCTGGTATCATAGCTGATGGCTGAAAAGAGAACATCTTTTCTTTCTGGTATCCATGTAGTATTGATTATAATCGTTAGCTCATCCTTCTGGCCGCCTAGAGGGTCGATGTCAATTGTAGTCTTATCTATGAAGTTATAATTGCTTTCAAAGCTGAAAGACTCATTATTGTCAATGAGCTCATCATTTCTAAAGACATAAAGGATTTGATATATCTTATCTGCCTTTCCAACCAGGTTCGCGTAGCCACAGGAATAAAGCTGCCTATCGGTTTTTTTGTAAGAAACATCAAGCACTTCTGTATAGTCTCTAAATCCCTGCTGGTCGGATTCGGCTGTTACCGCCTTGTTTGCTGCATGATCCTGCCTGGTCTTCTGCGCAAGCAAATAATGACGGGGAAATTCCTTCTTAAAGTAGTCTTCGCCACCGAACATCTCGCTAATGCAACGGTAGTGATCTTCGTTTGCGAAATTCAGGAAAACTGTTCCTCGTCGTTCTGAACGGTCGGAGACTATTCTGTTAATAGCTCTTGAATGACTTTTAATATCATATGCCATATAATATCTCTCTCATCTGATATCCTCTAATCCATTTTTGCTGTTGTCACTGATTCTTTGGATCCCTCATGCCCAGAGACAAGAGCCACTCACTGATAACCTCGATCTGCTCGATGTGACGAAGAGCGATGAGATCACTATGCTTCGATGAAACCGACTTCAGCAATGCATTGTGTGTCTATCTCGTGTCAATGACTTAGATCAAATTTAAACTTAGAGATCTTCTGACATCTAGCCTTATCCTCTGGGCAGGGAGTGTTTGACTCACTGCAGCGATACAAAAATAAAGGCCTAGATAGGGCCTATGCAAGCGTTTTCATTTGCAGGGCTACTCAATCCCTCCATCCAGCATCAAAGATTTTTTACAACCGTCATTGTTTATCACTTCATAATATATAAAACTTTTTGCAAGTGTTTAACTTCTGTAGAGTCCCGAAATTATTTTGCTTGCCATTCAAGCCTGGACGGCTGGTTCAGGATATAAGGCAGTGTACCGAATCTTCTGCAAATTGGCTGGCTCTGATATACCTCAAGTCAATTCGCATCCATGGTCCTCGGCTGCTTTGGCTACTTCCTGCTTAAGCCACTCTCCGAACTCTCCTCGCGCTTTGCGATAATGCCTTGGAGGCAGGAAAGGAGTTGCACTCTCCTCACGAGTACGCCTCCAGCGTTCTCTGCTCTCCGGCCATCCTCGCCTCTGCCTTCCCCCGGCCCTTTGCCCCAGCTGGCCTTGAGCGGGAAGAGTATTTAAGCCGGCAAGCTAAATAGATCCATGGGCAAATTATGAGCACATCCAAGACCATCGAATGCATCTATGAACGTGGCGTCCTAAAGCCGCTCCACGAGGTAGATTTTAAGGAGGGAGAGAGGCTGAAGCTCACGATAAAGAGATTCAATATCTCCGATTTTCTCGGGGCATTTGGCGAAGGCTCTGTAGAAGAGTTTGAAGAGTTTGAAGAAGAGGCCCAGATGTGATCTTTCTAGATACAAATGTGCTATACAGCGTTTTAGGACGAAATCAGGGCTAATCCCCGCCTTTTCAAAGGCGGGATACAGCCCGTACTTATAGACCAAAAGACTCATTAGCCGGCACAGCATATTAATATCATAATGGCTAAAGTGTTTCGGTATAGACTCAGACCGACAAAAGCTCAAGTTACAAAACTTAATGAGCAGCTAGAGCTTTGCCGATGGGTCTACAACGAAACGCTGGCTATGCGAAAGAATGCATTCGAGCAAGAAGGCAGATCAGTAAGCTACTTTGAATCCAAGAGAATGCTTCCAATTTGGAAAGAGTCTAAGCCGGAACTGAGATCTGTTTATTCTCAGGTTCTGCAAGACGTTGTTCTCAGAGTTAATCTGGCTTTCAAGGCATTCTTTCGCAGAGTTCAATCAGGCGAAAAGCCTGGCTATCCTCGTTTTAAGGGAAAGAACAGATACGATAGCATCAGTTATCCTCAAAGTGGTTTTTCCATAGACGGTGATAAACTCTGGTTATCCAAGATAGGAGATATCAAATTCAAGTTGCATAGGCCTATCGAAGGATTTGTTAAAAGGTTAACCATTCATCGATCTGCTACCAATAAATGGTATGTCTCTTTCCTGGTCGAAGAGTCGATTGATCATGTTATTGAACCTTCTGATAAGGTAGTTGGGATTGACGTGGGGATTACAAACTTCGCTGTATTGTCTAATGGCGAGTTCATAGAAAATCCTCGGTTCCTCTTAGCAGATGAAGGAATGCTCAAGAAAGCCCAAAGCAAACGCGATAAGCTGCCCAAAGGTTCTCAAGAGAGAAATAAAGCAAATAAATCAGTCAACCATCTCTATGAACGGATTGCTAACAGGCGAGAGGATTTTGCTCAGCAACTCAGTCACATGCTTGTAACCTCTTATGGCATAATATGTTTTGAAGACTTGAATATAAAAAACATGACTCAAAATCACAACCTGGCAAAAAGCATTCTGGATGCATCATGGAACAAGCTTGTACAATACACTTCATACAAAGCGGTAGAGGCTGGTAGGAAGGTTGTACTTGTCAATCCATTGAATACATCTCAGATGTGCTCTTGCTGTGGTCAAACAGTCAAAAAGGATCTATCCGTCAGAGTCCATAGTTGTCCCTATTGTGGATTGTCGATGGACAGAGATCTTAATGCAGCTAAGAACATTCTCAGACTGGGGCTACAGTCTGTGGCGAAAGCCTAGATGCCCGCCAATTCATTGGCGGGAGTGGTCACTGCAAACGAAATTCAGCAAATCCGCTCAAGAGATAATTTTGATGCCATCCGATCTGGCGACATCATCAACGGTTTTGAGCGAACTAGTCTTCGTATCCCTTCGCAAGCTCAGCAAAGAACGATATGGGACCAAGAACTACTCCGAATTTCGCAAGGCCATTGTTCAAAGAGGTTATGGTCCCTTTAAGGAGGATTTGGATCTATTGTTCAGGCTTATTGAAGAGCGGGAGGTCTCAATTCTTCCTATTAATGATGACCTGAATGAGTGGAAGGGTATCATGATCAGATACAATTTATTGCCCAATGATGCATTGATCGCTTCCACCTGTCTTAAGCATGAGATCTCCAAGATTGCCACATTTGATAGTGACTTCTCAAGAGTTGATTGGCTGAAGATAATCGGTAAGAAGCAATGACATCTGTATTCTTCCTGATCGAAAGATGACTGTAGCCAAAAGCTCTGCTCGAACTCCAGGACCCAGTTCTAGAGCTTGAAAGCAGAGGTCATTCAAAAACTGCTAATACTCTTGAGAGTTTCCTGTTCTGCCTATGGAAATGCAGGTCATTTCACAATTCTCACGGCCTGGAGGAAAGGAGTTACACTCTCCTCACGAGTACGCCTCCAGAGTCCTCTGCTCTCCGGCCATCCTCGCCTTTGCCTTCCCCTGGCCCTTTGCCTCAGCCGGCTCATTGTAGATGCAGAACACCCGGTCGGCCAATTCGGTCATCTTCTCTAGATGGGGATCCAGCGCAGGCGCATAGAGAAGAATGGTTGCCTCTCTGGAGGTCTGCTTGAGGGCCTGGGCCAGGTAGCCCACCATCCCCTGAGAGTCCTCGTAGAGTAAGGGGTCGTGCTCCACGATCAGAAAGCTGTGGTGGTTCTCCTCCAGTATGGTCATGAGCTGGAAGGAGGTAAAGGCTCGGCGCACGTCCAGCTCGGAGATATCCCGGTTCAGCCGGCTGAGGATGCGGGAGTAGTTGCCGCTGATGAAGAGGATCTTATAGCGCTGCAATTCAGGGTGGCTGTTGATGGCTCCGGCCATCAGCTCCACCGGGGCGACCAGGACGTTGAAGGCCTCGGGGAGGAGGGAGACGGCCGGGCAGAGTTCGATCTCCATGATGGAGAACAGGGTGCTTTGGGGATATCAGGGCGAGGCAAGGGGGCGGGGCGAAAGTGTCAATTGATAAGATCAACTTGGCAAATGGGAAAAATACATTAAGATTGAAAACTAACCTAGATACAGTAAATAATTATAATTGGTGGTGGATAAATAAAAGCTAAGACAGTGGCAGCCCTCATGATTGTGCCAGTAGCAGTGCTTATGCTGGTAACATCAGTTGAAGCAAAGACTTATGATAATTTTGCCGGTCACTCTGCGGTTCAATATTACCAAAGCGATATGGATTATCCACTTAGCGAATACATCGAACGAGTTGAATATGACACTGATTATGGCGCTAATGGACCTGGCGTTCGCTTGTATCTCACTGAAAATGGCAAAGATATGATAAATTCGGAAAGTGGGAGCGAATATCTTAGCATTATCACAGATTATGTCACAGGCCGCCAAGAATGGCGATCAGATAGATCGTACGTCTCGATAGCTACAGAAATTGCAGAACACTGTTTATTCAATAGAGTCAGTCCAACGCATATCGAGTACTTCTATAGTGATTTGAAGTCATGGGAAAAACCAGTGTATGGTAGATAGACAAGCAGTAGGAAATAGCAGCTCTAGTCGATAAGATCAGAAAAGACCAGTATGGTCGTTGGGCGATCGTAGCTTATATTAGCGATGATGGCATGCAGGCAGAAACTCAACAAGATACTTATGGATGTCGGCCATGCCGAGATACAGGACTTCAAAATGATCTTCTTTGATCTTCATGAGGCATAGTCCGGCAGTATGCCCTGCTTTGGCAGCGGGTCGCCGATGGAGACAACCTTTTTAATATTGGCCCTTCCCATTTCCCTCGTGATGGACCACTTTGACTAGAACGAAAGCCGATTCGAAGCTAAAGTGCTTTTATTTCAGAATTAAGGGCAGGCATGGAGGCAAAGTTGCCATCGTTGCTCTGGCCAGAAAGGTCATTAGTATCCTCCATCACCTGATTGTTAATCGCGAGATGTCTGAGGATGAGGCTACGAACAAATCCAAGCCTAATAAGCCTGGAAGATCTTTCTCATCGCCTGAACCGATTATCGCAGACGCAATTCAGATTCACGTCAGAGCTGGATATGTGGTCCAAAGAAGATCCGAGCGAGAAGTAGGATGGATCGCAGCATCCTCCTTCTTCGAATTGCTTTCATGGTAAAGAATTTGATTGCTCTTCCAAGTAGGTAAGATTTACGACTAAGGCAATCTATTCTTTATGT
>Ga0334889_1005503_pt1 | contig 10439 bp, 17 predicted proteins | sample GraSluR1_MG_2_FD_207222 | JGI IMG/M metagenome (GOLD analysis project Ga0334889, IMG submission 207222) | Sludge microbial communities from methane-producing bioreactor in Wageningen University, Netherlands - Granular Sludge_8_08-R1 | ecosystem: Engineered > Bioreactor > Anaerobic > Unclassified... | reverse complement strand
CTTTCATGAAATCATCTGTAAAGCCCACAGATACATTGGAACTCTCCCACCTCTTATGGTCTGTCTTTGCCGTTATGAATTCAAAGATGTCCGGGTGGTCACAATTCATTGCGATTAAATTTGCGGCCCTACGACTTCCACCCTGTTTGATGGTCTTAGAATATCCCTCAGTTGCATCTATGAAACTACAAGGGCCGGATGTTCCATCTGGGGCTCCCTGTACGGGAGCGTTCTTGGGTCGAAGAATCGAAAAGTTACTCCCTACTCCCCCACCTTTGGCGAATATCTTAACCGTGTCAGCTTGCCGTTTCATAATCCCATCAAGAGAATCTTCAAGGATAGGGACATAAAAACAATTCCCTACCATGTTGTTTCCGGTTCCCCCCACATTGGAGAGGATTCGCCCGGCTGGAATCATATACTTATTGATTAGTAAATTAAAAAAGAGTTCTTGAAGAAGTGCATTACCTCGGGATGCATGTTGAGATATTCGAGTGAATACTTCATTGAGTGTGGTTTCTTTAGTTCCATCGGGTTTAATTTGTGCGTAGCGGTCATGAAGAATTTTGTCTTGATACGCTGTCTCTGCCATAAGTTGAACCTCTCAAAGTTAAAATTGAAAGCCCGGAAATCTCGACATAGGACTTATCTATATCAAAATTTCCGGGCTTCGTCAAGGATTAGTTGTTGTGAATGTGGTGTACTGCGCTGGCTTCTTTTGCGGCGATGCGTTCCAGTCTTCGTGTTTCCTTGGCTTTCTTCTTTTGGTTGAGTGCCTTTATCTCCCGACGCTCACGAACATCGTAAGGGAGAGTGAGGTTACGCAAGTCTTCAATGGCCTTCTCGCTCATGTCGCCATCAGTGAAGTTGAGGTTTGCCGCCGTGAAGACAGCACTGATAAGAGGGTTGTGGAGGTTCTGAACCTGTGGGAACATGTTGCGAGTAGAAGTATTGAGGTTCAGCAACCATGACCGGGGGTTCAAATTGTCAGCGGCATCCATAAGGGAGTCATTCAGGTTATCAATAAAAATGCGGGACTCCTCGCGGAGGAGTGACTGTCTGAACTGGTGCAACCAATGAGGCAGGTTGTAGGGACAGTTACTTACGTTGAGGGAAATCAATGCCCACTCAACCAGTTCCCGAGGTGTGGAATTTGTACCGGAGGAGATGATGATGGGGTTAAGCACAAGACGTTCCGTGGAGTCTTCCCGACCCTTATGGGAACTGAACTGTTCACTGGGGGAGCAGAAGGAAAAGCCAACATTGACACTGGATTCTCCGGGGCCGTGGTGGTGTTCCTGATATGCGGCGGTAATGTGAGCGCGGTGGAATTGGACAACCCTCTTGTTTCCCTCATTGTCCTTATAAGTGTACTTTGGAATTGAGGCTTCGAAGTGGATAAATCGCACGGGGTTCTCTTCAATATTCATTTTTTGATTCCTTTCGTTGAAATCTTCCATTACTATTGTTGACACATATGTAATTACGCTATACCTAATTTATACTTCAATTCATTCACAATTTGTGAAACCCCTGTATGATTACCCTGTACAGGAGTAAAGGGTTCCCCTACATCCAAAAGAAGTTGGGATACCACATTGTCAATGTCCCGAGCCTCAAGTTCCGTCTGTAAACGACCAGCCGGATTATAATGTTTCTCTCGGCATAGGAGAAAATTCATCGGTCTTAATTTATCATTCTCGGCCAGCACAAACTGTCTAAATTCAGGGCTGATGTCTTTACCGTAAATTAGAGATAACAGTAGGGGTGAATCCGTTATGATGACATCTACCTTATTCAATAGTCTGTGAATACGGTGGTACTGCTTGGCGAAAATGTAGACTTGGTTCGCCAACACAGGCAGGGAACCTTCCCAAACTTTCTCCTTGGCAAACTCCGGGGCCATTTCACAATTTACCCCGGCCCACTTCAACTCGGCAAAGACTTGAGCCATAGTGGTACTCTTACCACATCCCGGCCCTCCATACAAATTTACCACCAGTGTACCCATATTTATCCTTTCCAGTCTGAGAAAATTGGCGACCCGGACGGGATTTGAACCCGTAACTTGTTGGTAGACAGCCAACTGCTCTAAGCCAATTGAACTACCGGGTCGCGAGAACTGAATTGAATATACTACATAGGCTGAGAATTGTCAAGACCTATTCAAATTGGCAGAGCGTGAAGGGTTCGAACCTTCAATTACCGGATTTGGAGTCCAGCGGCTTACCAATTAAACCGAACGCTCTACAATACTGGCAGAGGGAGGGGGAGTCGAACCCCCACAGGCTTTCACCCGGCACCTTTCCGGGGTGCTGACATACCAAATTAGTCAATCCCTCTATATCAAATTGCTGGAAGTGGGGGAGAGATTCGAACTCTCACAGGCTTGCGCCTGTCTGTTTTCAGGACAGATGCTTTAACCAACTCAGCCACCCCACCTCTATTTCGTTTTCTTCTCTTTCTTCGTAGGGACAACTTCAATTTTCTCTGGAATCAGGAGTGTCCTACGAAAAATAGGCTCCTCCCAATTTTCACATCGCTTCCAGTCTGGGTGTTGTTCAGCCAAAGCTTTCCAAGCATCCTTTTCCAAGCGGTCACTGGCTTGAGCCGTGGAGGAGAACATAACAGACACCCGCTCGGAAATACTCAGGCATCCAGAAAATTCTGAGTATCGTTCAAACACTCCGAAGTAATTTGCCATTTCATCCCTTCGATTGTAATTTATGGCGGTGGAAGTAGGAATCGAACCTACAAGAGTTTCCTCGGGGGATTAGCAATCCCCTTCCTTACCATTCGGGCATTCCACCGAAATATCTTCAGGAATATAATGGATTGAATCTGGATTGTCAATGGGGGTTAATTCCTCTATATCAATTTCTTCTGCTTCCCCCACCACATACTGAGATTCATCCAGTATAATTTCCTCTGTAAATTGTTCCTGCATTCGTTGGGCTATTCGACGTAGGCGGCTGATGTGGTACTTGTTCTGTGCCGGGAGTCGGTTGGCTACCTCTACGAGGAAGGACGTAAATTTCTCTGACACAGCGATGTTAATCACTTTCATTGTTTTCTCCCTTCAGGTATAGAGAACACCCACCCAGATACTATTCAATACCGGGGTGGGTGTTAAGACTTAGAACGATGCCTTGATGCTTCCCCAAGTGGTCGAGGTTAAAGACTGAAACTCAAAATCCACATAGACTTTGATGCGGAAATTCCTATAGCGTGTTTCCCCCGAACCCAATCCAAAATAGGTCCAACCACTTCCTCCATTGTAGAAGCTTTGGTCTTCCTGCGGGTATTGCCCATTGCATACTCTTGGGCGTACATGCTGAAGGTAATTTGGTGATGAGTTGATTACGATTATCCAGAAGGATTCAACATCATCGGGAATAGTCCACGGAGAACCGAAGATAACATCCACTACACCCTGAGTCGGCATAATTGAATTACCTCGTATTATGTTGGTGCAACCCCCTCCGTAGCTGTATCCTATGGGTTCACCACTGGGACCACCCTCAAACATGAGAATTTCCACTGGGGTATCCCCCTCATCCCAGTATTTTATATTGATTTGAATACCATAGACTTGGGTAATAGGCTCAAAGTCAACTCGGTCATACCGAGTCCCTAAGTCTATGATTCCCGATGGATTCCAATCGGGACTGTAGTCACCTACAATGTAAGTGATGTTGTCGTACCCGAAGCTGATTGAGGCCAGTACCGGAACCGCAAGAACCATTAGCAAATTTCTCATTTCACTACCTCCTTGTTATTGCCCACTATTAGGCTAACTGAAATATAACACAGTCAAACTAAATTGTCAAGTCCCCAGAGAAAAATGGTCGGGTGAAGTGGATTCGAACCACCACAAGCTGCGCTCCAAACGCAGGGCTCTATCATTAAGCTACCACCCGACATAAACCTTATTCCTCGTTCTCTTCTGCTTTATCAGCTTCACGCTTCCGGTCATCCAAAACTTCCCTGATGTCCAGTAGAAGACGATTGGAAGTCTGGAAATCCATCGAAGCTTTGCCGTGCCTCTTAATGATGTCGAAGAAAATTCCTATCTCCGCATCGTGGTACTTCAGTTTCAGGGCGGGGCGATTGTCCGGGGTTAGAACAATGGCACCCTCTTTGTCCTTCTTGATGTTCACATGCTCAAGCTCGTGGTCAAGAATGGAAATTTTCGTTGCGGTATCCAAGTCTTCATCGTCACTGTACCAACTGTGTTCGTCAATCTCCATGATGAGGTCGCCCGAACCCAGCTTCATTTCCCTCTGATTGGCCTTCCTAATGGTCGCCACGCAGGGCTGACCGTGAAGCTTCAGAGCATGGTCGCGTATCTTCTCTCCGGTTTTGGTAACTTCAGACACAAGGAATGCCGTGACCTTTACTTCCGCTTCATGAAGTTCGAGGTGATATTTCTCCATCACATCGTAAATTTGAGCATGAAGCACTTCATTCGCAATTTCTTTGCACTTCGGCATCAGAGACCTCCTTCGTTTGTTTAAGAACAAGTTCACTACCAACATCAGACACGAGTGAAATTTTGCACTCCCCCAATGGATATGTAATTTTCATGTCTCCCCTTTCCTTCTTCAGGCTTGATTATAACAGGCCGTAGGCTCTAAGCACTCCCGGCAGAAATATACAGCTACAGCGATACAGTCATGCGGCCAGAAACCACCTTCACCCTCATTTGGATGCAACGAGCAACAAAATTGTTTCATCAATGGGTCCGCTTCTATTCCTTCGTGGGCGACAAACGCAATACGCGCTACGCCTTTACAACGGCAACACTCCACGGTTTCCTCGAATTCTTCTTGCCATGTTCTGTCTAATCCCTCAGTACCCAGTGTTACTATCATAGTTCAATCCCTTTCCAGTTTGGGTTTAAGTTTCACCACGTTAGTCTTTGCCCTCTCGGGCTTGCACCGTATCATAATGCAATTGTTCATGGGTGTCAAGGGGCAAAATTTCGTAAGAAATTCATATAGAAATATCTTACAAAAAATAAAGTATCGTATTGTTAATCAATTACATAATGATTTGGCTTTTGTTGAGGGTCTTGTGTAGTTTTTTATGACACTTCTTGCATAGGGTGAGACCGTTTGATACATCCCATAAGGCTTCACATTGAATAGCTTCTTCAAGGGTGGTGATGTGATTTTCTTTTATAATTTTAGAAAAGCGGGTAATGTGGTGGACTATCAATTTAACGCCATTAACTTGACAGTGAACACATGTGAAGTTATCTCTCTGGCAGATAGTATGTCGCCAAACTTTATATCGGGTACACATTCTAACTGCTTTAGTAAGCGGTGTAATTCCACCTTTCCAATTGGGATGATTCTCACCCGAGTGTCGTTCTTTATTATAACAACCACAAGATTTAGTATTTCCCTTTTGTAAATTACCGGACAATACATCCACAATATTGCCACAGTCACATAAACATCTCCATAACACCTCTCTGTTTTGTCGTCCTACATCTTCAAGTACCGTAAGCAATCCAAATTTCTGTCCTACTAAATCTTTTTTATTCATTTCAGTTATTCGGTCTCGCATATAACAACCACACGATTGGGTATTTCCACTTCGTAAACTGACGGATGATACATCAACCGCATTGCCACAATCACATAAACATCTCCAAATTACTTTCTTACCCTTGGTTCTTCCGACATCCTCAAGTACTGTAAGTCGCCCAAATTTCTGTCCAACTAAATTTAGATAGCTTCGTTGAGATGTTATCGCCCTTCGTAAACATCCACAGGATTGAGTTGCACCATTTTGTAAATGTCCCGTCGTAACATTTGTCGTATTACCACATTCACATAAGCATTTCCAAACTACACTACCCTGTTTGGTTCTCCCCACATCTTCAAGCACGATTAACCCACCAAATTTTTGTCCTGTCAAATTTATTTTGTACCAACAGCCACAGGATTGTGTTTCTCCATTGCGTAAACAATTTGACCTAACTGATACAATATTGCCACATTCGCATAAACATTTCCATAACACCCCACCACCCCTACGACCTACATCTTCGAGAACAGTAAGCCTACCGAACTTTTGTCCAGCTAAATCAATTCGTTTTCCCATAGATATATTCCTCTCAATGTAATTGAATGGTATATATCTATATCAAAATTGGAGCGGGATATTAGAAAATCTTCCAATTCAAGCAAAACAATCCGTGAACTAATAGGTGCCAACCATCGAGGTATCTGTCCATACGAATCAAGAGCAGATGTCGTGTTCCTGATTCTCTGGGCATGATATACAAATTCAAAATGCCAATCCCGTACATGTTCTTACGGATAGTCAGTTCCAGTAAATTGAAATGCATGATAGTTCCTCTCTATTTGAAATGGAGTTCGGGGCGGGACTCGAACCCGCCTATAGTGGATTTGCAGTCCACCTCCTCGCCAATCGGACACCCGAACTTAAAATTTGGTCTAATCTTCAATCATCATTTGGCTTACCGCCTTTCAATCCACTCACCTCAAGAGGCGAGAAAAACGCTTACCGCCACAAATTGTATGTAATATTTGTTGCACAATGTCAAGCCCTACTCTTCATGTTCAATGGAGAAGAATTCCTGCAATGCGGTTAAATCATTGTAGGTTAATTTGTTAGAATAGGATTCCAGTACTTGATAGTCCGGGGCGTACACAATTTGGTAATCAACTTCGTCAGCCGCCAACAGGAAGGCGAGAAAGGCCGGAGTAATTTCTATATCAATTTCCTCATACACATATAGCATATCTTCACTTCTCTGTACGTCTGCAAAAGGAAGAACCACCTGAGTAATTCCTGAATTGGTGTAAATGTTTAGTTCTACCGCCTGAAGAAATTTCCACTCTGTTCCCATGTAGGATACCAAGATGTGCGGGGGGTTAAGGTTTGACCTACGGAATCCCACACTCCACCGACCCGTGATGGATGGGTTGGAGAATGTAATGTCATAGCATTGTTCCTGAGTAGCGGCATTACCGGAGTTGAAGAATTGAATGTCAGACCCACTCACAGTTCCGACCAGCAATAGAAGTATCAATAGTAATTTCATTTCAGTTCCTTTCGTGCTTCTTGTAAAGCTTTGATTAAATTGTCCACCTTTTCCGGGGAAAGTATCACAGAGTCTCCAAAGAATCTTCCCTTGAAGATGAATCGAAGTCCCCACTTGAGTCTAAATTTCCATGAGTACCCAGTCATATTGAAGTACTTCCATATACTGAAAGACAATTCATTTTCATCCGACCATCGGGATATTAGGATACCCTCTCCACCACATTCGCATAACACGAAATGTTTAATTTGTTCGGATTCCATATCTTAACCTCCCGTTACTATTCTGTAAATTACGATTCCAGTTCCCACAGCAAAACAAACACTTCCAAGCATGTAGAAGATGTAGGGTAACAGTTCCTTTATCATCGGTATACCTCCCTTTGTATTGAAACCGCATTGCAACTTATCGGTGTAATTTGCAATGTAACATCTCGCACGAAACCATCATGTTTGCACAAACCATCTCCCGCAAAAACGTGCATCCCTTCGGGTTGGTCGTCTAAATGGTACAAAGTATTAATACCATCATCGGCCAAAATTTCAACTTGGGTTCCGGTAAACTCATGTACTACTCCGGTATTAGTGTCTTTGATTTTCATTTCTGTTCTCCTTTGTATTCCCATAGAACTTCACAATCATCCATTAACTCATCGAACTCTTGCTGTGTCAATGCTTCTGTCGTAAACGTGTGGCCCAATGTACGACGAACCTTAAATTTCTGTAGTAGGACATTGTTGGATAAACCTACAATAGGTTTAATGTTTTCCAAATTAAATGCCTGAATCCATTGAGATAGATACATTGTAAAACGATAACTGAAAACAGCCAGTTGTAATTTAGGAAATTGCCGGATGATGAATCCATACATGCGTCGTTTTACCACTCCCTTATCTACCTTTAGAGTTTCAGTTCGACTTGGTTCCTCTGGGGGTAATCCGGCTTGTTGTAAGATTGCACTTAATGTTTTTCGAAAGATTGGACCGTGGTCTTTCTGTTCCCCACTATCCCGAGGTGGGGAGTAATTTGTTTCAACATTGTTTTCTATCAGACTGATATGTACCATTTCATGAAGTAGTGTGGATAATACTTGTGTTTCGGTTTGGAAATAACGTTTAGAGAAAACCAATTCACTAATGTGATATGTTTCGGGTTGTCCTTTTAATCCTCTTATTACAACTTTAGCTAAAGCTTCACTGAGATTAGCAACTCGGATTGGATAATCCTGTAAGGAATCGTCAAAATACTTGTAATTAAACTCCATGTATTTGCGTTTGAGGTAGGGTACGTTGATAAACTCTTTGGATTCATTCATGTCAGAGTCCTTTTCTGTTGATGATGTACCCTACCCGAAAAACTGGTGGAGGTGGAGGGAATCGAACCCTCTTCCAGAACCATTGCCCTTGCGGGATTTAATGGCCTGTCGAACCCAGCACACCCCCACCGCATCTTATGACTGTCCCTTACTCTTCTACTACTTCATTATCTATATCATGAAGAGGTATTGGATTTAGTCATGTGAGATTGAAAATGCCACAACCGCATCGGGGTTAAATTTGAGCGTCTGTTCATCCACTCGGAAACAGAGCCATCCCATGATGTAATCTTCTTCCTGAACAATTTTCTCTCCCGGAATTAGTCTTACATCCCCATTCATCATCGTTACTTGAAGTTTCATCTTCTGTTCTTTCAATTTAAGTAAATGTAATCTGAACTCATAATTGCACGAGTTCTACGGTAAATTCCATCTCCATCGGCACTACCCCCACCATTGGTATTTCCCTCAATCGTATTCACGGAACCGTCCTTGGGGCTGATTGCCAAGCCTACATGCTTGTATCCTGTGGTTCCACCCTTCAAGGCAAATATAGTCACAGGCATAAGGTTTGTCAAGTCTCGACCCTCGATGTACCGACCCTTGGCTTTGGCATCTCGAATCATCCCTGAAGCACTAATCGAGTGAGGTATAGGTGTTTCGATTCCCTTGAAGTAGCAAGCTTGCCTCATGAGAAATGAAACGAACCCGGCACACCAAGCCCACTGTGTACCTTCTCGCCCATCCATGTAAAGACGTACCCAAGGCCCCCGGTTGTTTCCCCCAATTTCCTTGACCTTGCAGTTGAAGTGAATCAACCCTATGTCTCGCATGAGGTCTGAAGTAGGGACACTCTTTACATCTGGCTGAACGGGACCCAATAGAGCCAACCTCATGGGGGCGGTTAATTTATCCCACAGTTCGAGAGTCAGAGCATCGTTGAAGGGAAGACCCACCACATTGGCGAACCTGTTCAAAGCTCGATTGGTAGCTGGCCCCCATGCCTTGTCAATGTTCACGGGACAATCATTCAAGCAGAGCCATTCCTGTACTCGCTTAACCTTGTTGCCCACATCTCCTAATTTAACCTCCGGGAACTTTAATTCTTCCCGAGATGCTGGGGTACTGTATGCTATTGGTGCTGTCATAGAGAATCCTTCCTATCGGTTGAACAAGCCGTGCCAGAGCTTCTTGAGCCAAGAAACCTTCTGGGGTGGTGTGATTGAGTGGGTCTTGTTGAAAGCCCGTACAATGCCATCCTTACGAGCCTGTAGGTTATCCATGCGACTCTGAAGAACTCGCAGGTTATCCTTAAGTTCATCAGCATTGCTCATGATATAAAACCCCTTGTTGCAGGAACCAATGGGATGACCATAACGGTGAATTGCCCACCGAGCAATGGACCGAACTTCCTCACTGGTAGGGGAGGGGTCAATGCCCATTTCCCTCTGAATAATTGATGCGACTACTGCGTTCTCCTTGCCCAAGTGCAGGAGGTTTACGAACTGATTGACCTTCTGTTCCATTGACATTGATGCGTTCATTCTTTGTTCCCCTTTCGTTTGGAAATTTCGGCCTGAGCCATGTATCGAACCCACTCACCTGTCTTGAAATCCTTGTGTTCAAATTTCGTAGCTATCTCGTGAAGCTGTTCATCGGTTGCAATCGGGAAAGCAAACCCCGTCAGTTGTTTCACAACGAAAGCCGGGGGATTGAACTTTTCATCAAGTTGTGCCGCTCTCTTCACATAACTCAAAGAGGGATTAAGTAAATTTCTGTTCATGATTCTCCTTTCAAATTTGGTTGCCCGACTATAACACACTGTTGGTAAGTTGTCAAGGGACAGGTCTCTTGCCCTCTCAGAGACTTCCCACGGAGTCTTTGCCTTGGCATCGTAAGGTCGGGATTTCACCGACATCCTCAGCGGTCATCGTGACGACCATAGGGGAAGACAGCCCCTCCTGATTAAAGCCTTCGGGAAAGAAATCATTTCGTACCGGGTGCTGTCACACCCATGTCCCTCAACTACTCCCGGCTTTACGGG
>Ga0334889_1005501_pt1 | contig 10444 bp, 9 predicted proteins | sample GraSluR1_MG_2_FD_207222 | JGI IMG/M metagenome (GOLD analysis project Ga0334889, IMG submission 207222) | Sludge microbial communities from methane-producing bioreactor in Wageningen University, Netherlands - Granular Sludge_8_08-R1 | ecosystem: Engineered > Bioreactor > Anaerobic > Unclassified ... | reverse complement strand
TCGTTGGAAAGCAAACCTTCTTCCGCGTGTATTCAGGTTCGGTTGCCTCTGACAGCCGCATTTGGAATCAGACCAAGAGTATTGAGGAAAGATTTGGCACCGTTTCTATCCCGCGTGGGAAAGAAATGATGAATGTCAAGATTGTCCATGCCGGTGATATTGGCTGTGTTCCCAAATTGACCGAAACCTCAACCGGCAACACCCTTTGCGACAAAGCGCATGCGCTTACCCTGCCCGTACCTGAATATCCTCGTGCATTGTTCCAGGTAGCTGTCTTCCCCAAGACCCAGGCCGATTCAACGAAAATCAGCCCATCATTAACCCGCCTTTGCGAAGAAGACATGACATTGACCTGGCACAATGCGGCTGAAACCAAACAAACCATCCTGCAAGGTATGGGAGATCAGCACATTGATGTGGCGATTCGCCGTGCAGAGACCAAGTTACAAGTTAACCTGCTGGTTGAAGTTCCCAAAGTGCCCTATCGCGAAGCCATCACCAAAAAAGCCGAAGCCACATATCGTCACAAAAAACAAACCGGCGGTTCAGGCCAGTTTGGCGAGGTGGCATTGCGAATTGAACCGTTGCCAGAAGGCGACTTTGAATTTGTGAATGATGTGTTCGGCGGCGCCGTTTCATCCAGTTACATGCCTGCCATTGAAAAAGGCGTTCGCAACGTGATGAAAGAAGGTATCCTGGCCGGATACGTGATTTCAGCCATCAAAGTTGCCGTGTACGATGGTAAAGAACACCCGGTCGACTCGAAACCGGTGGCATTTGAAATCGCAGGACGCGAAGCCTTCAAACTGGCTTTCAAAGATGCCAACCCCATTCTTTTGGAACCGATCATGAATGTGAAAATCACCGTTCCAGAAGAGAATATGGGCGACATTATGGGTGATTTGAACAGCCGCCGCGGACGAGTGCAGGGTATGGAAACAGACAAAGGCCATTCAGTAGTTTCTGCCCAGGTTCCATTGGCTGAAATGATGCGCTATACCAGCGACTTACGTTCGATGACCGGTGGTCGTGGAATTTTCTCCATGGAACATTCTCATTATGAGATGGTCCCGGCGCACATCACCCAGGAAATTGTCGCCGCCCGCCAGAAAGAGCAGACTGAAGGTTAAGACTGCTGATTGGTTTTGTAAAGTGCGTTTATTCTGACCGTTTCATTGTTGAAGAATAAAAAGCACTGAGAGCGGGTGTCGAAATAAAAATCGAAACCAGCATGTTCTCAGTGCTTTTTGATTTCTTTTGGATGAGGAAGGTTGTGATGGTGGATGATGTTGAGAAATTATGGGAGATGTTATTATCCCGTCACCCTGAAAGCATTTTGGAAGCCTTTCATTCCTTAAGCGGCGCTGATCAGCAGCAAGTTATTAATCACATGGTGAGGATGACATCAGAAGAAGGCTGGCATCCTGAACAAATTTTGTCAGCTCAAAAAGCGTTGGATGTTTTGAAAAATTTAAAAAAGCTGTAATGGTATATAATTACAAAATAACCTGTTAATTCTTGAATCCAGAGTGCAAAGGAGTAGAGGAGATGTTCGATAAACGAAAACTCAAACGAAGGCACCCAATCTACTACCTTAAAGTGTATGACCATGGCACTGGTGAACACATTGGTCATCTCGTGGATATTACGCCTGAAGGATTACTCCTGGTAAGTCCCAATCCACGCACAATTCAAGAAGTGATTGATATGCGGGTTGAATTACCGACTGTCATTGGCGGAAAAGAAGAATTAACTTTAAAAGGTTGCTGCGTCTGGTGTAGAAGAGATGTAAATCCTGATCTTTATGGAGCGGGTTATCATTTTGAAGAAATTCAATCCGATGACGCCCGGATTATTGAGCGGTTGATCGCCCGCTTCGGTTTTAATGATTGAAAAATATATCACATTCTTTTCCTGGCGATCAAATACTGATCTCTTGAGGCTTTTTAATGAAAGTTACGGTTTTTGGCGGGGCCAATCCCAAACCGGGTGAGGCTGCTTATCAGACTGCAATTTTGCTGGGTGAACTTTTAGCGAAAAACGGACATACTGTTCTCACTGGAGGCTACACCGGGACGATGGAAGCAGTGTCACGGGGGGCGGCTGAGAGCGGCGCTCATGTAATTGGGGTAACCTGCGAAGAAATTGAGAACTGGCGTCCTACCGGGGCGAATGCCTGGGTGAATGAAGAGAAAAAATTCGCAACTTTAAGTGATCGTATGCTGGCGATGATGGACGGTTGCGATGCTGCTGTGGCTTTGCCGGGTGGTATTGGAACGCTGGCTGAAATTACCCTGCTGTGGAACCGGATGGCAATCGAAGCGTTGGAAACTCGTCCGCTCATTTTGATCGGTGAGGAATGGCGCTCTGTATTCCAGTCATTTTTTCAAAACCTGGGTGGATATATCCCGGAACGCGATCACATAAAAATCAAATTTGCTGCTGGTCCGGCTGAAGCAGTGAACATGCTCAATCATCATACGAGCAAATAGTTGGTAACAGTTTTAATTAAAATATTTACGAAATTTTGATAAGGGAATTATGGCTGAAGAAAAGTTACCCAAAAGAAGTGAGAATTATTCCGAGTGGTACAACCAGGTAATTCAGCGCGCTGAAATGGCAGATTATGCCCCGGTGCGCGGCTGCATGGTTGTGAGGCCTTATGGCTGGGCATTGTGGGAGAATATCCAACAATCACTGGATCGTAGATTTAAAGCTACCGGGCATGTCAATGCGGCATTCCCGCTATTCATTCCCATGTCATTTTTTGAGAAAGAAAAAGAACATGTGGAAGGTTTTTCGCCGGAACTGGCTGTGGTGACCATTGGCGGCGGCGAAAAACTGGAAGAACCCCTGGTGGTACGTCCGACATCTGAGACGGTTATCGGATATATGTATTCCAAGTGGATCAAATCATATCGCGATTTACCGGTGTTGATTAATCAGTGGGGCAACGTGGTGCGTTGGGAAATGCGCACGCGCATGTTCCTGCGAACCATGGAATTCTACTGGCAGGAAGGGCACACGGCGCATGCCACTTTTGAAGAGGCCGAGGAAGAAACGCGCCGCATGCTGAACACCTATGCCAGTTTTGCTTACGAAGATGGGGCAATTCCGGTTTTACCCGGTAAAAAATCGAACGCCGAAAAATTTGCCGGCGCTTTGCACACCTATTCCATTGAAGCCATGATGGGTGACACCAAAGCGCTGCAATCGGGAACCTCGCACAACCTGGGACAGAATTTCGCCAAGGCGTTTGATATCCGTTATCTGGATCAAAGCAACCAGTTGCAATATTGCTGGACGACATCGTGGGGCCTTTCAACCCGCTTTGTGGGCGCCGTCATTATGACACATGGCGATGACCAGGGACTGGTGCTGCCTCCGCGATTGGCACCCATCCAGGTGGTTATTGTTCCCATTGTGCGCAATGATGAAGAAAAATCAGTGGTTATGCCGGTGATCGAACAATTGCGCCAGCAGTTGAGCGATGTGCGCATTAAAGTGGATGACCGCATGGAATTGACTCCCGGTTTCAAGTTCAACGACTGGGAGATGCGCGGCGTTCCGCTGCGTCTTGAGGTGGGACCGCGTGATGTGCAAAATGGTGTGGTGGTCGCGGCTCGCCGCGATGTGCCGGGCAAGGCAGGAAAAATAACCTTAAACATGGAGCAGATTGACAAGCAGGTGAATGATTTGCTTAAAGAGATTCAACAGGCTATGTTGGAACGAGCCACCACCTTCCGTGATGCACATATCTATGAACCCAAAGACTACGCTGATTTGCAGGAGATTGTCAAAGAAGGTTGGGCATTTGCCTGGTGGTGCGGCGACTCTGAGTGTGAAACGAAAGTTAAAGAAGACACCAAAGCAACCATTCGCTGCATTCCCGATGAGCAGCCCGGTGGAAGCGGCACTTGCGTTTATTGCGGGAAACCGGCCACCCAGAAAGCTTATTTTTCCAAAGCTTACTAGAACCACACCGTGCACCTCTGAGAAATTCCCGGCAGAGGTGCACGTTCCATGGCAGCAGGAGTAATTCAGCATGCCGGCAGTTCAACTGGATAGGTTGAAATACCAGATTCAACAACTTTTATTATCCATTTCTGATTCGGAGCAATTTGTAAAAGAATTGACCGAATTATTTGAGTTGTATGCCAATCGTGTTTATCGTCCCGGCCAAAACATGCTGGCAGTCCGGCGCACACCCATGTATTTTGTTCCGCCCATTTTGCTGCGCCAGCTTGAATTCCAACTGGCGCCACATTGCCGGCAAAACCCCAAAAAAGCGTTGGAACTGGCGGATGCCCTGTGGAAAGGATCACACATGGAGCAGAAGCTGGTGGCAGCATTCATCCTGGGACAGTGCCCATTAAACCCCATTGAAGCCATTACCGAACGTTTGCTGGCGTGGTGTAACCCTGATGAGGATAGCACCGTTCTTCAAGCAGTATTAAATCAGGGTAGTGAGGAAATGCGCCTTGCTCAACCTGAAACCTGGATTAGCCTGATTTTAAGCTGGTTGGAACGTGAAACGCCATCTTATCAAAAAATGGGATTGACTGCACTGCTTCCGCTGGTTCAAGATCGCAATTTTGAGAACCTTCCTCCAATATTCCGGTTGATCAGCCCGGTTGTTCAAAACCCATCACCGGTTTATCAGAATGAGCTGGTTGAATTGATCAATGCGCTGGCAAAACGGGAACCAGTTGAGACAGCCTATTTTATCCGGCAATCACTCAATTTGGTTTTACCGCAATCTACGTTGCGGATTTTTCGACGATGTTTGCCATCGTTTGATGATCAGACGCAAGCGTCTTTGCGTAGTTTATTATTGCAGGCAACAGCCAGTACCAATTCTAATCAGCCCTAGCGTCTGTTTTCAACCTCTGTTATAATTTCAATGCTGACTAGGCCTGTCTGCGGCTCTGGCTGTGGGCATGGAGACTTGCGGTAAATTCTATGAAGGAGATGCAAACGTCATGTCATTAACAAAAGAAGAAAAAACCAAATTGATCGAGAGTTATCGAATCAATGATGTGGACACCGGATCCCCAGAAGTCCAGATCGCGATTTTGACCACTCGCATCAACTCGTTGACCGATCATCTGCGCATCAACAAGCACGATGAATCATCACGGCGTGGTTTGCTCAAGATGGTTGGCCGCCGCCGCCGCTTGCTGGCGTACTTGCGACGCGGTAATTACGCCCGCTACGTTACGGTTACTGATAACTTGAAACTACGCAAGAAGTAAAAAGAAGGACAATGGAGTAGATGGGGATCGACCAGAACCATCTACTCTTTTTTTAATATTTATCTAACATCCCTGCCGGTTGGGAATTGAAATGAGTTGAGGAACCACTTTTCCTCACCTGTTTTCAGTCCCTAACCTTTGCGGGGAAAAATTAAGGAAAGGTAAAATGAAACCTACTGCACAAACATATACCGCCATGGTTGGTGGCAAACAGATTACTTTTGAAACAGGTAAACTGGCAGGTCAGGCTGGCGGCGCGGTAACCGTCCAATTGGGCGATACCATGATTTTTTCAGCCACTACCATGTCTCCTCAAATTCGCGAGGGCACTGATTTCTTCCCGTTGAGCGTGGATTACGAAGAGAGAATGTATGCCGGGGGACGTATTCCGGGTTCATTCTTCCGACGTGAAGGCAGACCCGGTCCGGATGCCATTCTGATTGCACGCCTGACGGATCGACCATTGCGCCCATTATTCCCCAAGGGAATGCGCAATGATGTTCAAGTATTGATTTACTCGTTTTCTTCCGATAATGAAAATCCGTTGGATGTCCTGGCAATTAACGCAGCATCAGCTTCTTTAATGATTTCTGATATTCCGTGGAATGGCCCGGTTGGTGCTGTGCGCGTCGGACGAATAAATGGTGAGTTCATTGTCAACCCAACTTATGCGCAGATAGACGAATCGGATCTCGATTTGCGCCTGGCAGGCACAAAAGATGCCATCTTGATGGTTGAAGCCGGTGCGAATGAAATTCCAGAAGATGTGATGTTGAAAGCACTGGAATTTGGTCACCAGAGTTTGCAGCCACTGGTTGAATTGCAGGAAAAAATGGCTGCCGAAATTGGCAAACCAAAGGTGGAAGTTCCACTGAAACTGGTTTCTGATGATCTGGTTGAGAAGGTGAAGCAGCGCATTCAAAAAGAACTGGAAGAAGTTCTGGATCTGCCTTATCAAAAATCTACTCTGTACGGCGGCATTGATGCTTTGCAGGCCAAAGTTGTGGAAGAAATGACAGCCGAGGACGAAACACTGGTTCCAGACGTCAAAGAAGCCTTTGGCGAAGCTGAGAAAGCGATTGTGCGCCGACGAATTTTAGACAAAGGCAAACGCCCCGATGGTCGCGGTTTACTCGACATTCGCCCCATTTGGTGCGAGGTGGGTTACAGCCCCCGTGCGCATGGCTCTGGCTTGTTCACGCGCGGCGAAACACAGGTGCTTACCCTGGCAACCCTGGGCACTCCCAAAGAAGCTCAGGAAATTGACAGTCTTTCACCGACTGACAGCAAACGCTATATTCATCATTACAATTTTCCACCTTACTGCACTGGTGAAGTGAAGCCTCTGCGCGGAACTTCCCGCCGTGATATTGGCCACGGTGCCCTGGCTGAACGCGCTTTGCTGCCGGTAATCCCGCCTGAAAGCGAATTCCCCTACACCATGCGCCTGGTTTCAGAAGTGTTGTCCTCCAACGGTTCTTCATCCATGGCATCGGTGTGCGGTTCAACACTGGCGTTGATGGACACCGGCGTGCCGATTAAAGCGCCGGTAGCCGGTGTGGCAATGGGGCTGATTAAAGAAGCCGATAAAACCGCCATCCTGACCGATATTCTGGGAACGGAAGACCACCTGGGTGATATGGACTTTAAGGTGGCCGGCACGGCTGAAGGTATTACTGCCTTACAAATGGATATTAAAATTGCCGGCTTGAGCTCGGAATTGATGGCTACTGCAATGGCTCAGGCAAAAGAAGCGCGCATGCACATTCTGGGAAAAATCCTGGAAGTGATTGCGCAACCCAATCCTGAATTAAAACCCTTTGTACCACGCATCACGGTTATCAAAGTGCCTGTGGACAAAATTGGCGCCATCATTGGCCCCGGCGGTAAAAACATTCGCGCTTTGCAGGAAGAAACTGGCACCAAGATTGACATTGCAGAAGACGGTAGTGTGTTCATCGCAGCTGTGGATGCTGGCAGTTCTGACCTGGCGCGCGACAAGATTCTCTCATTCAGCGAAACGGCTGAAATCGGGCGAATTTACACCGGAAAAGTGGTGCGCATTGCTGAGTTTGGCGCTTTTGTCGAGATTTTGCCCGGTGTGGACGGCCTGGTGCACATTTCGCAGTTGGACAGCGAACGGGTGAATAAAGTGGAAGACGTTGCCCAATTGGGTGATGAAATCACTGTGATGGTGATTGATATTGACGCTTCAGGGAAGATTCGCCTGTCGCGACAGGCTGTGTTGGAAGGCTGGACAGCTGAGGAAGCCCGCGAGAAAGACAGCCGAGGCGGACGCAGCGGCGGTAACAGGGGCGCTCCGAGTGGCCGCGGCGGGGGTGATCGCGGCAGCCGCTACAATGATAATCGTGGACCTTCCCGCGGCGGCGGTGGAAACAGAGATTCACGCCGTTAGAATTTGCTCATAACAAAAATCCCCACCAAATTTTTTGGTGGGGATTTTGAAAAATAATTTATTACGGTATATCCTGATTATTGGACTGGTCGCCATCAGACGGCGGGGAGGTTTTGGAAGAGGTTTGCCCGGCATTCCAATGACCGGCAGCCTGTTCCAACTGGTCATTCACAAGCTGCAGAGCATGCAAGATTTCGTCGCGTACCTTCTCGGTTAAATCGCCGCTGGCAATTTGACCGCGTAAATCTTCGAGATCATGCTCCAATTGTCGGCCGGTGTCGCTGGCGCGGAATTCGGAAGTAGCCCGGGATAATGCCTGGAATACTTCAGAAAAACCGATTTCCAATTCATTCTGCAGATTCTTTTGTTCTGGGCTGTCCCAGGCAGATTGAAGAAAATCTTCCAGGTTCTTCCCCAGGCGTAAGAATTGGGATTTGAAATCATCATTGGATGGTGGCATGGACATTTTGCTCCTCTTTTTCTGAAGCCTAATTATGATATGGATGCGGCAGTTTGAACAGGTGGGAATGATATAATTTTAGCTCCAATGCGGAATACTCGAAGTAAAGGTGAGAGAATGGAACAGACTCCCAAAAGCTGGTGGAAGGTGATTAAGCCGTGGGTCATTGAAATCTTGATAGCCTGCTCTCTTTCCATCCTTTTCACTTCACTCTATTTTCAAAACCGTTATCATGTCTTCCCACTGGGACGTTTCAATTACACTGCCGTGTTTGCCCCTTTGTTTTTGTTTGCCGTTCACATTGCGAATCGCCAGTTGATAATCCCATTGTTCAAGCAAGCCGCCCGAACACAGCTTGTCGAAGTCCTGGCGGTGGTTTTAACGGCGGCAGCGATATTTATCTGGATGCAACCTGTTCCAGAACCTGATGTGAAACGTCCCTTTAGCATGGAGATTAACGCCCTTGAGGTTGATCTTGCTGAGAATCGCGGCAACCAGGTTGAGATTCGAGAGATGAAATATCTCAATGGAAAGCGTGTTGATCCGGCTGACCTGACCATGACTGGCGATTGGAGCATTACAGACGGGGTGATTTCATCCAACGGCGCGCAACATTCGGCTTTATTATTACGCGGTGAGGCGCCGGTGGGGGTTGTGATTCAATTGCGCTATTCTGAATTGGGTGGGAAGGCAAAAATTTCCTGGCAGGGTCAAGCACAATCACTGGATTTGGCTTCCAAGGATGACGCCAGCATCCCTTTGATTTTCAAAGCAGACGAAAGTTTTTTACCAACCTCTTGGCCAGGCCTGATCAGCAAGGTTTTTGCACTGTTTTACCTGGCAGGGTTTGGTTATTTTGCATTGGTATTAAGCGCCGTGACTATTCGTGTATTCGATAAAAACTCTACCCTGATCATGACAGGCTTGTTGTGCGTGTTTTTCCTGGCTGCTACAATTAACCAACGCGCTGTCTACATAAATTTGGATCAACCGCGCACTTTTCGCGATACACTGGCCTATGTGGAAACTGCTGTGCAGCCCATTGACTCGCAAGCTTTCTGGATGGGTACCCGGGCGTTTACCTTGCCGCTTTTTCTGAAAATGTTGAACACTACACCGCAAAATTTTCAGTCGGTGGAGCAAATGAACCGCATTCGGGACGTCCAGTTTTGGCTGTCGATTATCTCATGGACTTTCCTGGCGCTGGTATTGACTCTGGCATTCCGGCATTGCTGGTTGAAATTTGCTGCGTTTGCAGTGACAATGTTTTTCAGCATGACCCTGGAGATCGGCATTTGGGACTCGTTGTTATTATCCGAGTCGATATCCTTCTCCTTGCTGGCGCTCACCCTGGCGAGCTGGGTATTGCTGGTTGTCCTGTTGCCACGAATGAAAAAAATGGGCTTTCGTATATGCCTGGTTGTCCTTTCTGTTCTGGCGGCGGTGTTGTATTCATTTGTGAGGGACAGTAATATCTATTTTTTGTTGATGGCTGCAGTGATTTATTTGGTGGGGGTTTTGATAAATTCTCATCAATCAGGCAGCCGGAAGTTGGCATGGGTTTATGCCGGTTCCATCCTGGTGATATTTCTTGTACAGAATTTGACCATCACGCACGGCAATCGCTGGCAGATTTTTATCATGGACCACCTGGCGATGCGCATTTTGCACGATCCACAGGCGGTGACTTTTTTTGAAAAGGAAGGTTTGCCGATTAGCGAAGAATTATTGTCCACCACGGGCATGATAGGGTATGAATACCAGGAATTGATGGCTACCTCGCCGACTTTGCAACCGCTGCGCGATTGGATTGATTGCTGCGGCAAACAGGCATATCTGAAATACCTGCTTTCCACCCCGATTGAAACCATGCTGGAGCCTGTTGAACAATGGCAAAAACTGGTCAACGGCGGCAATTTGGAATACCGCAATCCAGAATATGCTTTTCAAGAATTACCGGAGGAAATCAGGCGGTTTGATGAATTTTTCTTCCCCCATCAGGGTTGGGCGGTTGCTTTACTGGGATTGATAAGCCTGATCGGTATTGTTGATTATGTGATCACAAAGCGACAACCGCTGTGGATTGTGGTGGGGATTTTGTTCATCACCATTTATCCTAGCATGTTTATTGTGTGGCACGGTGAGCCGTTGGAAATCGAACGCCATGCCGCCCAGATTGGTATTCAATGGCGGCTGGCGGGTTGGTGGGGACTGGTGATGCTGGTTGAGCGATTATGGGAATTGTATCTGAGCCGCCCTCAACGTGTTTTTCATTAGCATGGCGATTGTCATGGGGCCGACTCCACCTGGAAC
>Ga0334889_1005498_pt1 | contig 10446 bp, 5 predicted proteins | sample GraSluR1_MG_2_FD_207222 | JGI IMG/M metagenome (GOLD analysis project Ga0334889, IMG submission 207222) | Sludge microbial communities from methane-producing bioreactor in Wageningen University, Netherlands - Granular Sludge_8_08-R1 | ecosystem: Engineered > Bioreactor > Anaerobic > Unclassified ... | reverse complement strand
TAATAACATCATCAGGCTACCTCTTTTTTTTAAGATAAAAAGCTATTTCTCTTTATTATTCACAGCTTTACATTTCAAATTAAATAAAAAAACAGCACCATATTCTTGTCAACAGAATATCGGTTTTTTTACTGAATAATGGCCCATGAAAAATGCATATAATTGTATTAAGAAAGCTTTCCGGGAATACCATTATTTCACTGGCAGAATCTGGTAAATAATATTCTTGGCTCATTCCGGATTATTGGGAAAAGTAATAATATTGTTTGTTTCCACATATTCTGGAGTAAGCCCCCTGTCCCCCAAAGGGGGCACGTAAAATAAAAACTTGAGCAAGTTGGTGAATCAAAGTATTAAAAAATCCTTTATATTGTTGAGCTTGCAAAAGACTTGCGGAACAATATAAAGGGATTAGTTATCAAAGTGGCAACAATTATATTTTCAGAGTAATAATAGATAACTAGTGCCCCCTTTGGGGGACAGGGGGAAAAGTAAAAAAAGTACTTTCTTAGTATCCCAAAAATCCGGAATGAGCTATATTCTTTTATTAATCTTAATTCTCCTCTAAACACAGACCCCCTCGAAAAGGAGGGGGTCTGTGTTTCAATAATTTACCTATCTTTTATATAAGTTTTACACATTTAATCAACATAACCTTCTATCTGCCGAAAACATAATCCGACACAGGAGCAGAATACCAGTTTTTATATAATCCGCCGTCACTCTCATACCACGCCTGAAATGAAGGATAGGCATTATAAATATCACTGGTACCTGACTCATAGGGCCATAACCAGTCACTGGGAACCAGAATCGCCCATGGGAAACCATCATCATCCAGAACTTTCCCTGTGAAGGATGTTTTAACAAAAGGAAGATGCACTTCTCTGTCGGCAACTCCATTGCATATTATAAATGGATCATAAGGCATTGCTTCTGTTCTTGCCCTGTTAAGAGTAATTGTGTGAACAGTTTCAGGAATATCAAGATATGTTTCACCAGGACGAGCATTAAAATTTCTTCCTAATAAAGTCCTCGGGCTGCTTACAAGTATAATCCTGTTCCCGTAAACATTTATACCTACCGGGCTGTCATAACCTGCGCCTGAAGCAAGGAGTTTTGTTCTAATGGTAATCTCCCTCACCCTGTTCTGGCTGTCAATTTTCTCTTCAAGAGTAAGCCTTACAACAACATCATTAAAATCAGCATCACCCTTGGAAGGATAAAGATCTTCAAATGCCAGTGTATAAACCCCTATTATCTTTCTTGCGGCATCAGGATCATTTGGGAACTCATCATCCGCATCAGGAACACCATCACCATCTGAATCAATAACAACCGCCTCTTCAACAGGCTTCAGTGCTATATTTCTGCCGAACTCAACAAGCCTGCCGATTCCGTTTATGCCGGACTCTACAGTTTCATAGCCTTCTCTGGAAACAGCAACCCTTGCTGTTTTTTCCGCAGCATCAACTGTTGCTGTAAAAATGGAAATCCCTTCACTATTTGTAAATCCCTGCCAGTTTAAAGAGTTATCCTCTTTTATCAGGTTTATTGAAGCCTGTCCAAGTGGCAGTCCGGTTTTTTCATCAGCAACTTTAAGGGATATTTTAACATTGGTAACAGTTGAGAAATCGAAGTCAGGTCCAGGCTCTGATATAAGCGCCAAATATGATGCGACATTTCCGTTCTGTACAACTATAGTATAGGTTATAACATTCCCTTTATCATCAGTATAATTAAAGGTTATTGTTACCTGCCCTGCTACTTCAGATGTGGTAATAATATTACCTGTTTCACTATCAATTGATGCATATATGCTGTTCCCGTTAGAATTCATTGCAATAAAGGAATCAATACTGCTGTTAAAATCCCAGTATCCGTTGCTGCTTTCTGAAATTTTAATAATATTATTTCCAGAATGGAGTGCATACCCGTTCTGCAGCTGCAACAGAATGTTTCCCGGAATTATTCCTGTAATAGTTCCGCTGGCATCTGTTTTTATAATATAAAGCTCTCCATTAACTGATACCTTTATTTCATAGGGGCCTGATGGAACCGAACCTGAAGCGCCCTCTGTAATCATTAAATCACCAGTTGAACCATTAACCTTAATATTTAAAAGATCAACATTTATTGTTCCTTCTCCAGCAGTTGCTGAAAGAATTTCAACCTCATTCAGAAGGTACCATTTCCCATAACTATTCTGTCCGGTAAGGGATACCCCACCTTTATCTGTATTTATAGTTCCATTATTTAAATCAACCATAACCGCAGAACCGGAAACAATTACATTACCGGAAACAGTGCCGGAGGAATCAGTGATAAAGGTAATTACAGTTCCGTCATTCATTACTATTGTTACACCAAAGGGGCCGTTATGATTTCCATTCACAATTATATCACCTGTTACAGGATCAATTGAAGCTTCAAGAACAATCCCGTTACTGTCCTTAACGGTTATACTTTCCACCGAGGAATTTTGAAAATACTTCCCATCATCTTGAGACGCAATTGTATATGGATTTCCATTTACAATCAGATTACCATGATCAAGATCAACTGCCATACTGCTCCCTGAAGGATTACTCACTGCAGTAACAACTGTTGGATTATTCTCATCATCAACCTCAATAACAAGGGTATACTCTCTTTCACCTGTATCTATTACTACTGTATACTCCCCTTCTACTGTATACTCCCCTTCTACTGTTCCATCTCCAGGAATGATTTTAATATCACCATCTTTTGTAACAATGAATTCAACGCTATTACCATTTTCATCAGTAACAGTGATACTGGAATTATTGTCTCCATCTGGATTATAGCTATCAGGATCAATTGCTTCATTATTTATATTAAGTTTGCCATTTGCATCAGTATGTATTATTACAACATAATTTATATTCTCATCATTATTTGCACCGGTATCATTAGTTGCACCTGACCCGTCAGTAGTGCCTGAACCATCAGTTGTACCTGAATCACCTGTTGTACCGGTAACACCTGTAGTGTCTGACCCGCCTGTAGAGCCGGAACCGTCTGTTGTTGTCTCTGGAACAACACTAATCTCAGGGGCGTTTGAAGCACCACCACCACCGCCGCCGCAGCCGGACATAAAAAATGCGGAAATCATTAGGACTAATATCATTAAATATAATGTCTTTTTCATAAATAAACTCCTGATAATAGATATTATTATTAAGTTTATAAAAATGTGTAAAAAAAGGCAAGAAAAAAAAGCCTGGCGAGGCTTTGTAATTATTTTTTTTAGCATAATTGAGCTAAAAATATTCAAACACCGGTATTATGTATATAAAATATTATACTTCATTCAAGATTTTAGAATATAGTGTTTAATTAACACCTTTTTCAGGATGGTTCTGAAGATTTTACCATTGTAAAAAAAATAATTGAACAATCAGCCCCTGTTCTTCGTAATGCTAATATAATTAAAGAGAAAGGAAGTATGTGAAATGAAAAAATCAGCTTCTGAGGTTACTGCGGTTGAATTGAAAAGCCTCATTGAGAAATATATTAAAGGTGGACCTAATCTCAACTATGCCATTAAAATAACCGGGCACCCCGGTGTTGGCAAATCAGCAATTGTGAAGGAGGCAGCTGAATCGGCCAATTTCATGTTTATAGATACCAGACTGGCATTTAAAGAGAATGTGGACCTTGGGGGCTACCCGGTCCCTGACCACGAGTCAAAAGAGATGATTTACTACAGACCTAAATTTATCCCCCCGGCACAGGTTCCGGAAGGATATGACGGAATTGTCTGGTTCCTTGATGAATCGAACAGAGCACACCCCACTGTTATACAGACGCTTTTCCAGATTATTACTGAAAAAAAATGCGGTGAACATCTGCTTCCGGAAAAAACTTCAATTATTCTTGCAGGTAACCTTGGAGATGACGACGGCACAACTATAACGGATTTTGATGATTCAGCCCTTGATGGCCGTCTTGCTCTATTTCATTTAAAACCTTCGGCACAGGGCTGGCTCCGGTGGGCTTTTGATGAAGGTATTCACCCTTCAATAATTAAATATATTTCCATGTATCCTGAACGGCTCTGGGACGAGGCAAAGATCAATCCCAATCCCAGAGGGTGGCATCAGGTATCAAATGCCTTAAAGCATTCCTACCAGCTCCACACAGATTCCGAACTGGTAAGCTACCTTAAAATCAGCAGTGACAGCAGCATAGAAAAAATAATCTATTCACTAATAGGGAATATTGCAGGGAGCGATTTCCTTATGCAGCTCACATCCCCGCGCCAGCTCAGCTCTTCAGAAATAATTGAAGGGAATCCTGAAAAACTTGATATGCTGAAAAAAAGGGAGATTTCTGTAGAAGATTTACTCTGGGCCCTGAATGGGACTATTGAAATACTGAAGGAGAAAGCTGCTACAGCTTCAGGATCACTTGAGTCCAATGACATTATAATACTGAGCAATGTATTGAAGTTTATCGGCTACGCAAGGGGGGATATCACAATGTCGTACTTTTTTATTCTCCTTCGGGAGTGCGGTATTTTCACCCTTATTCCTGAAGCAGTTAAAAGAATTGATGATGCTGAAACCGTTAATTTTTTAAAAACAAAATATTCCGGTCTGCTGAATTAAGGTACAATGAGACTTGAATTAACACTGGAAGATCTCTGGCAAAAAAGCCGATTCGCATCATACTTCTACCAGGGTGTGGATCTTGCTGAAGAGAGAGATATCCCCACGCTTGCTCTGACATTATATCATTCACGCCTTGTTCTTTTTTATAATCCCGGATTTATCGATAATCTCACAAGTGATGAAATCACAGGACTCCTGATTCATGAAATGATGCACATAGTCCTGAATCATGATCACAGAGGATTCCCGGAGGGGAAGATATACCTGCAGAATCTTGCACAGGACATGGTTATTAACAGCTATCTAAAGGAGAATGGGAAAACATTTTTTTCAAGGAAAGCATCTTACTCACCCGATGTCCCCCCCCTTATCCTTCCGGAAGGACTTCTGTTTATCCCTGATGAATTTTTTAAGGAAACCGGAATTGCTGACCCAACATGGGAAGAGGTTTATTACTGGCTCAAGGATCAGCCTGATGAAAAACTGAAGGAACTGAAACTTGCTGGTGAAAAAAATGACAGCTCCGGTCCTGGATTAAAGATGCGTTCACCCCTTGATGATCTAGAGGAGGCTCTAAGCTCCCTTGACCTCTCCTACAACACAGCCCCTGAAGAAAAATATACCCGTTTCAAAAATATGGACGGCCTCTTTTTTGAAACAGAAGGTGGTGATCCTCTCCCCACCGGGATTCATGTTATGAAACCCCGCACAGACAGAAATATTCTCGATGCCAAGATTAACCATTTCATAAATACCGCAAAAAGAGATGAAACCTGCAGGGATGAAAGAATCTTTGAAGAAATTTCTGCTATTATTGAAGCACCGGGTAAAACAGACACTGCATGGATAAAGAAACTGAAGAGTATTGTTGACCTCACAGCCCAGTCAACAGAATTCCAGTATACCTACAACCGGTTCAACAAAAGGTACTTCAGCCAGGGGATATATTCACCGGGGAGATCTTTTAAACAGAGAGAGGCAGTTACAGTTGCGGTTGACCTTTCAGGCTCAATGGTAATGAAACCTTACAATATTGAAGCAGCATTCGGGATCATTGAGGACCTTCTTGGAAGATTTAAAGTATACCTTTTATGCCTTGATGAAAGGGTTTTTATCCCTGAAAAACAGAACAATACATTTGTAAAATCTAAAGAAAGCGATAAGCCATATCTTTATAAAAAAGGTGACTGGAAATATATAAAATCGGGGAGCAGCGGCACCACATACTTTGAATCGCTTTTTAATGATTATATGACAGGCCACAGCGAACTTCTTATTGTAATCACAGACGGTTATATTTATGATATTGACAGATTAAGAAAATACAAAAATACTCTCTGGCTTATAAGTGAAGACAGGGATGAAAAATTTAACCCTCCATTCGGGAAGGCTGTTAAAATCACCAGGCCTGCCGGGGGTATACGGTTACGACAAAAGGCTCACATGCGGACAGTATGAAGAACAGAGATATTGAAGAGATATACAACATAGGGTGCAGAGAAAGCTCCTTTGCAGGAGGTGAAGGGTCAGAGCTGATTATAAATTCCGGTATTGCGGAATATATATATCTGAGCGGCAGACATTGGCCCATATTTGATTATCACAGAGGGCTTTCAGCTCTTATCGCCTCAGAAGAAACAGAATATATACATAAGTCAGGGATTTTCTGGCCATCATTTGATTATGACAAGGGGATAGATTTTCTCATAAGCACCGGTAATGGAGAATATCTTTACAGGGCAGGGAGATTCTGGGAAGGTTTCGATTACAACCGGGGCCTTGAAGCACTAGGGAAGATGAAGAGTGCCAGGTACATCTATTATGCTGGGAAGGAATGGAAGTCCTTTGACTTCAAAAAAGGTTTTGAATACCTTATCAGTTCAGGTGATCCGGAATTCCTCTTTTACGCCGGTGCGCACTGGAAACACTTTGACTACATCAGAGGAATGGAAGAGCTTCTTAAAACCGGAAGCTGTGAGTACATTTATAAAGCTGGAACACTGTGGAAAAAATTCGATTACAGGAGAGGATGGGATCTCCTTGAAAAAAATGTTTCCGCTGGTGTAAAATGGAGGGCTCTCGCTTTTCAGAACGGAAAGTGGAAACCGCAGCTCCGGACAATCTGGGCCCTCCTCTGGGAAAAATAAAAAGAGGATACAGAAATAACTAATTTTAAGTTAAAACTGCACCCTCTTTATAATAGACCTATTCTTCAACATTATCCTTTGTGCCGAGTTTCTTTATATCAGGCTTAACACTCTTCATGTCAGGCTTTTCAAAATTCTGAACAGCTGTTTTTGTTTCAGCTTTTTTCTCTTCAATGTCCCCTTTTATTTCTTCAGCTTTAGCCTTAGTCTCTTCCTTAACAGCCTGTACATTTTCACGATCCTTAGCCTTCTGCTCTGATACTTTCTCTTTTGTAGATTCCTTTAAATCTGAAACCTGCTTTCTTATTTCAGCGCGTTGAGTCTCAAACTTTTCCCTTATATCCTTACGTAATTCCTTAATATCATCACGTATTTTTCTGATATTTTCCCTGTTCTGCTCTTTAAGTTCCTTAACATTCAGTTTTTTATCTTCATCAATAACAGCCTCATTCCCTGCCTCAAGATTTACAAAACTGCTTTCATCCTCATCCGCTTTTCTCACTGCAACTGTCCCTTCAATACAGGAAATCCTGCTTTCACCTTCAGACTCTTCAACAAGAAATTCAGTACCCCTTACACCGGCAACAACAGTTTTTGTTGTAACCTGATATTTTTCACCGCTTCTCAATTTCCTTGCAACCTGTGAAAAGACCTTCCCCTCTTCCACATAAAGCTCAGTAAATTCCTTATTCCCTTCAACCTCTTTAATAAGCTCCCGGATAACGACAGTACTTTTCTCCAGTATTCTTATAACACTCCCGCTAAAATGAATATCAACAGCAGATTGAACACCGGTTTTTATTGTTGCACCCTCGGTAACAAAATCACCGATTTTTGCTTTTGATTCACCGCTTTCAGATGCAATTATAACATCCCCTGAGATAAAGTTTATTATCCCTTCCATCTGTACTGTTGTTTGTTTCTCCTTACATGCTGAACAAAGCAACAGAAGTGCAGCCGCCAGAATCACTATTTTTTTCATAACTCCTCCTGAGTAATATTACACAATTTAAAATATATAGCTAGCCGAAGTGGAAAAATAAATCAATCATTTCCTCTTCTCCTGCATTACTTCCCTGAGTTTATTTATCAGTAAATCCTCATCAATCGGTTTTTCAATAACACCATCACAGCCCGCGGAAAAATATGCATCCAGCTGCTCCTTACGCACATGCCCTGTCTGAATAATGACGGGAACCGAAGCCCTGATTTTCTTTACTTCTTTCAGTGCGGAAATTCCGTCTATGCCCGGCATCTGCATATCCATGAGAACAGCATGGATATCGTCCCTCTCTTTAATAATTTCAATAGCCTCATATCCATTCTGTGCATAAATCGATTCAGTTCCAAGTCCGCGGAGAAATTCTGAAAGATGGAAAAATATTAGATAATTATCGTCAACAATCATAATTTTTTTATTTTTTAAATCTGTCTCCTCAAGCCGTCCCTGTATTTTATCTGCAGTAAGAGGAAAAACAAAATAAAACATTATCCCCTCCCTGTTAAAAGGGTCAACATGAATAACCCCGCCGAGTGCTTCAACAATATCACCTGCAATTGATATACCAATATCTCTTGATCTCCCCCTTGTAAGTCCGGAACTGAACCTGTCAAAAAAATTGTCAGCCTCCTCCTCCCCGATAGACAGACCTTCATCAAGAACAAAAAATCTGATTTCCTGATCATTCACTGAATATCCGAATTCGATAAAGCCCCTGCCGGTAAATCTGAGAGAATTAGAAAGAAGGTTTTCCATAACCTGAATAATTTTCCCCTTATCAGAATAAAAGAAAAAATCTTTCTCATCAGTAAGATTTCTGCATATAAGCTTAACCTCTGATCGTATAGTTTTTTCCGCTTTATGAGAAACCAGTTCAAATACCCGATGCATCAACTCATTGCATGAAAACTCTTCTTTATCAATACTGATTCCACTTTTCTCCATAAGCGAGTAATCAACAATATCTGAAAGAATATTCATAATCTGATCTGAGTTGGACTCAATTAGCTTTGAATACATACCCCTGGTATCAGGATCAAGATTCGTCATTGAAAGCATCCTGGAAAATCCGATAATCCCGTTCAACGGGGTTCTTATCTCATGAGAAACATTATGGAGGAAAACCGTTTTCAACTCTTCATTTCTCAGCGCTTTCTCCTTCTCGCTTATCAGATTGAATTCGATCTCCTTTCTTACTGATATATCTGTATGTGTTCCTATAACCCTTACAGGTTCACCTTCGCTGTCCCATTCAATTGTCTGGCCCCTCCCCTCAACCCAGAGCCAGGAGCCGTCCTTTTTTGTCATTCTGTACTCAATGACAAATGACATATCCTGTCTGATTTTATCGAAAATTGTGCGGATCATTTCAGGTCTGTCATCGGGGTGTATAAGATTCTGCCATGTTGTTATATTCTGAGGGAATACCTCTTTAATATATCCGAGCATAGTAAATATGCGCCTGTTGAAGAATACATCACCTGTTTTAATATGCCAGTCCCATAATCCGTCATTTATAGCTTCAAATGTAAGCCTGTACTGTTCAGAGGATCTCCTTAATTCATCCATAAGATGTTTTGTTTCAGTTATATCTTTCAACTGGCACAAATAACCGGTTCCGCCAGGGGAGGAACTGATAGGAATAAGCTGCACTGTTACTTCAAGTACAGCAATTCCAGACCTGGAAGTTTTATAACCTCCCGATGCCATGGCGCGGTCAAAGCTGTATTCTATTTCATGCTTAACGTTTCTGCTCCCCTTAAGTCTTTCATAAAACTGCTCCGATACCCCTGCCACATCTCCAAGATTCATCCGGTAAAGCTCATCAGGATTTACCATTCCGAATATCTCCACCAGGGTATTATTAAACAACATTACCCTCCCTGATGAATCGAGTATAATAAGACCGGCTGGTGATTTTTCAAATATAGTTTTAAACTTTTTTTCATTTTCCTCCAACAGGGCCTGGGCTTCCTGAAGTTCAGCAAGAGAAAGATTAAGCTTTTTCGTATGATCACTGATTCTTCTATTAAGAATAATATTATTAAGAAAGAAAAAACAGATAAATATCAGGAGCCCTGCAGCAGCAGCTAGAGCATACAAGTTAAGCTCTCTCATATAATTATTATACATGACTGAAGGGAACCATTTGCGGAAAGAAGTGCTGATAAATCCGGTGCTGTCCGATTCTGCCAGTGCATCACTTAGCAAAGTTAGGAGCTCCGGATTATCCTCTTTCACCGCAAAGGAGTACTCATAGGCCCCAAAAGATACAGGGATAGTCCGCAGTCCCCCGGGACCTGAATCTTTTATACTGCTCAGTCCGTTAAAATGAGTGGAGATGATTACATCATATGTTCCGCCATAAAGCTTTTTTAAAGCTATGTTATCATTTGCATAATTAAACAGCTGAAGATCAAAACTCTTCTCCAGATCTTTTTTAAAAAGCTCGTAAAGCAGCATGGATCCGGTAAATGCGGCCTTTTTATTTTTAAGATCCCCCAGATTATTGAGTCTGGAATTTTTTAAAACAAAAATCCGGAAACCGATAGAAAGATAGGGCCAGGCAAGCCGGTAATTGCTGCTAAAACCATTTATTGCACCGAGAATAACATCCGCTTTCTTCTCTGCGGCTGCATCTTTCATTTGTGAAAAAGGGAGG
>Ga0334889_1005495_pt1 | contig 10450 bp, 11 predicted proteins | sample GraSluR1_MG_2_FD_207222 | JGI IMG/M metagenome (GOLD analysis project Ga0334889, IMG submission 207222) | Sludge microbial communities from methane-producing bioreactor in Wageningen University, Netherlands - Granular Sludge_8_08-R1 | ecosystem: Engineered > Bioreactor > Anaerobic > Unclassified... | reverse complement strand
CACCAATCCTCGCGCGGGGCAGTGATGGCCGAGGCAATATCCGGCGTGAGCTGCTTTTTCGATTTGGCCCACTGAAAGTGATTGGACTCATCCCATCGGGTATGTTTTGCCCGGCTGATCTCGATCAATTCATTCACCCGCATCTCCCGCCAGCGTAAAATCGCCTCGCGGGATTTTTCCGCGTTCTCTTCCAGAACATCCGGCGGAAAATGCCAGCCCTGCGGATACCAGGGCGGATCGATCAACACCAGCCCGCGCATCCGCTCAGGATGATCGGCAGCCACTTTGGCCGCCGTATCCGCCCCCATCGAATGACCAACCAAAACCACTCGCTGCAATCCCAGCCCTTCGATAGCGGCGAAACTGTCTTCCGCGCGCTCGGCGAGAGAATAGGTGCTGCCTTCTGGCCGGTCAGAGATGCCGTGCCCGCGGGAATCCAGCAGAATGACATCATATACATGGCGCAGTTCAAGCGGCAGACGCGCCCAGCACAGGCCATTGTCCGTATATCCATGCAGGAAAACCACCGCCGGCTTTTCTCCACCCGTGCGGTAATACTGCAACCGCACGTCGCCGTTCTGCACACTGCCGTACATCAATCGATCTTCATCTGACATGACTCTATCCTTCAGCGATATGAAATAATTCAGCGAAACGATCTCTCTTTTCCGTATGAACTCATTGTAGTAACCACTTCAGTGGTTACCCCCTGAATGCTTTTAATGACGGAGGGCCTCTCTACCAACAGTCTGTTTGAGGTCCTTTTAAACCACTCAACCTAGTTTAACACGATTTTCTTCGGGCTGACGCTGGTTTTTCGCTTGCAGCAATAACTGGTCGGCCTCCGAGAAAATGCGCCGCCGCACGAGCAACAGGCTGCTGAAAGCCGACAGGCTGGAAGAAGTGAAGATCATCCCCATCACCACAAATTGGTACAGCGCCGCGATGACAGGATCGCTCCCGGCCAGCAGCATCCCGGACATCAACCCGGGAATCCACACAATCCCCAGGGCACGCAAGGAATTGAGCCGCGGAATCAGACTGGATTGAAAAGCCTTCTGTACATAGGGCTTAACAGTATTTTCCGATTCTGCCCCAAGACACAAACCTGCTTCAATTTGCCCGGTGTGCGATTCCACCTCGCCTCGAAAACGATCCAGCGCCAGCGCACAAGCATTCAACCCACCCGAAATGACCATGCTGCCCACGGGAATCATCGAATCAAGCCGCCATTCGATCACCCCCACGAAGATCATCACCACCAGCACTGCGCCGGAACCGAGAAAAATACCGTAGAAGGTCACCCGCATGGCGCCAGGAATGCCTTTTGCGCGGCGGGCAGCCTCGCGGGCGGCCATCCACATCATCAACAGCAGAATGATCACACCCCACCACAACGGCCCCTGCAGGATGAAAACCAGCACCGCCCCTACAGCGATGATCTGCACCAGCGCACGCACAAGGGCTACCAGGATCTCTTTTTCCATCGAAAGCCGCTGCCAATAAGATAGAAGCAGCACCACCAAAGACACCAGAGCGGCAATCGCAGCCTGGGCAATGCTCAAGGATAATTCTGTATGAAAAAATTGTTCAAGCATTCAGCACCTCCTGCGGCGTGCCGCTCCTGACCATACGGGCATCTTCCAATACGAGCACCCGATCCGCCATGCGCGCCGCCTGCTGGAGATCATGCGTAACCATCACGCAGCTCATCCCGTTTTGATGAACGATCTCCAGGATCAAAGATTCAATCCCCAGACGGTTGGCTTCATCCAGAGAGGAAGTCGGCTCATCCAGCAGAAGAATGCAGGGATCATTTGCCAGGGTGCGAGCCAGCGACACGCGCTGCGCTTCCCCGCCAGAGAGAACGGAAACATCAGTATCGACAAAGCCCGGCAAACCGACCCGCTCCAGCAGCTCATCGACCACCACATCCTCAAGCTGCCTGCCTTGCTGCAGCGGCCCAAAACGAAGGTTCTCCGCCACCGTACCCGGGAAAAGATAAGCCTGCTGCAAGAGCATCCCCACCCTGCGGCGCAGAGTGCTGACTGCCATCTTGCGGTAGTCTTCTCCATCGAGCAGAACAGTGCCCTGTGTGGGTTCATCCAGCCGGTTGAGCAAACGCAGCAAAGTGGTTTTCCCCGCCCCGCTCGGCCCGGTGATCGCCAGCACCTCACCGGGTGTCACCACCAGATTGATATCCGCCACGAGAATTTTGTCATCTGCTTCCCGGCCCAGGTTTTTCATCTCCAATACAGGTATATGATTCATTGCGCTTGTCATCATCCTCTCACCAGATAGCAACACACAGTCAACGACCCCTGTCTCAAAGATACCAGACATGGAAAAGAATGAAAAGCGAAACAACCCCATTCTTGCAGGTAAAACTGGATAATTCCTTCAAAATTATCCAGTCCGTACTATAATTCAGGCATGATCCGCCACAATCATCTGGCTTAATGTTATATGACAGAAAAAGAGGAGAAACCATGTCCAACCAAATTGCATTGATTACGGACAGCACCTGCGATATTCCCGCCGAATGGCGCGAAGAATTTGATATTGATGTGATTCCCCTGACCATCATTTGGGGTACGGAACAATTTCTGGATGGCGTCGATTTAAGTGCGGAGGATTTTTACAAGCGGTTGGAATCCGACTCCGTGATCCCTTCTACCTCCCAGCCTTCCCCCCAGGTATTTAAAGATGCCTACGCGAAAGCCGCTGAAAAAGGCTATGACGAGGTCCTCGTGATCGTGATCAGCGAAGCGATGAGCGGCACGATCCAGTCTGCCCGACAGGCCGCCGAAGAATCTCCCATCCCGGTGCATGTGGTCAACTCGAACACCAATTCAATGGGCCTCGGCTGGCAGGTGATCGCCGCCGCGCGGGCACGCGCTGCTGGCGGCGGTCTGAAAGAAATGCTCGCCGCAGCTGACGAGGTGCGCCGCAACATGGTCTACTACATCACCCTGGATACCATGGAATACCTTGCCAAAGGCGGGCGCATCGGCACGGCTACACGTTTCCTCAGCCATGTCCTCCTGATCAAACCGTTGATCTACGTCAACCGGGAAACCGGCACGGTCGCTCCTGCCATCCCCGCCCGTTCGCGGAAAAATGCGATCAACAGTCTGATCAAACAATTTGCCAAATATGCGAACACCGCAAAACCCCTGCACATCACCGTCCTGCACAACGCCTGTCTGGAGGAAGCCAAAGAACTGGCGGCACGGGTTACAGAGGAGTTCAAACCGAAAGAAATATTTATTTCCATCGTCTCGCCCATTCTTGGGGTGCACACCGGGCCGAAGGCACTTGCTCTGTGCGGGTATGCAGAGGATTAATACCCCACACAATCCGCCTATCCTTTTCAATCAATCGGGAGGACGGGCATGACGGTCTGACCTCCATTTTCCCCAATATCCACCCAATGGACTAGGCCACCTGGCGAATACCCTGCTTTTCACGGGTTTCAAAGCAGGGTATCATACACAAGAGGCTGCGGCCTGTTTATTATTCTGATTCAAGACGAAATTTATGAGGGCATCACTTGTTCGCAAAAACTGATTCTTACGATTTAAAAAATGCGGTTTCCGAGAAACCCTTCAAAGGCATGCTGCGTTTGCTGAGCGGCTTTGGCTGGCGGTATGCCGGTTCAGTAGCCAGCCAGGCTGTGGCCGTCACTGCCAAAACGGCGACCTTCTTCCTGCTGCGCTATTTTGTGGATGATTTCTTCGGGGCTGAAGATCCTTCCCTTAGCCTGCCGCTGGTAGCAGTCGGGTTCATTCTCCTCGCTCTGCTCGAAGGTGGAGGTTCCTTTCTCACTGGACGGCTGGCCGCCCAGGTGGCCGAAGGTTCCATTCGCCGGCTGCGAAACTATCTGTTCAACCATATCCAACATCTCCGTTTCAGTTATCACGACCAGACCGAAACCGGAGAGCTGATCTCCCGCTCCACCTCGGATGTAGACGCGCTGCGCCGCTTTGTAGCCGACCAGGCAATCAACTTTGCGCGCATCACCCTGCTTTTCGTCATCAATTTCGCCGCCCTGCTCATGCTGCATGTGCGTCTGGCGTTACTATCCGTGCTGATTGTGCCAGTAATCGTAGGAATTTCCGTTTTCTTTTTCAAAAAAGTTTCTTCAGCTTACGAAGCCTACCAGGAACAGGAAGCAGCCCTCTCGACCACCCTCCAGGAAAATCTGAGCGGCATCCGCGTGGTAAAAGCTTTTGCCCGTCAGGGATATGAAATAAAAAAATTCGAACACGACAACTGGGAGAAATTCATCCGCGGCAAGAAATTGCTCACGATCCAATCTCTGTTCTGGCCAATTTCAGACATCGTCTGCGGTATTCAGATCGTGTTTGGCTACTACCTCGCCGCCCGTCTTGCCATCGCGGGGGAAATCTCAGTGGGCACCTACCTGGCTTATATCGGCATGGTCATCTATATCATCTTCCCCATGCGCAATCTCGGACGCGTGATCGTGCAAATGTCTACCGGACTGGTATCCTATAACCGCGTGGCAGCGATATTAAAACAGGAACGTGAACCCCTCGATCTGGGTTCTCACACCCCTACAGGCGGGCTGAAAGGCAAATTTGTTTTTGATCAGGTCGGTTTCGAATACGAACCCGGCCAACCCGTGCTGGAAAACATCAGTTTTTCCTGTGAACCCGGACAGGTGATCGCCCTGCTCGGCTCCACCGGCTCTGGCAAGACCACCCTGGTCAACCTGCTGCCCCGCTTTTATGAATACACCCAGGGCAGTATCCTGCTGGACGACGTGGAACTGCACGACTATCCCCGCCGCTACCTGCGGCGCAACATCGGCATCGTAGAACAGGAGCCTTTTCTGTTTTCCCGCACCATTCGCGATAACATCGGCTACGGTGTTTCAGCCGGCGTTAACCAGGAAGAAATCGAAGCCGCTGCACAGGCCGCCGCCGTGCATGATGTCATCCTCAGCTTCCCGCAGGGTTATGACACCATCGTCGGCGAGAAAGGCGTCACCCTCTCTGGCGGGCAAAAGCAGCGTGTCGCTATCGCCCGCGCCCTGCTGAAAAATCCAAGCATCCTGATTATGGATGACTCTACCTCGGCAGTGGATACCGAGACGGAAGCCTCGATCCGCTCCGCCCTGCAAAATCTGATGCACAACCGGACAACATTCATCATTGCCCACCGCATCCAGAGCATCATGAATGCCGACCTGATCCTGGTGATGGACAAGGGCAGGATCATCCAGGCCGGCAAACATGAGGAATTAATCGAACAACCCGGCATGTATCGCAAGATCTTTGCCCTGCAAACCAGTATTGAGGCCGAACTCGAAGAGGAGATCGCCAGTGTCTGAGCATTATTTCGAAGAAGAAGAGTTCGCTACCAAATTTAATGGAAAAACCCTGATGCGGATACTTGGGCTGACCCGCCCGCATTGGAAATGGGTGGTCGGTTTCCTGTTGACCATCTCTGTGGTTTCAGGACTTGACTCGTTGTTCACCTATTTGAGCAAAATGATCGTTGACCAGGCCATTATCCCCAAAAACACCCCACGCCTGATTGAATTACTTTCTCTTTACGGCAGCTTACTGATCGTCCAGGCGGCAGGTGTGTTCGGGTTCATCTTCCTGGCCGGTGTGCTGGGCGAACGCATTCGCTACGATCTGCGCAAAAATATGTTCAACCATCTGCAGCGGCTGTCGCTTTCCTATTACAGTAAAACCCCGCTGGGCTGGATCATGTCGCGGGTCACCTCCGACTCGGACCGCGTGGCCGAGCTCGTCACCTGGGGAATGCTCGACAGCACCTGGGGTACGATCGGCATTATCACCTCATTGGCCTTCATGTTCATCATCAACTGGAAACTGGCGCTGATTGTCAGCTTCATGATCCCGATCCTGATCTATGTTGCCATTGAATTTCGCAAACGCATCCTTAAGCAGTACCGCGAAGTGCGCAAGATCAACTCAAAGATCACTGGCGCCTTCAACGAAGGCATCACCGGTGTGCGCGTGATCAAGGCCCTCGGTCGCGAAAAAGAAACCATGCAGGAATTTGGCGTATTGACTGACAGCATGTACACCGCCGGGTTCCGCGCTGCCTGGTTGAGCGCCCTCTTCCTGCCAGTGGTGCAGCTCATCTCCGCCTTTGCCCTGTCGGCCATCGTCTGGTACGGCGGCTTGCAGGCCCAAATCGGCAATATGACCATCGGCGACATTCAGGCCTTCGTTAGTTACATTACCTTTATGATGTGGCCGATCCAGGACATCGCCCGCGTGTTTGCCGAAATGCAGCGCTCGATTGCCTCGGGCGAACGCATCTTCTCGTTGATCGATTCGGAACCGGAAATTCAGGACAGGCCCGGCGCAATTGACCCCGGAACAATCAGCGGCGACATTCATTTTGACCAGGTCAACTTCAGCTATGAAGACGACCAACCCGTGCTAAAAGATTTCAACCTGCACGTGCGTCGCGGCGAAACCATCGCCCTGGTAGGCGCAACCGGCGGCGGCAAAACCACGATCGTCAACTTATTATGCCGCTTTTACGAACCGAACTCCGGCCGCATCACCATCGGCGAAAATGACTATACGAAGTTATCGCTCAAGGCGATCCAGTCCCGCATTGGCATCGTCCTCCAATCCCCGCATTTGTTTTCGGGCACCATCCGCGAAAACCTGCGCTATGGGCGCCTGAACGCCACCGATGCAGAAATTGAAGAGGCGGCCAGGGTCGCCGGCGCGCATGACTTCATCATGCGTTTCCCAAAGGGCTACGAGGAAGAGGTCGGCGAAGGCGGCAGTTTGCTGTCTGTGGGTCAGAAGCAGTTGATCAGCCTGGCGCGCGCCATCCTGGTCAAGCCGGAAATCTTCATCATGGACGAAGCCACCAGCTCGGTCGATACCCTGACCGAAGCCCTCATCCAGCAGGGCATGGAAGTCCTCATGGAAAACAGTACCAGCTTCGTCATCGCCCACCGCCTGTCCACCATCAAACGCGCCGACCGCATCCTGGTCATCGAAGACGGGCAGATCGCCGAACTGGGCACGCATGCCGAACTCCTCCGCCAGCGCGGCAAGTATTTCCAGCTCTACACCCGCCAGTTCCGCAGCCGCATGGACCAGGTATTTGAAACCTTACCGCAAGATGATTAACTGAAAGGACGACCGATGACGCACAATACCAAGGCACAGGCTGCCCAGCGCGCGGCTGACCTGATGGCAAACCGCTGGCATTGCTCCGAAGCGATCTTTATTGCTGTTGGCGAACACGAGCTGGGGGATCTCAGCGAACAGATGATCAAAATGTCCACCCCCTTTGCCGGCGGCATCGGCGGCCAGCACCTCGACCTGTGCGGCGCATTGACCGGCGGCATCATGGCGATTGGCGCAGCCAGAGGCCGTGCGGACAGCCGCATCGATGACCAAGCCTGCCAAACCCTGGCTGCGGACTACCGCAACGCCTTCCTCGAGAAATTCGGCTCGCTGATCTGCGCCGACCTCAAGCAAGGCGCCTGCGGCGAACTCACCCGCCAGGCCACCCTGATCCTGATGAACTTGCTGGAAGAAACCAAGAACCTGTAGGGTGCGTTCGCAGTTGAACGCACCAATCAACAACAACCCGTAGGATGCGTTCGCAGTTGAACGCACCAATCAGCAATGCGGACAGGTTAAAAACCTGTCCTTACAAAACCATCCCGTCATTCAGCAGAACCTGTAGGGTGCATTCGCAGTTGAACGCACCAATCAACAACAACCCGTAGGGTGCGTTCGCTTTTGAACGCACCATTCATACGCTCCAATTCGGATTTTTTCCCTTGCCTGCTACATTCCATTTGTCCCCCGGCCAGCTCACGCGCAGCGCCCAAACTCACTCAGGCCGTTTATACCTGCCCATGATATTGTTCCAAATCACCGTCAAAATCTCGCGTACCATCTCCAGCGATTCGGACACGAATTTGCCCCCCGCCCTTTCTTTCGTCGTACTCTCGTCCCTGTCCCGCCAGATCACTTCTACTTCCTTAATCCGATACCCCCACTTTTTGGCAATATACAGCAGCTCCACATCAAAGGCACTCACCACCCAGCCCTGGATCTCGCGTTCCGACGAGAAAAACGAGAGCTGCGGGAAAATCTCTTTGGCAACCACCGCACGCAAAGCCTTGAAGCCGCACTGCGTATCGACAATCTTCGGCAGGATCAACACCCGGCGCAGATTACGGAACGCCCACGAACTGAACTGGCGGAAAGGAGAAAACCCCTCCCGCACCAGCCCGCGCGAGCCGATGACCACATCATACCCCTCCGCAAACCAGGGCAGCAGCTTGTCCAGCTCCTCAATCGGCGTGGACATATCCATGTCAGAGAACAGAATGATCTCCCCTTGCGCTTCCCGAATGCCCCCCAGAATCGCCCCCGGTTTGCCGCCGTGCGGCAGCCGCAGCAGGCGCACGGTCTCATGCTGCGCCGCAAACGCCTCCACCAGCACCAGGCTGTTGTCAAGTGAGCCATCATCCGCCACGATCAACTCCCACGGGTAAGAGCGGCCTGCCAGATAGCGCACCACATCCTCCAGTACACCACGCCGGATATTAGCTTCTTCGTTATAACAGGGAATCACAATCGAAATCATCTTGTTTGCCGCGTTGTTTTTCATAGGCTTTATTTTACTATGGGTTCAACTTTAATATTACCCTGCCCGGATGTTCACCAATGGCTACCAAAACGGACAGGGATATTTCATATTTGGGCATACGCCAAAACGCATGACCGGGCAGCAGATCAGCCAGTTTTATCTTTCACCTCGGTGCCTGACCGTAGTCAGGACACACTTCCGGCTTTCCATTGATAAATCTGTGAAGGACACACACCCGAAAACCGTTGTTGTTGTTCCTGTTGTTCGGGTTGTTGTTGTTCCTGTCGGACACGCGCGCGTTGTTCCAATTGTTGTTCCACGAACCGCCCGAGAGACCTGAGACCTGTGCCCACAATGTCCAAATTATCCGGTTAACGACACCTCCTTCTTTAGCCAGGCCCCCAGCAGTTTACCTACTTCTGCCATCATGCGGATCACATGCTCATATTGCCGGATATTGATCAACTCATTATCCCGCGAAAATCGGATCCACAGGCGTAACTGTTCCAGCGTAATATCCGCTTCCTTCAGATATACAAGCCGGCTTTCTCCCCGGCTTTTCCCGGCAGCTACCAGCGTATCCTGAAAATCCAGTGCCAGCCGCTGGATGCGTTCCGCCAGGCCAAAGCGGTGCGCCCGCGGGAATTTCTGCACCTGAGGGATCAACCACATCAACAAGTCATACGTGCGGGTATACAAAGGTGATTCCTTCATAGCCGCACACTTCCCAGAACATCCCGCCGCAGCCCCCAGCTATCGGCATAGCGTACGTAATTCACCCACCCCTGCACGCTGGCATCTACTTTCTCCAGATTGATCTCGCCTGCCCCGTACTCCGCTGCCAAATGGCGCAGTTTCCGGCGGAAATGCACCACCTTGCGCCGCTTCACCCGCCGGTATTCGGGATAAACGCGGAAGCCGAGAAACGGGATCCCGCTGGCGGTGGGAAAAACGCGCGCACTTTCTTCATGCAACATGAGCCGCAGCCCTGCCAGACAGGCAATGATCTCTTCCCGCCACCCCAGCAGTTGTTCCGGCTGATTCGAAACAACAGAAAATCATCCACATACCGCACATACGCCCCGCATTTCAATTCCCGCTTAATGAAATGATCCAACCCGTTCAGATATACATTCGCCCAAAACTGCGAAGTTAAATTGCCGATAGGCAGACCGCGTGGACGATTGGCAGCAAACAGATCATCTCCAGGGAACCAGGTCATTTCATATTCATCCGCCAATACGCCCTCCCCACTGGCAAGGATTTGATCACATAACCAAAGCAAATCCTTATCGCGGATCAGGCGTGAGAACTCGCTGCGCAGAATATCATGATCAATCGAGGGGAAAAACTGGCGCACATCGCACTGTAGAAAATGGCTGTGGCCCCGCGCAAATTGCGTTGTGCGGTCCAGCGCGCGGTGTGTGCCCTTGCCCACCCGGTTGGCATACGAATCAAAAATGAAACGCCGCTCCCAGATCGGCTCGATCACCCGGCACAGGGCATGATGCACCACCCGGTCGCGGAATGGAGCCGCAGAGATGAGGCGTTTCTTGGGGTCATGGATATAAAAACTGTGGTATGCCCCCGGCTGGTAGGAAAATGTTCGCAGTTCGTCCTGCAAGGCCAGCAGCTCATCCTCCTGCACCTGCTCAAAAGCTGCCGCACCCGGCTTTCCGCGCTTTCCCTTACGCGCTTTTCGATATGCCAGGTATACGTTTTCAAAATCCCATACCTGAGGGTACAAATTCCGATACGTTTTCATCCTGCCTCCTCAATAATCAAAAAAATACGCCCCGCCTTCGGCGGG
>Ga0334889_1005491_pt1 | contig 10460 bp, 9 predicted proteins | sample GraSluR1_MG_2_FD_207222 | JGI IMG/M metagenome (GOLD analysis project Ga0334889, IMG submission 207222) | Sludge microbial communities from methane-producing bioreactor in Wageningen University, Netherlands - Granular Sludge_8_08-R1 | ecosystem: Engineered > Bioreactor > Anaerobic > Unclassified ... | reverse complement strand
GGACTATGTCGTAGCTGGCCAATTTCTGACCATCCGGTGAGAAGGAGGGCATTTGACCGTAAGCCTCATCATCCTGGTAAAGCGGGGCGGTGTCTTTTGTCTCAACATTCACTGTCCAGACCCGAACTGCCTGGAGATGCTGAGTGTCAGGGTTATAAAACTGCCGGACATAGGCGATCCACGCGCCATCAGGGGACCAATCCGGCTGGCTACAGTAATCCAATCCACAGGATAGCAGCAATGTGTTTTCGTTTCCGTTTCGGTCAACGACCCATAAGTCGCTTCCGCCTTCGCCATTTTCAGCCGCGTACACAATCCACTCTCCAGACTGGCTGGGAGAGAAATCAATGACAAGTCCGCCTGTATCTGTTAATTCGTGAGCCATTTGCCTGATCGTGTCCCAACGCCAGAGGTCGCCGCCATGCTCGCCAAGGACAAGGTAAAGAATATCCGGTGAACGGATGGACACGGACCACTGTTGGGATTCAACCAACTCGCGACCGTCGGCTGATTTCATTCCCGCAGAGAGTGAGAGCAGGAATTCCTGATCCGGATCAAGCGCCGTATCAGGGAAAAACCAGAGGATGTCCTCTTCCCACTCGAAACTGCCTGCCACGGATGGCGTGGTCGAAAAATGGGATTCGGCGGATGCCTTGTCCACAGGATTCGAGAACTGGATCCCGATCGGGCCATAAACCCCGACCTGTTCGCCTTCGGCCGGGATCACAGCAGTGACTTTCACACCTGCACGGTCCCCCTGAATGAGCAGGATCAGAATCAGACCCAGCAGGACAGCCAGAACAATCAATATAAAACGGTCAGAGCGTTTCATGGGAGCATTTAGGGGTATAGGTAAGGTTGATCCGGTTCATCCACTGTGGTGACCTGATCGGCTTCAATCAGCAGGGTTGTCTTGCCATCGAAAGTTGCCACTGTCATTTTCCCCTGGACGCGCACCCAGCCATTGGGTATGTCCGTACCTTCGACTGGCAGGAAGGCGATTCCGATCGCGGTGGCATCTGCCACACAGCAGGTGATAACAAACCGTCCCACCATGAAATACTCATCCGGAAGGGCTTCATTAATAAAGATAAACCCTTCCACATCCACTGGCTGGCCGACCAAATCAGCAGGTTCTTCTGCTGTATAAAAGGCCCGCAGCCACTCTAACAGGTTTCGATTGATGGGATCCAATGTCAGGACAGAAGGACTGGATCCGCCCGCAGAAAGCGGGATGGCCTGGCTGACGCCTCGGGTTTGAGCTGCGCTTGCACCCAGTGAAGTTGCCGGGACAAGTATCCCGAGCATCAGGGGGATTGAAAAGATCAGCAGAAGCCATCCGGCATTCTGAGGTGCCAGTTTGGGAACCAGCAGGTCTTCCTCATGGATCCAGATCGGCGGGCGGTTGTTGAAAGCGATAAGTCCAAGGGCCATCAACGCAAATGCTGCCAGCAGGATCAGCCATGTAAACCGCTGGTGGATGTAAAGTGTCAAACGGCCAGACCAAAATCGTTCAAGCAGAAAAAACCCCAGAGCAGCCATCAGGAAAGCCTGAAACATTCGGAAGCGGCGCTGACTCATGAATATAGTCCTCTCATATTCCCAGTCGATAATTGATGAACAATGTAATCAAGACCACCAGGAATAATGGGATTATTGCAAGGTAAGCTACAGTTTTCTTCTTGAACACCCTGGTGAACAAGAAGATAGATTTGATGTCCACCATGGGACCATAGATGAGAAAAGCAAGGATGGAACCTGTTGAAAAACTGGCAGCAAAAGATAAAGCTACGAAAGCGTCCACAGTCGAACAGATTGAAAGGAGTACCGCCAGAGCAACGAGGAGGAGGATGGAGATAAACGGGCCGGTTCCCATGGCCAGGAGAGTATTTTGTGGTAAAAGTGTCTGCATCAAGGCCGCCAGGAGGCCGCCGAGGATGAGATATTTTCCCATCTCAAACAATTCTTCAATCGCAATACTGGCCGATTGCAAGATCTTCTCTTTGAAAGATTGTTTCTCACTGCCGGAGTGCGTGTGTGTTGAACAAACAGGGACTTCATTTATTGGGATCAGGAGTTCAGATTCGGGTAGCATTGAAAAAATAAGCCCCGTTATTACCGCCACGACCAAGCTGATCACCATTCTTCCCCAAAAAATTACCCCAAAACCAAAAGCGGTATAGGTGCTCAGAATGACTATGGGATTCAATACCGGGGCAGCTAACAGGAAGGCGATCCCGATTGCAGGCGGGAGGCCTTTTGTGTAAAGTCTCCGGGTGAGGGGCACGACACCACACTCACAAACCGGGAAGATCAACCCCAGCAGAGCGCCCATAAGAACGCCGAAGAACCGGTTTTTCGGCAAACGCATGAAGAGGGCTTCGCGTTTAACAAACACTTCGACGATTCCCGAGGCGAGCGTTCCCAAAATAAGATAGGGAAGGGCTTCAATGAATATTCCCAGGAAAATCGTCGTAAATGTTGATGCAAAAGTTATTATTTGACTAAAAACCAATCCAGGATAATCCTTCGATCAGGGTGCAGGCGTCAGGGCGTAGGAGTCCGGGTCATGGTCGCAGTCGGCACCGGTGTGATGATGTTTACGGGGATGACGAGAATATCACCCACGTAAATATCATTTTGATCTTCCATTTCATCAAGATCGTTGTTTCGGCGATACCGATTTGTCTCCTGGATAATTCTTTCAATCGTGCTGTTGAATTGTTCAGCCAGGATATACAGGTTGTCGCCCGTCCTGACCCGATGTTCAATCAAAGTCCCCGGCGCGATATCGGTGGGCAGGGGGGTTGCTGTTGGCAAAGCCTGGCCCGGCGCGGGGATCAATATAATTTGGCCTGGGGTGATAAAACAACTGCTGGTGAGGTTGTTGAGTACAAGGAGGACCTCAATATCAACATCGAATTCTGTGGCAATTGCAGTACAGTTATCCCCTTCCTGGACTTCATACTCGAAAGGTGCGGAAGCGGTCGGTGAGGCCGTGACAGTCGGGGTGTTGGTAATGGTCGGCGTCAGCGTCGGCGTCGGTGAGGGCGTTACGGGGGTTGGCGTGGGGGTTTCGGTGGGGGTAGGCGTCTTGGTACTGAATAGTGATATTCCACCACCGCCGCCAGTCAGGTAAATGACCAGTAGCACAATCCCGGCCACTGCCAGGAGGATGGCTATCCCGCCGATGATGTAGGGTCCCATTTTTTGTTTCTTGCGGTATGAAGAAATGATATTCTTCGCATTCTTTTTAGCCATTGGAGTTCCTTTGTGAATTCAGGCCAACCCGGAATAAACACCCTAGGTTCCCGCCTCGCCTTTAATAATCCTGGTTACATTTTAACTGATAATCACCCCAGGGTCGAGTCTTCTTTATGCCGGATCCTGAGCACCGGCAGCGCATCCAGTGATGCAGTCATAAGTAAATGAGCCAGTGGATTTTACCTAAGTTGCCTTTTTTTGACAATCAAGGATCCGTTTCATGAATTGTCCGGTGTAGGATTGCGGCATTTCGCAGAGTTCCTCCGGTCTGCCTGTGGCGATGATTTCACCGCCGGCATCGCCGCCCTCCGGCCCAAGATCGATGATCCAGTCCGAGACCTTAATGATGTCCAGGTTATGCTCGATAATGACCACGGTATTGCCTTCGTCCACGAGGCGCTGGAGGACATCAATTAATCGGTGAACATCCGCTGCGTGCAGACCGACCGAGGGCTCGTCCAGCACATACAGCGTGCTGCCTGTGGAGCGGCGCGACAGTTCTTTGGAGAGTTTGACGCGCTGCGCCTCCCCACCTGAGAGGGTCGTCGCGGATTGTCCGAGCCGGATGTAACCCAGGCCAACATCCTGAAGGGTCTCCAATCTGCGGATGATTTTTGGAAACGCTTTGAAAAAATCCGCGGCTGTGTCGATGGTCATATCCAGCACTTCAGCGATGTTCTTCTCCTTATAACGGATCTGCAAAGTCTCCCGATTAAACCGGGTTCCATGACAGACTTCGCAGGGGACATAGACATCCGGCAGGAATTGCATCTCGATTTTAAGTTGTCCCTGTCCGGCGCAGGCCTCACACCTTCCGCCTTTGACATTGAAGCTGAAACGGCCTTTCTTATACCCCCGCATTTTGCTTTCGGGAAGTTCTGCGAACAGGTCCCGGATGGTGTCAAATACACCGGTATAAGTGCCGGGATTGGAACGGGGTGTCCGGCCAATGGGGGACTGGTCAATATTGATGATCTTATCAATACTTTCCACGCCTTCCAGCGAGTCAAAATCGCCGGGTGCAGTGCGCGCGCCGTGAAGCTGGCGAACCAGCGTTCGGTAGAGGGTGTCAATCAGCAGAGAAGATTTGCCGGAACCGGAAACGCCTGTGATGCACACAAATCGGCCGAGGGGAATATCCAGATCAACATTCTTGAGGTTGTTCTCCCGTGCGCCTTTCAGAATCAGGTGTTTTCCGTTGCCCTCCCGGCGTTTATCCGGAATAGGGACGAATTTCCTTCCGGAGAGATAAGCGCCGGTCAGCGATTCCGGGTGATTGATGATATCTTCCGGCGGGCCTTCAAACACGACCTCACCCCCGAGATCGCCGGCTCCGGGGCCGAGGTCCACGATCCAATCTGCCCGCCGGATGGTTTCCTCATCATGCTCCACTACCATGACGGTATTACCCAGATCGCGCATCTCCTCCAGCGTGACCAGGAGACGGTCGTTGTCCCTTGGGTGGAGTCCGATGGAAGGCTCATCCAGTACATAAAGGACGCCCATCAACCGGGAGCCGATCTGGGTCGCCAGCCGGATCCGCTGCGCTTCACCGCCTGATAAGGACCCGGCGGATCGCTGCAGGGTCAGATAGTCCAGGCCGACATTGACCAGGAATCCCAGGCGGGCCTGGATCTCTTTGAGTATCCGGGCGCCGATCAGACGCTCGCGTTTGGTAAAGGGAGAGGTTTCTCCGGAAAGGCTTTCGATCCACTCCAGAGTACGGCGCACAGGCCAGTTGGTGACTTCGATGATGTTCCTGCCGTCAACGGTCACGGCCAGGGCTTCTGCGCGCAGGCGCTTCCCGCCGCAGGTCTGGCAGGGGCGGTCACTCATGAATTCTGAGATCTTCCCCCGGATATATTCTGAGTTTGTCTCACGATAGCGGCGTTCCAGGTTTCCGATCACGCCTTCAAAGGAAGCTTTGAAGGAGCTTTTCCTGCCATTGCGGCCGGTGAATTCAACGGTCAGCTCTTTCCCGCCTGAGCCATAAAGGATCTTGTCAAGTTTTTCCTCAGACAGGGTTGTAACCGGTGTTTCCAGGTTAATTTTATAGTGATCGGCAACAGCTTCAAGCATCTGCCAGTAATAGCCGCCGTCATCTTTGGGGCCGTCCCAGGCGGCGTCAGCGATTGCACCATCGATCAATGAGACGGACCGGTCCGGGATCAGCAGATCAGGGTCAATTTCCTGACGGCTTCCAAGACCCTGACAGGTTGGGCAGGCGCCATGAGGTGTGTTGAAGGAGAAGGTGCGGGGCTCAATTTCCGTGATCACGCTGCCATGCTCGGGGCAGGCCAGATGTTCCGAGAACTGAATATCGCGGGGTTCCTCCTCCGAAAGGATCTGCACTGTGACGTAGCCATCGCCGAATTTGAGCGCGGTTTCGACAGAATCGGTCAAACGGGTGCGGGCTGCTTTGCCTTCTTCTTCGGTTTCCGGCGTATGCAAGATAATCCGGTCGACAACAGCTTCAATCGTATGCGCTTTATAACGATCGAGGTTAAACTCTTCCTCAAGCGAATGGGTTTGCCCATCCACCCGGACCCGGACGAAGCCTGCTTTCCGGATCTCTTCAAATACAGCCTGATAGGTGCCTTTTCGCTGCCGTACGAGGGGAGACAGGATTTGCAGGCGGCTGCCTTCGGGGAGCGCTTCAATGTCCTCCACGATTTCCTGCGCCGATTGTTTTTGAACGACCCGGCCGCAGACCGGACAATGCGGGATGCCCACCCGGGCGAAAAGCAAACGCAGGTAATCATAGACCTCTGTCACCGTTCCAACTGTGGAGCGGGGGTTGTGAGACGTTGCCTTCTGGTCAATGGAAACTGCCGGGGAGAGCCCTTCGATTGTGTCCACATCGGGCTTGCTCATCTGTCCGAGGAATTGGCGGGCATAGGCGGAGAGGGATTCCACATAACGCCGCTGGCCTTCGGCAAAGATGGTGTCAAAAGCCAGGGAGCTCTTACCGGATCCGGACAGCCCGGTGATCACCACCAGCTTATCGCGGGGGATTTCAACGGTAATATTCTTTAAATTGTGCTCGCGTGCGCCGACCACACGCAGGTTATCACGTGCCATCATTATATTTTCACTCATTCCATCAATTATAGCACAAACGTTTTATTATATTAGATTCGATGCAGATAAACGCGCAAATAATAATTATACCGCGGGGGATTAATGTATGAGAAAATTGTAATGACAACAATGCATGCCCTAAAGATTTCACCAGGTGTGCGTGGTTGCAAAGAACACAGTGCAAATTTCATTTTACCTATCATTGGTTCACCTACTAATATTCCTGTGGTATAAAATTGTTACAATCTGTGTGAAGATATAGGAGTTATCCTTAAATGTCAGAAATAGCAAATAATTCAGAACAAAGAAACTTGTTGGAATTAAGCTGCGTGAAGAAATATTTTAGTGAGAATCCAAAAGCTTTATGGACATTAGAACTAATAGCATCTGCGATTGTTTCGATAGTCATTGGTATTCTCTTTTCGCGCTATGCGCGAGGTGGCCCAATTTCCACTGATACCACACTGTATATGAATTTAGGTTTAAATGGGATAAAAATGCCATTTGTTCTTAACCGCTATTTTCATATTTTTCTTCAAGGAATATTTCTCAGATTAGCCTCTCATCCCATGGGGGGCTATCATAATTTTTGGGGATTTTTGATTGGCATAAATTCTTTTATGATTTATTTCTCCGCAAGAAAAGTTCTAAAGACTAGTAATTTTTTGCATGGAATACTTGCTGTTTTGCTCTTCTTCTCCTTGAAAGTATTGGCTGATATTTCAGGGATTATTGTCGTAGATTTTACAGCTATGACTATGATAATGGCCCTGGTTTCTGTATATATCATTTCAGTTAACAAAGCCCATACCAATCCGTGGATTATTGGGTTGCTTGGTTTTTTATTTTTTCTTGGATTTAAAACAAAGGAGGTTACACTTTCAACTGGAGTCTTATTTATCGGATTAGGATGGGTAAACAACGAGAAATTTAATCTTAAAAGCCTTATAAAAAATCTTTTGTGGGTCTTTTGCGGATTGTTTGTTGGAATGATATTTTTGATGTTTCTTAACCTATTATTTTTAAAGGATATCTTCTTTGGTTTTCGGTTTAGTGAGTGGCAGGAATTTCTTGGCACTTATGCAGCATCTGTGCCGAGTGTATTACATTTGTTAAATTCACTACAGGATGGAAATATCGATGATTGGTATAAAGGATTCTGGTTTCGTGATACCCTTTTGCCATTTTTCTTTTATATAGTTAGTGGTATCAGAATTCGAAATAAAACCGATGACGCTCGTAAATTATTGTGGTTAGTACCGTTAGTTCATATTGTGGTTCTGATAATTTCCATAAATAACAGATTTGGATATATCGGACGATTTGGATTGCCAATCATTCCGGTGATCTGTATTTTAGCCTCACAATTTATTAATTTTAAATCCCTTTCCATACAAGAGGATAGAAAGAAAATAGCTCTCTATTTTGGTGTTGGGGTATTTTTATCACTTGGGATCAGGGTGTTATTCAGTATATCAATCCCTTCTCGAGGTATGGATTTAGGTGCTGTTGTTACATTGGTGTATTATCCACTGTTGTTTACCTTATTATTGGGGTCATTGTTTTTCTTTCATAAAACTGTTCTTTCAAATGTTATCAATTGGTTGATTGTATTTTCACTGTTGATATCACCATTAGCCTCAAACTTAAGAGCGATGTTTGTTTTTAAAGAGAATTTCGAGGACTTTAGTCGACTCATGACACCATATTCTGAGTTTAATGAAAACATTCGTTTTTCCCAGAATATGAAATTCTATCTTTCTGAGGATATTTTTAGAAAGAAGAATGTAGATGAGATTTTGACTCTGTTTAACATTTATTTCGATGCAAATGCAACGCGCGATAACTTCATTATTTCTGATGGTCCAACTTCTGTTTTTAATGATGTCATTACATCTAATTATGACTATGTTCTATTAACAAGATCCGACTGGAGATCTATAGAAAACTACGACGAAAAGGTTTCTCAAATAACAAACATATATCAAATTGTCGGCGATTCTAAGGGTGCTTTTTATTTATTGATTGGTCAATAATTGAAAAATGGTGATCTGTCGAGTAAAAAGAAAATCATATTGAAGTCCTCATCTTCTTTTGTAAGGTGTTTCGGGTATTCACGGAACAGAAGACGAATAGGATGCTTTTAAAAATTCATGACAACAACACCACAAATGACCAAAATAATGCCGATCAATTTTAGTCCCGTCAGGGACTCTTTGAATATTAAGGTTGCAGCTAATAATGAGAGGATTTGAACTATTCCCACTGTAAAAGGTACTAGAAAGTTCAGGTTATACTTTGGAAGAATGGAGATCCAGAGAATGAAACTAATCATATAAAAGAAGATTCCCAACAATGATAGCCATCCAATTTCCAAACTAAGTTTATTGACATTGATTTTGAAGGTTAATTGTTCTCCTCCGATTTTCATCAATATGAGTCCGGAAACAGTGAAAATGAGGTAAAGACCTACAACAAAATAATTTTTCATTATTGTCTCTTTTTCGCAAGAAGTTTATGTCATTGATTATTGATGGTTTTTATGTCTTCTTTGTTAAAGCCTTTTCCAATTTGAGGTGTAGATGTTGCCATTTTTCTTATCAGTAGAGTTATTTTTTTATCTATACGGCGTATCCTTGTGGAAAAAGTAATAAACTGGAATGAAGCGAAAAAAATGAAAACATAAAAAACAAAGTCCGCACCTCTTCCGATTCCAACAAAGTTTGCTATCCTGGTAGAAAAATCAGGAAAGATAACAAACAAAATTCCTCCAATAAGAATGAGTAAAGTAATAAGTCTTTCAATAATTACGGTTTTACTTATACTTACAATCACAAGTAAAAATAATAAAGAAAGCAATAGGATTAGCTGAAACAGATTCATTTTATTATTCCCTTCTAAATAAAAGCTCCCATAAGATATTGAAGGCATTAAAAACAGATTGACCTTTTTTAATTGAATATTCCGTGTAATGGATTGTTACCGGGACTTCTTTCCATCTGAGATTTTTTAAGGATATCTGTGAGAGAATTTCCGATGCGTGAGCCATTCTGTTTTGTTGTATATTTATATTTCTGAGCGCATTAATTGTAAAACCTCTTAATCCATTGTGAGTATCAGTTACGCTCATTCTGGTTGTGATTCTTGTGAAGAAAAGCCCAAACTTTAAAATAATTGTTTTTCCTAAAGGTATTCTGATGTTTGGGTTTGGCTGAAGAAATCTTGACCCAAGTACAACATCATATTTTTGACATTGTAATGATTCGACCAGTTTGATAATTTCTTCCACCTCATGCTGACCATCAGAATCAAAAGTAACCACATATTTTGCAGAAGTATACTTTTTCACAAAATCAAACCCTGTTTGGAGCGCTGCTCCTTGCCCCAGGTTGGCTGCATGTTGTAGAAGGATGACAGGGTAATCTAATACAATTGTTGGTGTGGAATCTTGAGAGCAGTCATCTATAACTAAAACTGAATAGTCTGTTTCAGTGAATTGATCAAGCACTTTTCCTATAGATGATTCCTCATTGAAGGCTGGTATTATGACCCAAACATCTTGTGATTTATGATTGAGCGCTTTCATGAAATGATATAAAATCCTTTATCTTGATGTCCGCTTCGCCTTTACATGAACCTTGGCATGTGAATTCATTGTTCAGAGTTATACTCATATTATAATTGAATGCCGAAACAACTATCCTGAATAATTAAATGAAATGCTTTAATTTGAAGCATACAAAACTATCTATGTACGGCTAGATACGATCTTGTTGAAAAATCCTAATTTTAGGCTGCTGAACGATAAATGAAATGAAGGCAAGTTATGCTGAGGCAGTTTCATTGGGCAAACATACCAGTTGAATAAGAAAGGAACAAATCTCACTACGCCACTTTAACCTTTAATCGCTCACTATATCATTTGGATATTTTTTTAAAATTTCATTGACAGAAGTTTCAAAAAAACTTACCTTAACTTGTGGTTTAGCTTTCGGGCCCAGCTCACTATCTTCAAGTTGTTTTAAACATAGTTTTATATATATAGAAGGAAATTCTTGAGTGCAATGATGATATTAATTTAATAAATCCTTTAGAATATTTGGAGGCAACTTTGT